>Ga0308160_10005259_pt1 | contig 13559 bp, 13 predicted proteins | sample PhyFR1_FD_201036 | JGI IMG/M metagenome (GOLD analysis project Ga0308160, IMG submission 201036) | Phyllosphere microbial communities from UC Gill Tract Community Farm, Albany, California, United States - DLSLF.R1 | ecosystem: Host-associated > Plants > Phyllosphere > Unclassified | place: USA...
TTTGCGCCGATGATAGTGCTGCAACCAGTGTGAAAGTAGGTTATCGTCAGGCTAAGTAATATGCAGTAAATAAGTAACAAGCAAAAGCGAAACCCCACTCGGTAACCCGAGTGGGGTTTTTTGCTTTTACAATCCGTTCAGCCTTGCCAGCGCCTCTGCCGGCAAGCGCAGCTCGGCCGCCGCCAGGTTCTCGCGCAAATGCGCCACCGACGAAGTCCCGGGAATCAGCAGGATATTCGGCGAGCGTTGCAACAGCCATGCCGCAGCCACCTGCATCCGCGTCGCCCCCAGTTCCTCGGCAACCTGCGACAAGGCATCCGACTGCAGCGGCGAGAAACCGCCGAGCGGGAAGAAGGGCACATAAGGAATGCCATCACGCGCCAGCGCGTCGATCATCGCATCGTCGGCGCGATGAGCGAGGTTGTACATGTTCTGTACACAGGCAATCGGCAGGATGCGCCGGGCCTGCTCGACTTGCGTCATCGTCACGTTGCTCAGGCCGACATGCCGGATCAGTCCACGTTCCTTCAGTTCGGCCAAAACAGTCAGCGGCGCTTCCAGCGAACCTTCGGCCGGTCCGTGTACATCGAGCATGCTGCGGAAGTTGACGACGTCCAGAACATCGAGTCCCAGGTTTCTCAGATTGTCGTGCACCGCCTGGGTCAGTTCAGCCGCCGAGTCGGCCACCAGCCACGCACCTTGGGGATCGCGCCGGGCGCCGATCTTGGTCACGATGGTCAGTGTGTCTGGATAGGGATGCAGGGCTTCGCGGATCAGCTGGTTGGTCACGTGGGGACCATAAAAGTCCGAGGTGTCGATGTGGTTCACACCAAGCGCGATCGCTTCGCGCAAGACGGCGCGCGCCGCCTCCGGATCCTTGGGCGGGCCGAACACCCCCGGACCTGCCAATTGCATGGCGCCGTAACCGAGGCGGCGGACTTCGCGGTTGCCGAGCTGATAGGTGCCGGCTTGATCGATACTGGACATGTCGTTCTCCTTTGTTGAACAGTGCATCCAAGATAAATTCCATCCGGGCGTAAGACAATCCGCTATAGTCCGGATGGGTTGTCCGGGAAAACGAACAATAAAATCGCGAACAATGAAAATCGATCTGGGTGATCTCTCCGCTTTCGTCGCAGTCGCACGTGCCGGCGGTTTCCGCGATGCGGCGCGCGCCACCTCGACCAGTGCGTCGGGTTTGAGCGATGCGGTGCGGCGCCTCGAGACAAAACTGGGTGTGCGCCTGCTCAACCGCACCACGCGCAGCGTCGTGCCGACCGATGCCGGCAAGAGCTTGCTGGCGCGCCTCGATCCGGTGCTGAGCGAGGTCGAGAATGCGCTCGACGTCGTCAATGGTTTCCGCGATACCCCGACCGGCACGCTGCGCCTGAACGTGCCGGTCAGTGCCGCGCGCCTGGTCCTGCCGGCCATCGTTCCGCGCTTCCTGGCGGCCTATCCGGAGATTCGCCTGGAAGTCATGGCCGACGAAAGCTTCGTCGACGTGCTCGCCGCCGGCTGCGACGCCGGGATTCGTTACGAAGAGCGGCTCGAGCTCGACATGGTTGCGCTGCCGATCGGCCCGCGCGTGCAGCGCATGGCCGCCGCCGCCGCACCCGCCTACCTGGCGCGGCGTGGACACCCGCAGCATCCGCGCGAGCTACTGTCCCATGCCTGCATGCGTGCCCGGTTCGCCAGCGGCGCCATGATCCAGTGGCAGTTCGAGCGCGACGGCGAAACGCTGCGCATCGACCCGCCCGGGCCGCTGCTGGTCCAGGTCGGCGGCGCCATCGACCTCGCGATCGAGACCGCCGTGGCCGGCACCGGCATCGTCTACCTGTTCGAAGACTGGCTGCGTCCCTATATCGAGCGAGGGGAGCTCGTGCCGGTGCTCGAATCCTGGTGGCCGGCGTTCTCCGGTCCCTACCTGTATTACCCGGGCCGGCGCCTGCTGCCCGCGCCCTTGCGCGCCTTTGTCGACTTCATCCGCAACGACCTTCAGTCGCAACAGCAGCAGTAGCAACTGAGCAAGCGGCTGCATGCGTCCGCTGTCCTCTTTCATCACACCCTGTCACGCCAGCGGAGCATCGCTGTTCAGCTTTTGAACACCTGAAGCGTGCAGCACCCGTCAGCACGCTTGGCACATCCCTTGCTGTTCTAGTATGACCGGCGCCGTCCTTGTGCGCCGTCGTTCAGGCGATCCGCACGCCGGTCTTCGCCACACACGCGGATGCGCATTGCCATTGGAGACTTCATGAAAACAAAAGCCGCCATTGCCTGGAAAGCCGGGGAGCCACTGTCCATCGCCGAGGTCGACCTGGAAGGGCCGCGCGCCGGCGAGGTGCTGGTCGAAATCAAGGCGACCGGCATCTGCCACACGGATTACTACACCCTGTCGGGCGCGGACCCGGAAGGCATCTTTCCCGCGATCCTCGGCCACGAGGGCGCCGGCATCGTGCTCGAAACCGGACCCGGCGTCACCTCGGTCCAGCGCGATGACCACGTGATTCCGCTGTACACGCCCGAATGCCGCCAATGCAAATTCTGCCTGTCGCGCAAGACCAATCTGTGCCAGGCGATCCGCAGCACCCAGGGCCGTGGCCTGATGCCGGACGCCACCAGCCGCTTTTCCTTCGAAGGGCGTCCGCTCTTCCACTACATGGGGACCTCGACCTTTTCCAATTACATCGTGGTACCGGAAATCGCCCTGGCGAAAATCCGCGCGGACGCGCCCTTCGACAAGGCCTGTTATATCGGTTGCGGGGTGACCACCGGCGTCGGTGCGGTGGTGTTTTCGGCCAAGGTGGAGCCGGGCGCGAACGTGGTGGTGTTCGGCCTGGGCGGCATCGGCCTGAACGTGATCCAGGCCGCCAGGATGGTGGGCGCCGACAGGATCATCGGCGTCGACATCAATCCCGGCCGCGTCGCCATCGCCCGCAAGTTCGGGATGACCGACTTCGTCAATCCGAACGAGGTCGGCAACCTGGTCGACCACATCGTGCAGCTGACCGATGGCGGCGCCGATTATTCCTTCGAATGCATCGGTAACGTGCAGGTCATGCGCCAGGCGCTCGAGTGCTGCCACAAGGGCTGGGGCCAGTCCTTCATCATCGGCGTCGCCGCGGCGGGCCAGGAAATTTCCACCCGTCCGTTCCAGCTGGTGACGGGCCGGCAGTGGAAGGGTTCCGCCTTCGGCGGCGCGCGCGGCCGCACCGATGTGCCCAAAATCGTCGACTGGTATATGGACGGAAAGATCAATATCGACGACCTGATCACCCATACCTTGCCGCTGGAACGGATCAACGATGGCTTCGCGCTGATGAAAGCCGGCGAGTCCATCCGTTCGGTGGTGCTGTACTGAGTTGTTCACACCAATTAACCAGGGAGAAGCTCATGAGCGATACGGTCAAGATCCATCCGGCAGTCGATTCCGGCGTCGCGCCGGCACAGCCGGGCTTTGCCGGCGGGACGCTGTCCTGCCATTGCGCCACCGATACGGTCACGGTCGAGATCGGGGCGCAGGTAGCCTATAACCACGTGTGCGGCTGCACCAAGTGCTGGAAGCCGGACGGCTCGCTGTTTTCCCAGATTGCCGTGGTCGGCCGCGACAAAGTCAGGGTAACGGCCAATGGCGACAAGCTCAAGGTGGTCGATCCGAGCGCCACCATCCAGCGCCATGCCTGCGAGGTATGCGGGGTGCATTTGTACGGCCGCATCGAGAACGAGCAGCATGCCTTCCACGGCTTCGATTTCGTGCATACCGAGTTGTCGCGGGAGAAGGGCTGGGCGCCGCCGGAATTTGCCGCCTTCGTGTCCTCGATCATCGAATCGGGCGCGCGCCCGGAAAACATGGGGGCCGTGCGGGCGCGCCTCAACGAGATCGACTTGCCGCCCTACGACGCGCTGTCGCCGCCGCTGATGGATGCGATCTCGACCCACGTCGCCCGGCAGCGCGGGGTGCTCAAGGACTAAGCACACCAACCATCCTGACTGGAGACCGGAATGAGGCTATCCCGCTTGCCGCTGTCGCTCATGCTGTCAATCACGCTGCCGACCACGCTATTGATTCCGCCCGCGGCCCTGTCGGCGCCGCCGGGCGCGCGTGCCGACGACTTTCCCACCAGCGGACGCGTCGAGTACGTGTTGGAGTGCATGCAAAAGCACGACGGCAAATACGAGTACCTCTACAAGTGCTCCTGTGTGGTCGACCAGATCGCCAAGGCGCTTCCCTACGAGGACTATGTGGCGATGTCGGTCGCGCTGCGCAACCAGGGGCTGGCAGGCGAGCGCGGCGGCCTGTTCCGGGATGCCGCTTCGGTCAAGGACATGGCCAGCAAGTACAAACAGATCGAGGCCGGGGCCAACAAGGCCTGCGCCGTGCCGCAACGCTGAGACTCAGGATGCAGTACCACCGGCGGGACCGCCGCGCACCCAATGTCAGTGCGGCGGCCCTGACCAATAAAAACCACGAGGAGACGTCATCATGTCATTGCAATCGAGACTCACCTGCCTGGCGGGGTGTCTGGCACTGGTCGCTGGCGCGGCATTCGCGGCCGACTCGGATACCGCACGGCTGACCAAGGATCCGAAGAATTGGGCGATGCAGGCTGGCAACCTGAGCAATCACCGCTACAGCGAACTCAAGCAAATCACCAGCAAGAACGCCAAGAACCTGAGCGTGGCCTGGACCTTTTCCACCGGCGTCCTGCGCGGCCACGAGGGTGGACCGCTGGTCATCGGCGACACGATGTACCTGCACAGTCCCTTCCCCAACAAGGTGTTCGCGATTGCGCTGGAAGACCAGAGCATCCGCTGGAAGTACGAGCCGAAACAGGATCCGAGCGTGATCCCGGTAATGTGCTGCGATACGGTCAATCGCGGCCTGGCCTACGCCAACGGCAAGATCTTCCTGCAGCAAGCCGATACCACGCTGGTAGCGCTGGACGCCAAGACCGGGAACGAATTGTGGAAGGTTAAGGTCGGCGATCCGAAACTCGGTGAAACCACCACCAACACGCCGCATATCTTCAAGGACAAGGTCATCACCGGCATCAGCGGCGGCGAGTTCGGCGTGCGTGGGCGCCTCACGGCGCACGACATCAACACCGGCAAAGTGCTGTGGAAAGCCTTCAGCACCGGGCCGGACAACGAATTGATCGTGGACCCCAACAAGACCATGACCTGGACCGACGGCAAGATGGCGCCAATCGGCGTCAACTCCTCGCTCAAGACCTGGCAGGGCGACCAATGGAAGCTGGGCGGCGGCACCACCTGGGGTTGGTACAGCTACGATCCGGAGCTGAACACGGTGTATTACGGCACCGGCAATCCCAGCACATGGAATCCGCGCCAGCGTCCGGGCGACAACAAGTGGTCGATGACGATCTTCGCGCGCGACCTCGATACCGGCATGGCGAAATGGGTCTATCAGATGACGCCGCATGACGAGTGGGACTACGACGGCGTCAACGAAATGATCCTGGCCGACATCAAGGTCAAGGGCAAGCCGCGCAAGGCACTGGTGCACTTCGACCGCAACGGCTTCGCCTACACGATGGACCGCGTGAGCGGCGAATTGCTGGTCGCCGAAAAATACGATCCGGTCGTGAATTGGGCGACCCACGTCGACATGAAGAGCGGCCGGCCGCAAGTCGTCGCCAAATACAGCACCGACAAGAACGGCCCGGATGTGAACACCAAGGGTGTTTGCCCCTCGGCCCTGGGCACCAAGGACCAGCAGCCGGCCAGCTATTCGCCCAAGACCGGCCTGTTCTACGTGCCGACCAACCATGTCTGCATGGACTACGAGCCCTTCCAGATCGAGTACACGGCCGGCCAGCCCTATGTCGGTTCGACCCTCTCGATGTATGCGGCGCCCAACAGCCATGGCGGCATGGGCAATTTCATCGCCTGGGATGCCGGTACCGGCAAGATGGTCTGGTCGAAGCCGGAGCGCTTCTCGGTATGGAGCGGGGCGCTGAGCACCGCCGGCGACGTGGTGTTCTACGGCACCCTGGAAGGCTACCTCAAGGCGGTCGACCTCAACGGCAAGGAGCTGTGGAAGTTCAAGACCCCGTCCGGCATCATCGGCAACGTCACCACCTGGGAGTACAAGGGCAAGCAATACATCGGCGTGCTGTCGGGGATCGGCGGCTGGGCCGGCATCGGACTGGCGGCGGGCCTCACCAAGGGCACCGAAGGGCTGGGCGCCGTCGGCGGCTACAAGGACCTTGCCAAGTACACCGAACTGGGCGGCGTGCTGACGGTGTTTGCCTTGCCCGAGCGCTGAGCGCAGGCCCGCTGACCCGCTGCATGCCGCGCTGTTGGCGGCAATTCCGTGGCGCTGTCAGCAACTCTGGTGTGTATCTACGGTGTATCCAAGGGGCAGCGGTGACCGGCACGACGCCGACATCGCCATGCCCCGGTTTTCCAAGGAATCGATATGCGTACATGTATGAATTGGCCGAATGCGCGTCTGAAGCCGGCGCTGGCGGCGGCCATCGGCGCGGTCTTGCTGATGACGCCCGGGTTTGCTCCGGCTCTTGCGCAGGCCGCCGACGCGGTACCCTACCAGGTCAGCGGCGGCAACAAGGTGGACACCCATACCCTGAGTGGCTGGCGTACCTGGCGCGCTCTCGCATGCGAGCGCTGCCACGGCGCCGCCCAGGAAGGCATGGTCGGGCCGTCGCTGGTGAACAGCCTGAAAGTGCTCAGCAAGGAACAGTTCAGGGACACGGTCCTGAAAGGACGGATCGACAAGGGCATGCCCAACTTCGACGGCAGCAAAATGGTGGTCGAGAATATCGACAACCTGTATGCCTATCTCAAGGGGCGCTCGGATGGCGCGATCCAGCCCGGCCGCCTGGAGGAGATCGGCAAATGAGGCCGGGCGCCCTAAGGTCCGCGTTCGTTTGCACCCTGTGCTGGTTCGGCCTGCAAGCGCTGCCGGGCCACGCCCAGCCGGCTGCGGACGCGGCCGGACCTGGCCAGGACAAGGTACTGCGCGTCTGCCAGGATCCGAACAACCTGCCGTTCTCGAACCGCTCCCAGGCCGGTTTCGAGAACCGGATTGCGGCCATGTTCGCCCAGGCGCTCGGCTGGAAGCTGGAAACCACCTGGTTCCCGCAACGCATCGGCTTCATCCGCAATACGCTGCGCGCCAAGCAGGAACATTCCGACCGCTACAAGTGCGACCTGGTCACCGGTGTGCCGACAGGTTTCGAGATGGCGGCCACGACCCGTCCGTATTATCACTCGACCTATGCGCTGGTGTATGCGAAAGGCCGCGGCAAGGGCCTGGACGGCATACGCGACCTGGACGACGTGCTCGCCTTGAGCCCGGCACAACGCGGCAAGCTGCGTCTGGGCGTGTTCACGGCCTCGCCACTGATCGACTGGCTGCTGAAAAACGACTTGATGGGACAGGTCGAGTGGTACCAGATCCAGTCGGGCGATGCCGAGCAATACCCTGGCGAAACCATCGAACGTGACCTGGACAGCGGCAAGATCGATCTGGCCTTCGTGTGGGGACCGATCGGCGGTTACGTCGCGCGCAATCCGCATGCCGCGCCCATCGTCGCAGTACCACTCGCATCGCGCCCGGGGATGAAGCTCGATTTCGAAATCGCCATGGCGGTACGCCACGGGGACAAGGCGTTCCGGGAACGCATCGACGGCTTGATCGGTGCCAACCAAGAAAAGATTAATATCGTCCTCGCGCAGTATGGCGTGCCCTTGCTCGACCAGAAGGGGCAGGCGCTGCGCGTGTCCCAGGGTACGGGGACACCATGAGGTCGTCCACGCATCTGTTGATGCCCGCCCGCCCATCCTGGCTGATGTCCCATGCGCCGCGCCGGGCGTGCGGGATGCTGCTGCTGCTCGCGTTATTGCCCAACCAGGCGGCATCGCAGGCGGATGCGAAGGCGCCGTCCAAGGTCGGTCGGGAAACGGATGCGGCGGCGGCGGCGGTGTCGCCGGCCGAGACCTTGCTGTTCGAGACCGACCATCTGGCGCGCATCAAGCCGCCGGCCGTGCTGGTCTACGACTTTCGCAAGGTCAGCAATGTCGAGCCGGGCTTCAGCGACAAGGTGCGGCTCGACCTGGCCGATGGCAAAGGCAAGACCAGCGCCACCCTGCATTTCCTGTCGGGGGCGCACAGGCAGGACATCCCGGCCCTGGAAAACGCCCACGGCAACCCGGTACTGCTTGGCTTTCTCGAGCGCGACATCGCCGAGATGAAACGGCTCACCGGCGGATCGGCAGCCTACTTCCGCAAGCGGATCAGGATGGCGCTGGCGGAAGGCGCACAGCTGAGCCGGCAGTCGATCAGCTTTCAGGGTAAAACCGTGCCGGCGCGGGCCGTGCGCATCCAGCCTTACCTGCACGATCCCATGCATGCGCGTTTCGAACCCTATGTGCACAAGACATACATCTTCATCGTCAGCGAACAGGTGCCCGGCGGCCTGTATCAGCTGCGCAGTTCTCTCGAGAATGGTGGCGGCAGGGCGGTGGCGTCCAGGACTGCAGTGATCGGAACCGACGCCGTCGGGACCACTGGGGCGGGCGCCACGGCTGCAACCACTGCCAAGGTCACGCCAGCCAGCCGGCAAGCGGCCCCCGGGACAGGAAAACCGCTGCCCTCGATCGATGAGACGCTGACCCTCGTCGGCGTCGCGCATCCGGGCCCCTGACCCCAGCTTGTGCCGCACGACCATGGCCGGGACACCTGCACACTGGAACCTGCCGGAGACACTGAATGGCGCGCATGAAAGTGTTCGTGTTCGACCCAGTCGCCGCCGGCGCAACGCTGCCGCGGCCGCTGCCGCGAGCACTCCGGCGGCAGGGCGAGATGCTGCGCCAGGCACTGCTGAACGATTTGGGCGCCTTGTCCGGCATCGACGTGGTGATGGCGGCAAGTCCGGGCCCGTCGGCTGGCGCGGCCAGCGGCGTGGATGGTGGCAGCCCTTTCGCGGCCGCCATCCAGGCAGCGGATGCGGTATGGCCCTTGGCAAGCGAGTCGGCCGGTGTGCTGGAACAGCTATCGCGCGGCATCCTGCATGACAAACGCATCCTGTTGGGCAGCGCGCCCGGCGCGGTGGAGGTGGCAGCAAGCAAGCTCAAGCTGGCGCGTGTGCTGGCGGAAGGCGGCGTGGCGGTCGCGGCCACCTACAGCCCGCATGCACCCTTGCCCCAGGACGGCGGTCCCTGGGTGGTGAAACCGGACGATGGCGCCGGTTGCCTGGACACCCGGCTGTTCAGCGACAGGGCGGCGGCCCTGGCCTGGATACGTGCCAGGGCCGCGGATGGTTATGTGCTGCAGCCATTTGTTTCCGGAAAATTGGGCAGCCTGTCGCTGATCTGCTGTGACGGCTTGGCCCGGCTGCTGGCTTGCAACCAGGAGCGGGTGGCGATGCGCGACAACCGTTTCCACTACCTCGGCAGCGTCGTCAATGGCCTGGCGGACGGCGATGGCGCATTGGCCCGCCTGGCCCAGCAGGTGGCCGCAGCCATTCCCAGCCTGTGGGGCTACGTCGGCGTCGATTTCGTGCTCACCGCAAGCGGGGCCATGGTGCTCGACGTGAATCCGCGCCTGACCGCCGCCTATGCCGGCCTGCATGCATCGATCGGCTGCAATCCGGCCGGGCTGGTGCTCGATTTGCTGGACAACCCGGCCAAGGCGGCGTCGGCGGCGCCCGGTGGTATGCGGCGTGCCGTGAGTGTCGACGTCGGCTCTCCTTGAGTGTCTACCTGATCACCACGCCCCAGGGCAGCTTGCCGACCGCAACGTCGCGCAGCCTGGTGCGGCTGGCCGTGTCGATCACCGAGACGCTGTTCGAGCGGCCGTTGGCAACGTAGAGTTTCTTCCCATCGGGCGTCAGCGCCATGTTCCAGGGGCGCTGGCCAACCGGAATCGTGGCCACGACCGTGTTGCTGGCGCTGTCGATCACCGAGACGTTGGCATCGCCGCCATTCGACACGTAGACCTCGCGCCCGTTCGGATGCACCGCCACGCCGTTGGCGCGCAGGCCGGCCTTGATGCGGGCGAGGATCGCAAACCTGGCGGTGTCGATGACGAATACCTCGTTCGCATTCTCGGTGGCCACGTAGGCGCGGCTGCCGTCGGGCAGGAAGCCGATACCGCGCGGACGCGCACCCACGGCCACCTGGGCCACCTGCTTGCGCGCCGTGAAATCGACGATGTCGACCGCTTCGCCTTCTTCCGCACTGACGAACAGCAGCCGCCCGTTCGGGCTGAAGACCGCATGCTCCGGATTCCTGCCTTGCACCTTGATCGAGAAGGCCAGGGCGTTGCTGCGGGTATCCGTTACCGCGATCTCGTTCTTGCCCTCGACGGCGACCACCACCCAGCGCCCATCCGGTGACATCGCCACGCCTTCCGGCGATTCGCCCAGCGCGATTGTCGCACCCAGCGCGCGCGCGCCGGGGTCGACCAGCTGCAGCCGGTTGTGCGGCTGGTCGCTGACGTACAACCAGCGCCGGTCGGCAGCCACCGCCAGGCCGCGTGGTTTGTCGCCACCGGGCAGTTCGGCGATCACCTGGTCGGTGGCGGTGTCGATCACCGAGATCGTGCCCGAACCCTCGTTGGGAACGTAGGCCAGGGCGGCGCCGGCGGGGGATCTGGTTTTTGCCTGGGCGGCGGCCGGGGAGGGCAGCAGGGATGACGCCAGCAACAGCGCCAGCAACAGCGCGGCCAGCATCAGGGTGCCGGCCAGCGCAGCCAGCGGAGTGGGAGAGCGTGCTTGCATGGTCATCGGATCTCCAGGGACGAGTCGGAACGGGAACGGCTGCCGCGCGCGCGGCTAGCCGGCCACATGCGCAGCAACAAGCCATCGCGGTCGATCAGCATGTGCTTGGCCACCGCCAGCAGGTGCAGGGCCACGAAAACCGCCAGCAGCAGCGCGGCCAGGTGGTGGATCCCGTTGAACAGGGCATACCAGGTCTTGTTGTCCGGCCCCCAGGCTTGCCAGTGAACCAGGCTGAAGAACTTGATGCCATGCCTGCTGAAATTCGAGGCCAGATAGCCGGACAGCGGCAGCATCGCCATGCACAGGTAGAGCATCAGGTGGCTGATCCTGGCCGCATGGCGCTGCCAGGCCGGCATTGCCGCGGGCAGCGGCGGCGGCTTGTGCGTCAGCCGCCACCCGATGCGCACCAGGATCAGCAAGCCGATCAGGATACCGCTGCTCTTGTGCAGGTTGACGTAGATCCCGCGCGCCGGCGTGCCACGCGGGATATCGTCCAGCAGCAGTCCGAATGCGAACTGGCCCAGCAGCAGGAGCGCAATCAGCCAGTGCAGGGCGATCGCGGGAGTGGTATAGCGCGCAGGCATTGGCGTCGCATCAATGGAACAGCGATTTGTCGGGCGGCTTGATGTTGAGCCGCTGCAGCTTGCGGTACAGCGTGTTGCGGCTCATGTGCAACTCGCGTGCCACGCTGCTCAGGTTCCAGTCGCGCCGCCCAAGTTCCTGCAGCAAGGCGTTGCGTTCCGCGCTTTGGAGCGGATTCAGCTTCAGTGTCGGCGCCACCTCGCTCGCCGGGCCATCGTCCGGCGGCCCGGCCGGCGAATGTCCGGACGCATTCGCCGCCGCCACACGCGGATGGAAGAGGCCATGCGCGCTTGCATCCACCGTACTGTCCGGGTCGCGCAAGGGCATGGCGACAGCAAGCGTTTTTATACGGTATTCCGGCGGCAGATCGCGCGTGCCGAGGTGATCGGATTCGCGCAAGGCGATCATGGTGCGCAACAGGTGGCGCAACTGGCGCACGTTGCCTGGCCAGCGCTGCCGGTCGAGCACGTCCAGCAAGCGCTCGTCCAGCGTGACCGGCCGGTCGTCATCGCTTTCCTGTGCCGCCAACTGGCGAATGAGGGCAATACGATCGGCACGCTCGCGCAAGGGCGGCAGGGTGATGGTGACGCCCTGGAGGCGGTAATACAGGTCTTCGCGGAACTCGCCCTGTGCGATCTTTTGATGCAGGTCGCAATGCGTTGCGCTGATCAAGTGGATGTCGAGCTTGACCGGTGTCTCGCTGCCGAGCGGCGTAACTTCACGCTCTTCGAGCACGCGCAACAGCCTGGCCTGCAGGGCGACCGGCATGTCGCCGATTTCATCGAGGAAGAGGGTGCCGCCATTCGCCTGCAAGAGCTTACCGCGCTGTCCGTCCTTGCTGGCGCCGGTGAAGGCGCCCGAGCGGTATCCGAACAGCTCGCTCTCGACCAGCGCCTCCGGTATCGATGCGCAGTTGATGGCCACGAAGGGCCGCGCCGCGCGGCTGCTCGACAAATGGGCCGCGCGCGCGAACAATTCCTTGCCGGTGCCGGTTTCCCCCTGCAGCAGGATGGCCACCTTGCGCTCGAGCACCCGCTTGGCGATCTCGATGTTGGCGCGCATCTGCGGATCGCCGCAATCCAGTGCGTCGAGTGCAGTGTGCTCGGATTGTTCGCTGCGCAGCGCGGCAAGCGTATCCGGCCCGTCGCGCAGCGCGTGTCGCGTGCTCCGGTTCGACACCGGCTGGTACATCACGGCGAAAAAGCGCGCACCATTGCGGGTTTCGAAAATCGGCACCGGGTGGAAGGCTTTCCTGACGCTGGAGTCGATCAGGCCGCAAAACGTGACATTGAACAGTTCCGCAATGTCGCGCCCGATGATTTCGTCGCGACTTCGCAGGCCGAGCTGGAACAGGGCGCAGCGCGTGGCGCCGAGGACCTTGCCGGTCACACTGAGGGCGATCGCACCTTCGCTCAGGGTGCCGACGAACTCGGGCCGGTTGTGGAAGCGGACGATATATTCATGACGGAACTGGTGCAGGAACACGCGGTTTTCGATCATCTGCACCGACATGCTGACCAGGGCAAGGGTATGTTGCTGGGCCAGGTGCGATTCGCCGGACGCATCCAGTACGCCGACCAGTTCGCCTTCGTGGTCGAAGATCGGCGCCGCCGCACAGGTAAGGCCGATATTGCGCGACAAATAGTGCTCGTCCTGGTGCACGGTCAGCGGACGCCGCTCGAACAGGCAGGTTCCCATGCCGTTCGTCCCTTGCGCGCGCTCGCTCCACAACGCGCCGGGCATCAGGCCGGTTTTCGATGCCGCATGGGTAAAGGCCGGATCGCCGAAATAGTTCAGCAGTACGCCGTCGCGGTCGGTGAGCATGATGGCGTAGCCGGAGCCGGCCAATTGCTGGTACAGGTTGGCCATTTCGACCTTGGCGACCGCTTGCAGGTCGGCCAGGCGTTCCTGGCGTTCCCGTAACTCGGCGGGAGAGACCACCTCGGGATCGTTGCAGGCGCCCGGGTCCAGCTTGTATTCGTTCAGACATCGGATCCATGACTGGGTGATGCGGCTGACCGTGGCGGGAGGGCCCGGCTCACGTTCTGGAAGCAAGGACGGATCCAATCCAGGACCCGATGCATGGTTCGACTCGAGCCGCCCATGGACGACCGAGTGGACACGCTTAACGTGTTCCACGGCAATCTCCAGCATGCTGTCTCCTACGTCCTGGCTTGCAACCACGCGGGCGCAGCCATTTTATGGACTTGTTGT
>Ga0308160_10005260_pt1 | contig 13558 bp, 13 predicted proteins | sample PhyFR1_FD_201036 | JGI IMG/M metagenome (GOLD analysis project Ga0308160, IMG submission 201036) | Phyllosphere microbial communities from UC Gill Tract Community Farm, Albany, California, United States - DLSLF.R1 | ecosystem: Host-associated > Plants > Phyllosphere > Unclassified | place: USA...
TTCTTGGCGTATCGACCAGCGAATTGTCGGAGAGAAAAGGCCCAACCGTGAAGACCGGAACCGAAAGCGACCGTTCCCTGCTCGGGGTAGACCTGGACATCTCCGAGGACGGGGTCGTTGTAGGTGGAAACGATAACGTTGACGGACTCGATGGTTCGGCAGAAAGACTGGTACAAGTCCTCCTTGGAAACTTGGAGTTCGAGAAGAGCTCGGTCGACCTTGTTGATGATGACGACAGGCTTGACTCGTTCAGCGAGCGATTGTCGCAAGACAGTCTCGGTCTGGACACAGACACCCTCGACACAGTCGACAACGACCAAAGCACCATCGGTGACTCGGAGAGCGGCAGTGACTTCGGAAGAGAAATCGACGTGACCGGGAGAATCGATCAAATTGATCAAGAACTCGTTACCGTCAGTCTTTTGCTTGACGTCGGCGACATCCTCCTTGGCGAGGGGGAAGTACATCGAGATGGCGGTAGACTTGATGGTGATACCTCGCTCGATCTCATCGGCTCTAATTATAAGTGCTAGTCTTGTTTCAGAATGATGATACCTACCGGGTGTCCATGAATCGCATGTCTCCAGACTTGGATCCAGCGATAATACCGGCCTTGGCGACAAGAGCATCGGAAAGGGTAGATTTTCCGTGGTCGACGTGAGCGATAACCGACATGTTTCGGATGTTGGTAGGTCGGTCCATGAGACCTCGGATCTCTCCAACGGTGAAGCTAGATAGCGTCAGCGACGTCCCAGATGATGTGGAAACAATGCGGGATAGCGAGAGGACTGAAAGAATCGATGAAAGGGCGTGAAAATCCGACGAGTAGTGATTTTGCCACTTTCCGCCATTTTCCTTCGATTCCACACGCATTACGAGCATATATGCCTTCCCATGATGCCCAGTCCCCTCGCTATCGATCCATGGTACGTGTGTGAAAGACTTACTTAACCTAGAAAAAGTCAGCGACCATGATCAATCAGAGAAGGGGTGGGCAGCATAGTGCCACTCTGTGGATGACTCACCATTTTGTATGATTGTTTTTGGGTTTAGTTCGTAATATAAAAGAAGGGAGAGGTGATCGGTATGTCTCTTGTGTTATGATCCTACTAGATCACAGAGACTTGTATAGGAGAAAGAGTGGTGGAGATGAAGTGGATGATAGCGACGAAAGGGGGCTAAGAGGGAGGGGGCAGGGAGCAGAAGGGAAAAACACTTTAGATTCAAATTTGATTCCGTTGCTAGGCTATACGAAAAAGACTCTCTGGCTATATAACTCCGAGTGGAGGTAGTGATTGTGGCAGTGGAGGTGGTCCAGCTTAGAGGTCGAGAGACGTGTTGAATAGACCACTGGACAGAGTATACTTTACAACTGCTAGACACAAGATGGTAGAATCACTGACCCTGGGGAGGGCAAAGAGAGCAACAGCGGGAAACCGGTAACTTCTAATCTTCTCGCTCCCTGCTCAAGCTAATGAGCAGCATGCGAGAGCTGCTCGAGAAAGCACATCAACAAGACGACGATGATCTGTTCAAGGAAGAGGAGAATGATGAGGAGTTTGCAGCCCCAGGTCAGTCATCTCATCTCTCACCGTTGAAATAGACTCGCTGAACATATAGTGGAGATAAGAGACGTCTACCTGGACGAGTTCGCCGATACAGACGACGAAGTCGAAGATGAAGAAGCTGAAGAACGGGAGCTTCGACGTGAGGAGAAACGCAAGGTACGTGCAAAACATCCAATCAGGGGCTGATGATAGTCGAAAGGAAAAGGTAAAGCGGTATACAATCCCCTCGCAGGCGAACCTAAACCGAAAAAGAAGAAAAAACACCTCGTACCCACTACGACAGCATCGGCCTCGACATCAAAGTACATGCAAAAAGGCCTAGACCTCCTAGACCCCTCCATAGACCCATCTACAATGGCTCCGTCAACCCTAGTCCTCACTCTTCGCAAGAAACGCCGTGATCTCAAAAGACTAGAAAGATCAGAAACGCGTCGATCAAACTTGCGTGCATCCACCTTGAAAACCGATGCCGAGATTGAAGAACGTGAAAAAGCCGAGAAAACGGTGGTACATCGGAAAGGACGAGTAGCGATGCATAAAGGAGGAGAAGCGAGGGGAGTGAGACATTTCACACAGGCTGAATTGATTGCCGAAGCGCTTGAGGAAGAAGAGAGGAATAAGGAGGAATTACAGAAATGGTTAAGAAGGGAAGAGGAGCGGAGAGAGTTGAGACGGGTGGGGAGAAAGAGGGTGAGGGGACCTAGATGGACTTGGATCAGTCGGACTGTGGGCAAGATGGTCGAGGTGGTGGAGGATCGGGTGCAAGAGGTCGAGGTCAGTCAGGCTAGGCCTGAGGGCAAGGGGGAGGCTTCGGGATCGATAGATGTGGGAGATCTACCGTCGCAGGAACTGCCAGATACGCAGACGCCAAAAGCGGCCGAGATTGAACCGAATACCGACCTCAGAGCTCGAGCATCGGAAGCCGACCTCGATAAAGGTCCACGACCTGCACAAACACCAATCGAGCCAGATCAGCCCATTGCATCTTCCTCCAAACTGATCGAGCCTCCTGCACCGAACAACACACTCCAGACCACCTCCACCCCTATCCAGCCCGAACCATCGCAATACACACGAAACTACCTGATCCTATCCAAGATCCCCGGAGGTCTACCAGCCGAACTATCCTTGGTGCTGGGGAACCACGTCGAATGGGATCAAGTCAAATACATTCCCGCTCGTAATCGACCGGTCATACGCCGTCGGCCCAGATGTCCATTCACGGGTAAAATCGCTAAATACCGTCATCCGTCCACCATGATACCGTACGCAGATGTGGATGGGTATCGGCACATTGAGGATCTGTTACGGAACAGATACGTATGGAGTGAAGGTGGGTTTTGGGTTGGTGGGGAGGAAGATATGGGTGCCGGGGGTGTTGAGGATGTGGACGGGTGGGTGGAGGCTGTACATGGAGGTTGGATGGGTGGGTTTCCGTTACCCGAGCCTGTTGCTGTACAAGAGGGGCAAGGGGTGGAGGAAGTGGAGGTGGTTCAAGAAGAGGTTGTTGCTGAGCCTGTAAAGAGAGGGAAGAAACGAATGTCTGAGGCTGGACCCGGTTCTACCGCGCCAAAGGGCAAGAAACGAGGTCGAAAGAGTGTAATGTAATGTAAAACCGTCCTAATTTGTACACTGATTTACGACATGATGAACTATGCAGAGTATGACTCGTACTACAAGTATTTACATTTCATATGAGATTGAATACCTGTGGACAAGTCTCGATTTAGACCACGTCGGACTCTATGACCTTGGTCTTTCACGGATCGCTGCCATCTCCCTCAGAGTTTGACTTGTGCCATTCCACCAAGTCCTTCAATTTGTCCATCATCTCCTTGGTACGCTTGCGTTTTCTTCCATCTTGTACAATCGCGAATTCTTTTGGAAGGACCACTAGTCTGTCAGCGAGAGAAGAACGGGTTAGGGACAGTAACGGCGGCAGGGGAAACGGGGACGGTCCGGATGAGATTGATACGTCGAGGCGGTGGGAGCGAGAGAGAGAGTGTGTCATCAACTCACCTTTACGACTAAGGATCCCATCTTGGAACGGACCCAATTCTTTAGCAGCAATGTCGCATGTTTGGCATTTATGCGGCACGTATTTCTGGCCAGAAAGATAGTCGAAACTTTTCATGCTGTTGAAGTAGCTAAATGTCAGTTTGATAGCAGAGAAGAATAGAGGATGACTTACAAAACCCAAGTATGCTTCATAAAGGTTGTGTGCCTCCCTTTTTGCAGTCGCAATCCGATTGCTATACTCCTTGAGAGCTTCTCCTCCCTTTGGTTTCTTCCAAACTCTCTCCTCCTTCTCTTCCTGGTTTCTGCCCCTTTTATCAACTGGTCCGAGTACAACTTCCTCTCTCCTAGTCTCGCCTCCTCCCTCTACCATTTTCCACTCGGAAGCGTTATCCTTGGTTCCCCCGGCCTTTTCTCCCTCATCATCGACCTTGAACCTCCTTCGTCGAGGAAGCGGCATGATAGCCCTTTCATCTTCTGCTTTCCAATGATCCGATTGACGTGTCTCCTCGATTATCCTACTTGCTTCCAATCCACCTTTTCCCCATTCTGACAGGCCTGCTCTTCTTTTTCCGCTTCCATTCCCCTCCTCTCCTCCGTTTGTCAAGTGCGTAATGTCGACATCACTGTGGGTGCTTCCGAGATCGATTTCGCCGTCCTCCTCATGATCAGGATGGCTTGAAGGAGCACCTTCCACAAATCTCGAACGAGTGACGGTCCTGATCCTATCCAATGATGAGGTCTCCACCCACTCAGTCAAGTCCGATGGTACTGCATCGACGACTGGCATTTGAAAAGTCGGATCGTACATCCTCTCCGAATCCTGGGGAATCTTCTTGATAAACTGATCATAAATCGATGGTATCAATTTCGATACCGGTGTCGCCCTGCCCTGTCAGTAATAGTACATGTACTGTGCGTTGGAACGATGACATACCAAGACGGGTCAGGTAATTGCAATATCGTACATTCCTTTCTCTCTTGATGGTGACCAATCATTTCACCACGTACGAACGATACCTCAATCTCCACGTCCATGTCCACCCCCATCTGAAGCCTTGACTGATATCCGATATTTCCCTTCATGCCAGGGTCAAGGGCATCCTCTTCCAAGTCCCTTGATGCGTTATAATTATGGTTGTCGTTTGCGATTGGGTATCTTGAAGCTCGATTCCTCTTTCGAGCGACTTGATTCGGGAGTGGAAGTGGGGAGTGATGTGATTGAGAGGCTCAGAGGGATAAGCTTGATTCATTGAGATCTAGACAAGATCGTGTGCTCACCAGATACCGTCGTGCTTGCGATTTGATCCACTGAGTTTGAGTTTGAGCTTGAATTTGAAGAGCGAGTATTAAGCCTTTGACGTTCTTCCATCAGCAATACATCAGTGATATGCAGTCAGCCTCACTCCTCTGTGGTGTGTTTACCATATTTGCTATCGAGTGAGACTTGGTAGTTGATTGTATTGAAGAGTGTATGAATGGGTAGGTCATTTTGATTGATAGCAGACGGACGACGGATGACGGTTGACGGCGGACGCGCCGACGAATTCAGAAGATACATCTCAATCGTTACTTACGTAAATCAAGCCCTCTTCTATAGTCTCTGAGGACGTGATAGTAGGTCATTCGTGACTTTGTGAGGCAGAACATGAGAAGAGGGGCTTAATTCCCATCCGACTCCTGCTATGATATCCCTCCCCCTCTCGCCCTTCGTCAAGATCAATTGCGCCTGCAGTCAAGATCGTCAAGAAAGCGTGGCCGGGACAGCGATTACATCTGTGCAGCATGACACTTCCTATACTACTCCACACTAATTCACACGATACTACTGACATTACCTACACTGTACTACACTACGGATCCTTTACGTCCTCGTTCCCCCAGCCTGCCTATAGCCCACTGAACGAACTTGACAACCAGGCTCAAACATAAACATAAAACAAAGGCTGGGACCACTTCCGGTGGGATCGTTTCGGAGGTTACCAGGCCCAGGATCATGAATAGGACAGGAGTAGTGATACTGGAAACAGCTGCAGATCGCGGCTTATTGCTTTGGGTAATGGTAATGGTGATGACGGTGGTCGATTCCGGGACATTTTCGTTCCCCTCCTGGATACCCAGGGTCTTCTGGGTGATGGTGAATTTGACTGATCCATCAGCGAGTTCTCCTTGAGGTGAGGGGATGGAACTTACTATCAGAAGGTTCATGTACCACAATCTTGATGCTCCCCTTGCTCAATTCCTCATCCACTTTCTTTCCACCATCTTCCTTTCCTTGCCCTAACATGGTTTTACGGGTTTGATCGACTAGATATCATCAGGATGAGCTCCATATGTGAGAGGTGAGATCAATTACTCACCTGATGGCATAGGAAACGGGTACTTGCTCTTGCTTTCTTGTTCGGTAGGAGGCATATCGTTAGCTTCTTGGGGTTGTTGATATTTCTTGATCGTCAGCGTGAGGATCAGTACGATGAGCTTATTAGTTTACTATCCTCAAATATGTTCTGAGTGTTTCTCGTAAGCTTCTTGGACTGATTGTAGAAGTACAAGAGAAGGAAGAGAAATGATACGTTGACATTTCATATACCAGTGTAATAGTCAGTTCAGTCACCTTTTACGCACGGACCTTACAATGACATGCGCCGCGGAATCCGATAAGTCACATCTCCCTTAGGCTATAGGCTATATAAAAGGATTGGTCGGTAATTGAAGTTGATGACAAGTGGTCCTCCGGGTCCTTTGGTCGGCCATTTGATACAGCACCTGTACCTGTACTTAAATATCGATACCTTTCACTTTCTCTTTAACAACACTATCATTGATCCCCGAATATGACAAGTATGAATAGACCCACCAACCCACCACCATTCCATTAAGGACGACACTCGATACCCTCAATACCTTCCACAATACATCCCACTGCCTACTGTTCTCTTCACCACCTTCCATCAATCCCATATTCTTCTTGGATGACGAATCGAATCGGTATTCCTGCTCCTGCTTTCGTTCACATGTTCCTTCTTCATTCGTGACTTTAACTACATCATCAGCAAATACAATGAGAGATCACTCGACTTACAGTTTGATCTCTGATAGACCTTATAGACATATTCATATGCCTGTTCGTACTCATCCTCCTTTACAACCTCTTTCTCCTCTGCTTCAGTTTTCATATTCTCTTCCTCCTTCCCACCTTCCCCGTCCCCGTTGTTTACGGTTTCGTGGTGAATATCTCCGGGGCTTGGCTTTGGATGTACTGGAATCAGCATGATATTGTCAGGTAGGTCTTACTCGGTGTCGGATCTTCCGTGTTGGTGGTCATCTCGGATAGTGAGAGAGCGTCATTTACATCCACACCGTTGTCATTATCGATATTGCGATCTTGACCTTCTGTATCAGCAATGTAATCAGTACGTGTAAGCATATCGACTGTACTCGTATCTTTATCCCCTAAGTTCGCCATGATTGGTATCTGAATCGTGGTGCAAGTATAGTTGAGGGAGGAGAAGCATTATTGTTACCTGCTGAATCGAGAGACATATATCAACAGAATGAGTTGATGCACAGACCTATCTTCTACGAGTCTGTTAGCCGTATTACGTAATTCATCATTATATTCGGTCATGTGGCTTGACTTTTTGAGTCGAGCACTCCAGATAGCAAGGATCGTCACAGCTATACATATACTGTTCATCTACTGCACATACACACCCATCAGCCAAGATGTCGGCACCAATATTCTTACCGCTGCTCGATCCAACAGCTGCATCCTTGATCCCATCACTCGCTCTCCTCGGTCCACTCCTCATTCCGGCCGATTTGACGAATGCGATCATCCCCACCCTTCCTCCCCAGGCTATCTATTACGTCCAAGCCGAGGCGTCTTCCGATGACTTGATTTCGCTACTCGACAATGGAGCTGAGAAGATCGTTGTCTCCGAAAGCCAGCTCGGTCAGCTAGAGGGAGTCAGCAGGGATCGAATCATTGTTACCGTCGATGAATCTGGCTTAGGACAAGTTGGGGAGATCTCCAAAGTCGCTTGTGGAATCATCATCAATTCCGATTCGGTCCACACGCCCAAATCACTCGATGTAAAAGATACCCACATCTTTCTCCGACCTTCCTCACCTTCCCCCGCCGATCTACCCGCCAAAATCAAATCCGCTTTCCCATCGTCCTACATCCTCCCCACTTCGATCTTGACTTCTTCAAGTACGACCTCTTCCCACCTCTCCATCTCCGACGCTTTCCTATCACTCATCACTTCCGATCGACCCGATGGTCTCTTCCCAACAATCGTCTCTGGGAGTAACAGACCACTCGGTATGGTCTACTCTTCCCTCGAATCGATTTCCGAAGCGATCAAGACCCAAAAGGGGGTCTATCAATCTAGGAAACATGGTCTATGGCGAAAAGGAGAGACGTCAGGAGCTGTCCAGGAATTATTGTCTATTCGACTAGATTGCGATTCCGACGCACTCATGTTTGAGGTTGTTCAGCACGGATCTGGATTCTGTCACCTGCCCCAATCGACATGTTTTGGAAATTCGACAGGACTCGTCAAACTTGAACAAACCCTTTCGGCTCGACTGGCAAACGCCCCCGAGGGATCATATACCAAGCGACTATTTACCGATGAGAAATTGTTAAGGAGCAAGATAATGGAAGAAGCAGAGGAATTATGTGATGCTCAATCCAAAGAGGAAATCGCATTCGAAGCTGCCGATTTGGTCTATTTCGCCTTGACGAGATGTATCTCAAAAGGAGTCGGATTGAAGGAGATTGAAAAGGCATTGGACAAGAAGAGTTTGAAAGTCACAAGGAGGAAAGGGGATGCTAAACCTAAATGGGAGGAAAAGACCGGTGCTGGATCGACTTCTGCCGAGAGCAAGACGGAAGCAGTAAACGCAACAGTCCCCAAGGAAGGTTCAAAACCATCCGAACCTGTCCCCGCCGCATTCCCCGAGTCGGACGGCTCGATCAAAATGCGTAATGTCACCTTGTCATCCGTCTCGAAATCTGAGAAAGCGAAATTACTGCTCCGACCCGTATTGAACTCTTTGGCAATGATCGATAAAGTCAAGCCCATCGTCGAGCGAGTTCGAAAAGAAGGAGATGCAGGATTAAAGGCAATGACGAAACAATTCGATAAAGCGGACCTACCCTCCAATGTCCAATTACCTCCTTTCGCTACCCCTTCCGAAGACGTCCTACCAGCAAACGTTCGAGCAGCTATCGATCAAGCTTATTCGAATGTCAAAGCTTTCCATGCCGCCCAGACCGACACCGAGGCCCTCGTGGTCGAGACAATGCCAGGAGTAGTCTGCACCAGGTTCGCCCGCCCAATCGCCAGAGTCGGAATCTACGTCCCTGGAGGAACAGCAATCCTACCATCAACAGCAATCATGTTGGGTGTCCCAGCTCAAGTGGCCGGTTGTAAAGAGATCGTACTCGCTACACCACCCCGACCGGACGGATCCATCTCCCCTGAAGTCCTATATGTCGCCAAACTCGTCGGAGTCACTTGTATCCTCAGAGCTGGAGGTGCTCAGGCAGTAGCTGCTATGGCTTATGGGACTGAGGAAGTACCGAAAGTCGACAAGATCTTTGGGCCTGGAAATCAATGGGTTACAGCGGCAAAGATGTTGGTTCAGAATGATACCGACGCTTTGGTAGCTATCGACATGCCTGCCGGTCCATCCGAAGTCTTGGTACGTGTCATGTCTTACCTCATTCATATCTCCTCTCACACATTCCTCCATTCCGTCTCGGCTTATCAGCCTTCAAGGAATAAGCTAACCCCCAGGTGATCGCCGACAAGACCGCAAACCCAATATTCGTAGCATCCGACCTCCTCTCTCAAGCAGAACACGGTACAGACTCCCAAGTAGTCCTCGTCGCCATCTCCCTCCCTTCCAAATTACTCTCGGAGATCGAAGAACAAATCGATATTCAAGCAAAAGCACTTCCCCGAGTCGAAATCGCAAAAGAGGCAATCAAAAAAAGTTTGATCGTCATGGTTGATTCCCTAGAAGAAGGGGTTGCGTTCAGTAACGAATACGCACCCGAGCATTTGATCTTGCATTTGGAAGATTCTGCTGGGTGTGTGGAAAAGATTGATAATGCCGGATCGGTGTTTGTTGGGCAATTTTCACCTGAATCGTATGTCTCCTCCTTCTTCTTCCTTCTCTTTTCCCTTCCCTACCCTTTTTCCTGTCTTCCTCCTCGTCGCAATGATTGTCAATTATTTGTCTACCTACGGCGCCGGGCTAACGATCAGATGCGGAGACTACGCCTCAGGAACGAACCACACTCTCCCGACAAACGGTTTCGCACGTCAATTCTCTGGTGTCAACACCCTATCTTTCCAAAAACACATTACGTCCCAAGAACTTACCGCGGATGGATTGAGGGCTTTGGGACCTACTGTCGTTACGTTGGCCGAAAGGGAGGGGTTGGAAGCTCATGCGAATGCTGTGAGGGTTAGGTTGGCTGCTTTGGACTAGAGATAGGACGCAAGTTCGTCAATAGAGAACGGAAATATGCATAGAAGTTTTGGTTTCACAGAGATTGAGCCCGACCACGACACGATCATGGTACAAACAATATCTCTTGTTCAATCTTGCTTGATCACCTTCTTCCTCATTCTGTCGAGGGTTGATCTTCCTCTTCCTGATCCTGATTCTGATTCGACCTCTAGCCTCGACCACGACCTCAATCCAGCACTGGTGGCATTGAGACCAACACTCGGGGTCATTCTGGTCAAATACTCGAATTTCCTCTTGATCAATTCGTCTGTAAATATATCAAGACGATCGAGGATCCTCACTTTCCTATACCCCATTAATCCTTGTGAACATTTGTACCCATACCTCTCACACGCATTACTTACTGCCTCGCTAGTCCGGGAGATCGCTGGGAGTCTGCAAAACGTATCGGCCGTGATATCACATATGACTTTCCCATGATCAACTTTACCCCTCCGATATCTCGACAAGGAATAATGCATTCGAACCGTCGAAGACTCTCCACGGGTTGCCGGTACGAGATGATCAATCTCTATAGCCGCCACACCGACATGGTGTTCATGAAAGACCTGTTCAAAAGCAATCGAGAATGCCGATACGAAATTAGCGGCAAATGTTAATTTTGTCTCTGGATAATCGGGAGCGTGATGGACAAGTGTATCCATTCCTACTTCGGTCAAGGAGACGATGTCGAGCCAGGACGGTTCGTACTAAAAAGTGTCTTTGTCGTTTGAAGGGTTCATTTGAACCAAGTGACTGATTGCATGAAATATTGGTTCTTCAGTATTTTTGGTTTCTTGAGACTTTGGCGTCAATGTCAATCCTACCACGATCAGCTCGAATTGATGACGAATACCAAATATGTACTGATGAGGACATACTCGTATCGTCCAACAGACAGTGCCCCAATATCTCCTTGAGGCGCAATGCTGAATTATGGCTCATTCTCGCTGATGCTGTGAATCGAACCCAATAATAATAGTATGTCAACACTGTACCAGGTTGAAGTATCGAGGGAAGGGACAAGCCTGCACTGACCATACAGGTTCTGTCTTCAAGATAGCGGAGACACCGAAAAGCACCCTCAAGGTCCTCAATCTACTTGCGCATCCTTTCATGAATGTAGCCAAAGGGCTGCTTCTTATCCCCCTCTCGTACGAAGCGTTGTCTCGCTGGACTGCGCTTAAGACTACCTCAGATCCCAACTCGCTCACACTGCACCAGAAGCTCGCGGTGATGATACCCCGCGTCTTGCTGGTTGCTGCCTACCGATATCCATGCAGTCTCAACGGTTAAGTCAAGCAATCTTTGCCCCAACTCAGTCCTGCTTGTACTTGAACCCTGTTTTGAGAGTAATGTTACTACTCATATTCTGACCCTGTTTTGATACTACACCCACTCCCACACCGGTTGACCTCAAGTATGATTCCATCCTCCTGACCAAATCATTGATCAAGTGATTCCCTGATTCTAAAATCCTCTTATCCCTTTCCAAACCCAACAAACCCGAATTGAAGCATTCATGGTCATACCCATATTTATCAGAAGCTAAGTCAATAGCCCTCGAAGTCCTCGTTTGGGAGTATCGGCGGGATAAGCCTACTGATAAGTCGCAAATCACATTTTCATCCTCATTCTTGTTCTCGTTCATGTTCATATTCCAGAAGATCCAGCTCGAAGACGGTGCTGCTGGGACTAGGATCTCCATATCTCCAGCTGGGACTGTTATTGGTATCTGCCCACTTTTGGTTAGTACCCGTTCACAAGCGATCGAAATTGCCGAAACGAAATTCGCTTTGAACGAACAACTGGGCGTGGGGAAATAAGTGGCAAGCGCATCTACCCCAATCTCTGCCAATGAGAGGATATCCAACCAATCACTTTGATCTTGTTCCGAGAGTGCAGGTGTTTGAGGGTTGGTATGTATCAACCTTGATTCTCCTCGCCCTGATCGATTTGTTAATCCTGGTATTATCAGCTTGACTATACTATATTCGAAACGTGGAGGGAGCTGTACGGGTATCTACGAGTGTACAGTCTGATAATACCTCGAGTAGAGCACTTGTGTCAGACTGCATCTTGTTTACGGTTTGCGTTTAGTGGTAATTTGGTCAGTACGGTAAGTTGGTTGAGTACAGCGAGTAATGAGGTTTGAAGTGCTCGGACGGATCATCATCGCACAATATATACGGGATTCATTAGCCGGCGTATTCGACTATCAGTACAAATTGCCGTACATCAACATCCGTTCATACTCCTCATGGCGAGGTGTGGACCGGCGAATTCGGCGATACTCTCCGCCTCCTACAGACATGAGGCATTTCCACCTGACCTTGAAGATCCTTTCACGAGGACTGCCAATCGACTTGAATTGCCTCGTTGGTGATGACACTGCCGCTTGCTGGTGCGTCAATTCAACAGATAGTCGACATCGTTGCATATTGACCCGACTATCGATCTTCAGGCGATTTCGGTATTCGCTCACTTCTTAAAAGTCGTCTCGTTTCCAAGACCTCCTTGACACCTTCCCAGTATGCTGGAAATTCTATCTGAACCCTCTCTTTCGCCTCTTCCAGATGACTCCGGTTCTTCCAACTGAATTTAACGAGTAACATGATAGTATCGGTATTTGGATCTGGTAATTCCTCCGAGTTCCTCATCCGCCTGACGATCTCGTACGCTTCTTCCATCTCTCCACATCTACACAAACATTCGACATATGCGTCCCAGTTCTTCTTGTTTGTATTTAGTCGCCAGCGGGTGGCCCATGTCCATGCTTTCCGAGCTCGGAAGAGGGAATTTGAATGTCCGCATGTATCGAATATGATGTTCAACGAAGGGGAATATTGCTCGATTAAAGTATCGGTAGGTTCACGAGGACGTCGTTCGACAAGTTCATCCCATACTTCGAATGCCTCTGCGTAGGCTCCTACTCGATTGTACGCATCCATAAGTGCGTTCAAAAGTGGTATATCAACCTCGATAAGCGGATCAAGTTTGATCATGGTATGTAATTCACTAATCCCCCTGAGGAGATTATGGCTCGTAGACTGTTTTATCGTTTCTTCCACATTTGTCCTTTTCTTCATTTGAGTAGCCTGAATTCCATACGAATGGAGTAGAGAAGTGATGGAGTGCGATCCGACTTTGAGACCGGCTTTTTGCATATCCTTGATGATCTCCATGTACAGGGCTGTTGGGACGACTTGTGATTTCGGCGTGGAGAGATTGATAAACACTGACAAGATGGTTTCGTACATACGTCGATCGAGGGCTTGGGGGTCGAGAGCGTAGAGATGGGCGTAGATGTTGAATGCGGATTGGTGGTCGGGCGAGGAACGGATCAAGACGGTCGATAGCGCAGCGAGCACGCTGGGAGGGAACGATACACCTCGAGCACGCATATCGTTGAGTATCCTCAAGGGGATGGATGGATCGGAATC
>Ga0308160_10005261_pt1 | contig 13557 bp, 24 predicted proteins | sample PhyFR1_FD_201036 | JGI IMG/M metagenome (GOLD analysis project Ga0308160, IMG submission 201036) | Phyllosphere microbial communities from UC Gill Tract Community Farm, Albany, California, United States - DLSLF.R1 | ecosystem: Host-associated > Plants > Phyllosphere > Unclassified | place: USA...
CCTCTGAGCCACCCCCCCCCCCTTTCCTTTTCTTTCAGGATGGTGGCCAAGAAGCTGCCCGCTCAGAAGACGACACTCCACTCGTTTTTCGCCTCGCCAGACAACAAGCGGGCTGTCGGCCGTAGGACGACGCTACCGCCACCGTCCGCGGGCAAGGCCGTGGCCGGCGCCGGCGGCAGCAAGGACCAGCCGGTCGAGCTCACCTCCTCGGACGACGACGACGATGATAATTGCAAAGCAGGACCGTCGAATCCGCCGCCGAGGAAGCGCTCACGGACGGCGCAGGCCCAGCCGCTGCCTCTGCCGACTACCAAGCTCGAGGAGGGCTCGGTCAAGGCCGGTAAAGGCAAGCGCCCACTGGCAGCAGCAGCTCTTCCAGCAGTGGCGTTCGCCGCCAACGACGTCGGCTGCATCGGACCGGTCGAAATCGACTCGTCTCCCGTGCTCGCGTTCGACGACGACGGCGAGGGCGGTGCTGGCTTCTACGCGCTGCCGCTGCCCGAGCTGCCGGCGTGTCGGGAGCCGTCGCCGGACTGGCCGGACGACGACGACGAGGAGCCCTTTGACGTTGATGGCCTGCCCGATCTCGTGCCAGGCGGGGTCGACGACGAGCTCGGCGGGCTGATGAACGATGACGAGCAGGGCTCGCAGCTCGATCCGGGTGAGGATGACGACGAGCTCGACGAGCTCGGCCTCGGCGACGGTGACGAGATGGCCCGGCACACGGGCGGCCTCGGCGATGATGGGGAGGACGACGAAGGTGCGAGCGAGGTCGAGTGTCTCGAGGAACAGGATGGTCCCAAGGCGCGTTCCGAGCGTCGCGCAGCTTATCGTCTGTTTCGCAGTGCCAGAGTGCGAGGCTAATCGGCCTGTGGAGCCGCCTGTACCCTGCAGCCGCGGCCGACCAACCGGCTCTCGTCCATCCGTCACTCGCTGCCACCAGCCGGCTCGAGCGCGCCTTCAGGCAAGCCTACGGCGCCCAATGCCTTCTCCATGCTGATGGCGAAGAAGCCCCAGTCGATCTGGGAGGCGGTCGAGGACGACCGGTCGATCAAGCAGGGCGGCCGGGTCATGGCCCGGGGCGAGCGCCGCAAGGCGCCCTTCTTCAAGGTCATGAGCGGCATGCCCGTCTGTGTCGACGGCTTCCGCTATGGCAAGATTCCCAAGGTGACAGCCTAGTGCGTCGGTTGGCGATGGGCTGGCCGTCGCCCTCCTGCCGCGCCATAAGCTGGGCTAACCGTCCTCTTAACCCCTTCGCCAGCCTTCTCAGCCATGCCCACTCGGACCACTACACCCGGCTGTCCAAAGCTTGGAACTCGGGCCCAATCTACTGCTCGCGTGCGTGCACTCTCTCTCGCCAAGTCGGCCACTTCGTTGCGAGATCAGCTGCTGACGAGCGGCCCTCCTCGACATGATAGAGACGACTGCGAACCTGATCACACGCGTCCTCGGCGTCGAGCGCAAATGGGTTGTCCCGCTCGCGTACGACGTGCCGACTATCCTGCCCAACACCGGCGGCGTCATCTGCACGATGATCGAGGCCAACCACTGCCCTGGCAGCGCCCTCTTCCTCTTCGAGGGCAAGCGGACCTGCAACGCGGGCGACTCGCCCTACCAGGTCTCGGGAGTCGGATCGGCTAGGATCTACCGCTACCTGCACTGCGGAGACTTCCGGTCCGCTGTTACTTTCCTCCCGTCGCCGCTTGGTCTGGCGCGATCGCCGACGCTGACATCCGACCGTCACGCTTACCTTGATGACAGCGCCTGCCCAAAGATAGTCCTGCATCCCGAGATCGCCAGGGCCCCGCTTGACGAAGTCTACCTCGACACGACCTACCTCAATCCGCATTACTGCTTCCCGCCCCAGCCGGTCGTCATCGATTCGGTTTCGAAGCTCGCCAAATCGCTCGTCCTCGGCACAGGAACTGACACTGGCAGCGCGGCCGGTTCGTCGACTGCCGCGCCCCCGTCAGGGCTTGCCGGGTGGGTGACGCGCGACGAGAGCGAGACGGCTCAAAAGGAGCGCGAGGAGAAGGCTCGGCTGCGAGGCAGTCGGACGCTCGTCGCCGTCGGCACGTACAGCATCGGCAAGGAGCGCATCGTCAAGGGTCAGCTCGCGTCGATCAGCAGGCTCTGGCGCAGAGTAGATTGTTGATTTGTTGCGCCTCGCGACCCTGCTTTCTTGACAGGCATCGCCCAGGCGCTTGGTACGCGCATCTTTGCTGATGCCCGGAAACGAGGGCTCATCGCCGACCAAGTCGAAGACCCCGTCCTGCACGCGCTTATGACGTCCAAATCCGACGAGGTCGGTCACACGTTCGACAGTCTCCGCTCTGCATCCGCTGACGAGCCCTGTCTCCTCTCCCTGCGATCGTAGAGCCAGGTCCACATGATTTCACTCCACGACATCAACCCCGAGGGGCTCGCAAACCACCTCGGCAAGTACAAGGATCAGTACGACCGCATCATCGGCTTTCGACCGACTGGTTGGACGTGAGTTTTTGGGCTCGCATAGCGACCGCGAACCCCCCTCGCCGGACCTGCAAGCCTGACGGTGCGCTCGAATCACGCTCGCTGCAGCTTTGGTGGCTCGGCAGGAACGACGCAGACGCCCGACTTGGCAACCCTGATTGAGCGCGATCGGGTCGCGAGCGACGCCTTCGATGCCAAGGATATTAAGCCCATGCGCGGGTCGTCGGATCGCGTCATGATGCTCGGTGGTGAGCCGGCGTCCTCGCAGCCGGCGTCATCCTGCGTCGAACTGACTAGGACCGCTTTGGCCTCGATCAGTGCCGTACTCGGAGCACTCGTCATTCACCGAGCTCACGTGCTTCTGCCTCTCTGTCCCGGGCGAGCCGCGCATCATTCCAACCGTCAACGTCGGCTCGGCCAAATCGCGGGAAAAGATGTATGTCGCACTCGCCTTCCTGGGCTTGGGCTTTTCCCCTGGCTAACGCCGCCGACCCGCCGCTCCGCCAGGGAGACGTGGATCAAGCGTTGGGCGACCGAGAAGCGCAAACGGCAGGCAATGGGCCTCAAGATGGTCGACTACCGCTCGATTGACTATGTGAGTCCTACCCCAACGCCTTGCACGCACAAGGGCGACCGCTGACAGCCTTGCTTGGTCGCCACCCCACGACGCAGTGGTGAGGTCGGATCACAGCTCTTTTTCTCTCTCTCTTCAACCTTTTTCGACATTGTATGCCGCCTACTGGCTCAGCTGTACGAACTCATCGTTGTTTTCTACAAGTAGTGTTGGCCCCCGCCTCGTGCCATCAGCAGACATGGACGAGAGCAAGCACCGGGTCATGGTCGCTAGCAATACCTGTGCTCTTGCTGCCGTGAGTCGAGAGGTGGGGGATCTCGATCTGCGACTGTGGGAGGAGAGCCGGGACGACGGCCACATGGTCGATCTGCTGCGAGTTTCTGTGCGAGGCCCGAGCCAGATGCTGATCGTCAGCCATGGCCCTTCCTGGTGGGCGTCAGAATCACTCAACGAGACGCACTGGTCGAAGCTGAACGAATACCGCTCCTCCGGCTTCTCGACTAGCAGCTCCACCATGTGCCGCTCAAGCCTCTGGAGCGGCTGCGCGTTGGAGAACTCGTTGGCATCGGCGAGGAAGACGAGCTGGAGGGGGGGGGGTGGGCAAGATGCTGCCTTCAGCTGTGGTAAGGCCAGCGCGCGACAGCGGGTGCACTTCACTGACATGAGCGCCTGGGTCGACAGCGAGCAGGTCGGCGACGAACTCATCGACGAGCGTCGCTTGGGCGATGCGGGCTTCGACGGCACCGTTGGCCGCCGTCTGGATTCGCCCTGAGGTTGTCAGGAGGACGTCAGCTGGGAGACGTTCGACAGAACGTCGGAAAAGCCGGGTTTACCGAAGGGAATCCCGCTGCCACGCTTTGAGCTGAAGTGGGCGACGATCACATGCAGGCGCTTGCGATCGGCGGTCGAGCCGCGCACGAGAAAGGATGCGGTCAGCGGCTTGCGCGAGTCAATCCACGCCTGATGTTTGGGCTTGATGAGTCCTGAGAGTCGACGACGTTGCGGAGGGTGCTGAAGATCAGCAACGAACCGTCGCGGCTCGTCTATACTTCGTGCAAGACGGACCAGGGTTCAATGCAAAGGTCGCCTCGCCTGTCTTCACGTCAACGACAAACGACTGCGCCTCGTCGTTGCGGCCTCGGCGGGAGAGCGGGTCGAGCTCGAGCCGATCGGTGCGATACAGCAGGCCGGGCCGAATGTTACCGCCTGCGCGCGATGAGTGTTGCTCTTTCAGCTCATTTCTAGGGCGTTTGCATACAGACCGACGCACCAGGCTGGCCGCCGTCCTGGTTGTTGTCGGGCGCGATGTCGAGCCAGGCGTACGCGACGCCCGACAGCTTGGCGATGGCCTCCGTCAGAGCCTTGAAGGTCTGATCAGCCGCTGTCGTTCCATCGTCTGAGGGCCGAGCGAGGGGCGATGGCCGCCAGGTTAGCAAGCGCCTCAATGGCTCCTACAGCTTCGCTACTGACTGCGAGCTCCAGAGTTGTCCTGGATCTCCTCGAGTCCAATGACATCTGGGAGGTTGAGGTAGCGCACGATGTGCTCAGCCAGCATGGGAATCGTTCGCGAGCGAGGGTTGAGGTTCTCGACGTTGCTGCGGCCGTCGTCGGCGATAGTGTCGGATCAGATGTCGTGTAGGCCATCTCCCACCAGAATCAGTAAGCAGCAAGGGACGTCAGACGCACTAATTTGCGACAGCGACTTGACAGACGCCGTCGCCCCGGAGCTTGCTGGGAGGCGGCGTGCCCTCCGGCCGACTGGCGATGACGGGTGCTGTCAAGGGGAGAAGCACCGGCGACCTGGCAGCAAACGGGCCAGGCTCAGCAACAGACTTGTGGCTCCAAACAGGAGCGAGCAGTCAGACTCGCCCCGCCAGGTAAGTGACGATTCCAGTGATATTGGCAAAGGTCGTGCCCACGACGACCTGCTCGTTGCGGCTGCCGTCGAGAGCCTTCCACATCAGCTTCGAGGGGCCAGGACGTCAGTCGGCGAAGTGTTCGAGTGATATGGAGCGCGAAAAGTTGCGTGTGGAGCAGACCAACAAGCGCTTCCGGGTTGGCGTCCCACTGGCCGTCGTAGACACCGAGCGTCAGTCCGCCGCGGGCATTCGAGTGCGTCGCGTAAGCATCGCCGACGATCCAGATGTCCGACATGTAGTTCGTCCGCGAGACGGCGCGCGGGTTGGGAATGGTGACGAGCATGTTCTCGAGGCTGTGTGAGGGCCGGCAGCGCAAGGGGTCAACCCTCCATTCGGGCAGGGGAGGCGCAACAGCTCGGAACGCACGACTCCCAAAACGCGAGGCCCTTGACCTTGACGTCGAGCGGTCCGCCCTCCGCCTCGATGTCGACGCCCGGCTTGAGCTCGAGCTGGTCTTCGACAAAGATGCGCTCGCCCGGCGGCGTCCGGTCGACACCTAGGACGATCGGCCGGAGGTCGTGCCCGCGCGAGATGACGGCAAGCTCCGAGGGGAAGACGAGCTCGGTCAAGTGTAGGCCGGTCTCGAGCGAGGCGTACTCGGATACGGTTGCCGTCAACCGAACGAGGTCGCCTGGTGAGACGGACGAGGCGGACTGAGCGCCGAAGATCTGACGTCGGGCGGGAGGGTGGTTAGTGGATGTAACTCGGTGAAGGGGTACAGATGGATTTCGGTCGAGGTGTCGAAACTCCATCCTCATGACCTGGACACTCTGCACGCTGGTTCATCTGAGATTCCCCGTGTACGGAGACCCAGGTCCCAGGATTTCAAAGTGGGTCCTGCGGCTGGTAGGCCGGCCGGAAGGATGGCGGAGGAGACAGAAACGTAACGGAGAGAGATAAAATTCTACATGGTGGTCGTCCTCGACGACCTCATTACGGATCTGCGAACGGCAGGGATTTGAAGTCGATCCTGCGGTCGTGAGGTGGGAAAGGAAGGCTCGTCGTACCCGCCGCCGGTCCCGCCGCGCGCGCATGCCGCCCCGCCCGCGCGCCGCGGAAACGCTACCAGGTACGTGGGAGGGCTCCCTCTACCCGCTCCACCAGCTTTCCGGGCTGGATGGGCCTTTGTCGTCGTTACCGGGCGGATCGTTATCCGCCCGCGCCGTCCCGCTCGCCGCCTCGCTGACCGAGCTCGCCCGCCTCTTCCCTCGCCCCCTTCTGCATCGTTGGGGTGTCGAGAGATGCGCGAGATGGACGCACGTAGAGCCCCTCGCTCGTCGCATCGTCGTCGTCGAACTGGACCGACTGGATGTAGAAGCCGTACGGCCTGCAGCCGAAGGTAGACGAAACCACCGTCGTCAGGTCAGCAGGCCGGACGACGGCGAAGCCGCGCCAGAGGAGGAGGCTGGTCGGGCGAACGCACGATCTGGCCGTCACGATGCCCTCGACGTCAACGCGCTGCTTGTCGTACTTGGAGAGCCAGGATGCGCCTTGAATTTCGTGAGGAGCGAGCCACGTCCGCTCGGCGAGCTGGCCGGGCACCTCGAGCGTGACCTGGCCAAGCGGTGCGGCGAAGGCTGAGCCGGCGCTGGCCGCCAGCACGAGAAGCGTTACGAGCGTTGGGTCGAGCATACCCGGGTGACAGATTAGAGCTGGTCCGTTCTCGTAGGGGACCGAGTGCGGATGAGAGATTTGAAGAGGGGGGGGTGGGAAGAAGGGTGAGATGGTGTCGGGAGGTCGAGCTCGGGGTTGAGCCGTCGACGCGTCCACGGGCGGAGGCGCAGCAGCGCTGGCCGCAGCGAGACAGCCACGTCCCGGCTTGCTTTCTTGCGAAGCGCTTCATCGATGGTCACCGAGAGGGGATGCATATGATCATCAGACTCTCCTGCTGTCCGCCCAACTCAGATGACGCCGTTCGCGGTCAGGCGCGCCTCGCGCTCAAGATCGCGCTGCAGCCGCTCAGCCTGCCGGAACACAACGACAACGACCTCAAGGGTCAGCAACCGGGTCCTGTACAAGCACACAGCAATAGGATAAAGGACGCACCATCTCGACCGCGTCCGTGACGCCGACCTGCCGGGCTCGTGTCCGACCGACGTTCTTGCGACTCTTGGCGGCCGAGCTCGGGTGGATGAGCGCGTTGAGCGTCTTGCGCTTCGCCTTGCGCGGGGCTTTGGCCTTGGCCTTCTCGCCGGCCCTGCCCTTGCCCTTACCACCGGCTTCGTCCTCGCTCGAGCCGCCCTCCCCGACCCAGCCGGGGTCGCTGTCGTCCTCCGATTTTGGCTCGATCTCGACCGCCTGGCCGTCGGCTCGTAGCTGCTCAAGCTCAGCCGCGGCTTTCAGCTCGTCGCATGAGCCGGCCGGGAGCGGCGTACCCGAGGCGAGCAGGTGGTTAAACTTGCGGCGAAGGATCTCGCGGATGAGCGTGTAGCGGATTGGCTTGTACCAGCCGTCCTCGCCCTAGATGAGAGGCAACCGAAGTCGTCAGCACCGGGAGTGTCGACAGCGATGAGGGGGCAGAATCGACCTACGAAGCAAGTTCCGCGCATGCCGTCCCGGTCGTCGATGAGCTCGACGAGCTCCGGCTCCGAGACGTCGCACAGCTGAAAGTTCTGCCAGTCGCGATGGAGCTTGATGCCGTCAAAGAGGTGCGTCTTGCGGATGTCGCCTCCTGGCAGGACCTCGGCCAGCTTCTGGTTGGCAAAGCTGCTGGCGTAGTGCCGGACGTTGCGCGAGCCCATGAAGGACCGCTTGGCGCGGTCCATGGCCGAGGTCGAGTGGAACATGCGCAGACGCGCGCCCTGGTACCTAGTGGAGGACGGGCGGGTCAGCCGTTGGTAAGCGGACGACGATGCAACGCGAGGCAGTCGAGGACCGACCTCGGACCGGCCACTGGGTCGTCTCGCGGGTCGTAGCCAAGCCGGATCATCAGGTCTCGGTAGGCGCCGCCCTCGAATGTGTAGGCTATGCCGGGAAGGAAGAGCTTGAGGCTGGATGAGAGGGCGGTGAGTCAGTTTCGAGGCCCAGGCTGCGAGGCTGTCGTGCGGCGCTCACCGATGCCGGACGCCGCTCTCGCCCTCGGCAAACTGATTGGCTAACGCAGCCCGCGACCAGATCGGACGCGATTGGATGCCTTCGTGCGCGTACGTGCCAGGTTCGGCGAAGATCTTGTGGAGCCGCTCGAGGAATTCCTCCTCGGACGAGTTGCTCTTCCAGCCGGCGGGCGGGGCGGTTGGGATGGGCTGCGGGGTAAGCGTGGACGGCAGGTCAGCATGCCCTCGAAAGGCTTCCACACGCCCGGATGCATCCTACGTACAACGTCCGGGTGGAACTTGACCATGCTGACGCCAATGATCTTGTTCTTGCCCCGGTTCGAAAGCCGCTGCTCCTCCTCCTCGCCCTCGCCCGGGTTGGCCAGTGCGACGAGCGACGAGTACGGATTGGGCTTGTAGCTGTACGGCACGAGGATGAGCGAGGTCAGGACGGAGCCGTGCCTTCTCGAAGCGATGGGCGTCGAGCGCTGAGATGGACGCACTTGTACCGATAGGGCACGCGTTGCATGCTGAACATTGGCGGCGGGAAGATGCCGGCCGTTGACCGCATGCGTCGCTCCCGGCCTCGAGCACTTGACTCCCCTCCATCGAACGATCCGTCGACGTCCATCTCCCCTTCTGCCGGCGACAGCGGCGCAACGTACTCTTCCGTCTCGGGCGGGAACGGCTTGTGCAAGAGGTGGTCGTCTGACGGGACGAAGCCGGGCCGCGATCTAACCCGTAATCAGCAGAAGCTACAAGAGCCAGCTAGCGAGCTACGCACGATCGAGGCTACGGAGGGCGGCCAAGTATTGTGCCGTCGGGGTCTCAGTTGGCGGGGCGTACTGATGATCGGCGATGTCTGACGAGAAGGAAGGGGGGGGGGCGAGCCAGGCGGACGGCAGCGGTCAGAGAACAACGCAAACGCTCTTGCGGCACGCAAGGCACGTACTTCGGAAGCGGACCGTCTTGGCAACGGGTCCGAGCACGTCCATCGTGTACTCGCCCGCCTCGAGCCGCTCACGCTCGCCCGTCTCGCGGTTGATGCGGACCTTGCGTCGCTTGCGGACGCGCAGCACGAGCTTGTCGCCGTCGATGACCTGGCCAAGGACCGGGTGCTTCCACCGGGCGGCCTCGATGACCTCGGGCGCGTCCGACGTCAGCGAGTAGTTGAGTTCGACGATAGGCAGGCCGGCAGAGTGGCCGGCGACGACCTTGCGTTCGGCTGGATACGGCCCCGGCGCCGGCGGCTCGAGCAGCGTCTCGAGCCGGGTCGGCCCGCCGATCGTGAAGAGGGCTCGCTGGAGTGAGGCGGGCGACGGCTGGATGTAGCCCGGATACTCGACCGAGAGCAGCGGCGCGAGCGGGATCGGATGGACGGGCGCCGAGGCTCGCTGGTCGAGGTAGCGAGAGACGCCCGGCCGCTGAGGCGCCGGCGGCGGAGACACGGCCGCAGGCAAGGCAACGAGCTCCGGCGTCGGCGAGCGGGAAGACGCAGCTGGAGACGTCATGGCGCGGGAGACGAGCGGGACCGGTGGTGCAGGCAGGCCGAAGTCGTCCCCTGAGTTGGTTCGTCTGGAGAAGGGTGCGGTATGAGGAGGAGGGAGCGACGGGCGGCGGCGGTCGCGAGGACGCGTCCACGCGCGGCGGCGCAGCGGACGACGCCGCTGCTGAAGCTGCGGTGCTCGCCGTCCGAAACGTTGCGACCGATCCAGTCCTGTCTGCTCAACACGGGTCAATTAAAGGCTGGTCGTGTCTGTCTCAGCCTCGTCTTGCGAACCAGACCGACGGATCAGTGCCAAGACGAGCTCGCACTGAGACTGTTGCATGCTCGACGCGCCGCCGAGGGGCCTAGGTGAGAGACGTTGATACAAGCAGCGAGCGACGGTCGTATACGATGAGAGGGGCAGCGACAGCAAGTGAGTGAAAGGGAGGTAGCACGCAGGGGCGTCGGGTCGTGAAAGGGAAGCCAGGGGCAGGCATCGGCGGGCGGTAGGGCGGGAGAGACTCTAGGAAGGGGCGAGGGCTTCACATCTCCTCGTCCTCGTCGACGACACGACGGCGCTCGAAGCGCTTGACAATCTCCTTGCCGTCGACCGAGTAGCCGTTGCGGACAAAAAGCGCAGACTTGAGGAACGGTTGCGTCTCGTAGATCTCGAGCTCCTTGGCCTGCGAGTCGGGCGGATCGTGCGTGTCAGCAGAGTGGTCGCCGAAAGACGATTCTAGTGGAGATGCAGCATACCCGCTCATTTAACTCCGAGAGCTTGATCGAGACCTGCTCGGCCTGCTCGCCATGCAGATTCGAATAGAGGAGCGCCTTCTCCTTGACGAGCTGGCCGAGGATGAAGGCCAGCAGCTCCTCATGATCGGTCGCCTGGTTGAGGTACTTGCGGAAACCCTGGTGGAGACAGGGAAGCGGCAGTCGGTCAGATGTCTGGAGCTGCCACAATGAGGACCATGGCTGAAGGACGTACGCGCTCGAGCGTCTTTTTGATGCTCATCTTCTGGGCCGAGACGAAGCTGGCGACCGTCACCTGGATGGCGAGGTCGATGTCGTCGCTCCGGACATACTCGCGCAGATTCATCTTGGCGCTCGCCTCGCTCATGCGGATCATGCTCTCGAGGTGGCGAACCGTGATCGGGAAGGAGCCGGTTGCGAGCGACTCGCGCCGGAGGTCGGCGTACAGCCGCGAAAGCTTCTCCTGGTCGAGGTTGTGCAGCTTGGGCTTGACCTTCTCCTTGGCGTACATGATGTACTTGCGAAGCATGTCTTGCGGGATGATCTGAGGGGGGGTAGCGATGGCAAGAGAGGGCCATGTGGTCAGCTGGTGAATGACGGTGCTTGAAGCGAGAGCCGCGGCTAGGCGGGACGCACGTCCTCATCGAGCGAGGTTGCGACCGTTACCTCGTCGACGTCCTTGTCGAAGCTCGGATGCGAGCGCAGGTGCGAGCCGACAACAAACTTCGCGAGCATCTCGTCCTTGACCGGGTCGACCGTGTCCTTGACAACGCAGAGGACGTCGAAACGCGACAGGATGGGCTCAGTGAGCTCGACGTTCTGCTGGAACGGGATGGTTGGGTTGTACCGTCCGCGGATCGGGTTGGCCGCGGCAATGATGGCGCACCGGGCCTGGAGCGAGGTGACGATGCCGGCCTTGGAGATGGAAATCGACTGCTGCTCCATGGCCTCGTGGATCGAGGTCCGGTCCTAAAGAGACGGAGGGCGGCGGGAAGTCAGCGCGCGGCGCGCGTCCAGTCCGCAAGGATGACAGACCAACCTGGTCGTTCATCTTGTCAAACTCGTCGATCAGGCAGACGCCCTTATCTGCGAGGACGAGTGCTCCCCCCTCGAGCGTCCACTCCTGGGTGACGGGGTCCTTGCGGACGCTCGCCGTGAGACCGACCGCACTCGCTCCCTGGCCGGTCGTGAAGACGGCCCGGTGCGCCGTCTTTTCGACGTACTTGAGGAACTGCGACTTGGCCGTTCCCGGGTCGCCGAGCATGAGGACGTTGATGTCGCCGCGGATGCGATGCTTGCGGTTGATGTCTTTCGGCACGCCCGAGAAGAGCGAGAGCGCGATCGCGGTCTTGATGTCCTCGTGGCCGTAGATCGAGGGCGCGATCGACTTGATGATCCGCTTTGAGACTGGGCCGGGTCAGAGAGGTCAGCAAGAGCCCCCCGAGCGGGAGAATGATGTGGCAGACGAGGGGCGCACTCCGTGGATCGCGCGACATGCTCCGGATCTCGCGCTCGTCCTCTTCACTCAGCCGGAAGGCGGCGAACAGGTCCTCCTTCTTGTTGATATGGTTGGCTTCGAGGATCGTGCTAAAGACGGGGAAGCCATTCTTCGCGTTGAGCGAGGCGTCAAAGTTATTCTTGTAGATGGCAGTAATTTCCTGCGATAGCGAGGGGAGAGTGGACAAGGGTCAGCGGCCGATGCGAGCAGCCTAAAGGCAAGCGGGAGGAGGCTCCAAGATGACGCACAACCTCCTCTCCGGGCTTGGCAAAGTCGATCAGGTCCCAGAGAAGGATGACCTCGCGGTGGCGGGGCAGGCGACCGGCAGGGACGGAGCCGGGCGACTCCTGCAGCGTCATCTTTTGGTAGTTGCGGTAGACCGTCTGCGAGGGACCAAGGTGGGGGGTAGCAAGGGGACCGGGACCAACACAACAGTCAGCAATCGAGCGATCCTCAGCTCCAGTAAAGGAGAGCCCACGCACCTGCTCCGAATTGACGGTGAACGGGCCACGACCCTCGCAGTTGGAGCAGAACGAGATGCGGATCTCCTTCATCGTGTCCTGGTAGTACGGTCCGTTGACGTGTCCGCAACGGCCGCAGTCGAACTTGACGTACTTGAGCTGAGGGAAGACGCCGCTCCGGCGGGTGACGACGCCCTGGACGCGGACGAGGCCGTTGAGGTCCGACTGGCGGAGGTCGCGCAGTGACGAGGCCGTCGGCAGGTTGGTGATGCGGACGTGAATCTCGTCTCGGATCTCCTGGTAGTTTGGGTAGTAGAGCAGGATCGCATCCAGCGCGCACGTGTCAAAGATCGACAGGAGCGACTGGGGCGAGTTGGCGAGGAAGTAAGCGAGGATTGGCTTTGAAGCCGCCAGGTGCAGGTACGAGACCTCGAGCGACTCGGAGTTGACTGAGGAGTAGAGGAGTGGCTCAGCAGAGCATCAGTGCGGCTCCGTCATCTCTGCTGGCTTAGGAGGTACGCACGCTCGCCGAGCGTCTTGATGGCCTGGCCGTAGACTGAGGTGCCGTTCTCGTCGACGTAGGTCATGAGGAACTGCTTGAAGTGCCGCGTGATCGACCGCTGGACGGCCGGGATCGCGACCCACTCGTTGATTGAGGCCGCTTTGATGTCGCCGAGGTCTTGGAAAGGGATCTCCTGTGAAGCGGGGGGGACCGGGCGAGGCACAGAGGGGTAAGGGGTGAGGGCGGGAGACTGGACAGCCGGAGAGGGACACGCACGTCTTCGACGCCGTCCATGTCGTCCTCCTGGCGGACCTCGTCGTACTGCCGCCGGCGCCGGCGCTGGTTGATGCCCTGGAGCGGGTCGTCGCCCTCCTGGCGCTCGTCCTCATCGTCCGACTGCATGAACGCCGGCGCCCGGTCGCGCTGCCGTCGCGACTGCTTGGCCCGCTTGTCACGGGCGGCCATTGCCTCGTCGGCGGCGCGCCGCTGAGCGACCGTCATGGCCTCGTATTCGCCGTCGTCGAGGTCGGCGTCCGAGTAGTTGTCGAGCCGCTCGTCGTAGTCCTCGACATCGTCGTCGCCGCTGCGTAAGAACGTGCGAAGGGAGCCGGCCAGTCAGCTGTAGCCCTCCGAAGTGGTCCCTGCGGCGTCGAACAGACGCCAGCCAAAGAGACTGCGAGGAAGATGGCGGCCGGAGGGAAGCAGGGGAGACGCACGCTACGATGCCACCGACGCGCAAGTCATCGCCCTCGCCCTCGTCGCTGCCAAGCTCTAGCTGGTCCATCACCATGCCCTCCAGGCCCTCGGGGACGTCACCCTCCTCGTCATCCTCTTCCTCGCGCTCCTCGCGGAGGGCGCGC
>Ga0308160_10005262_pt1 | contig 13556 bp, 12 predicted proteins | sample PhyFR1_FD_201036 | JGI IMG/M metagenome (GOLD analysis project Ga0308160, IMG submission 201036) | Phyllosphere microbial communities from UC Gill Tract Community Farm, Albany, California, United States - DLSLF.R1 | ecosystem: Host-associated > Plants > Phyllosphere > Unclassified | place: USA...
TTGTCGATGCCCCACTGCAGGTTGATCGGCGCGGCCGTGTGGCGCACGATGCGGCGGTAGGAATTGACGTAGGGCGCGACGATCGCCATGGCCGAGGGCATGTAGCGCTGCAGGCCGCCGATGTAGTGGTGGAACAGCGTTGACGCGCCGCCTTCGGCATTGCTGAAGATGTTGCGCCCGGTGCCGGCGTCGACCACGCTCTGGTGCACGTGCATCGCCGAGCCCGGCTCGCCGGCCATCGGCTTGGCCATGAAGGTGGCGTACATGTCGTGTTTCAGCGCCGCTTCGCGCAGGGTGCGCTTGAAATAGAAAACCTTGTCGGCCAGGCCCAGCGGATCGCCGTGCTGGAAATTGATTTCCATCTGGCCGGCGCCGATCTCGTGGATCAGGGTGTCGACGTCGAGGTTCATCAGGTCGCAGTAATCGTAGATGTCCTCGAACAGCGGATCGAATTCGTTGACGGCGTCGATGCTGTAGACCTGGCGGCTGGTTTCGGCGCGGCCGCTACGGCCGATCGGGGCGGCCAGCGGCAGGTCGGGGTCGATGTTCTTCGCCGTCAGATAAAACTCGAGTTCGGGCGCCACCAGCGGCTTCCAGCCCTTCTCCGCATATAGTTTCAAGACCCGGCGCAGCACCGAGCGCGGGGCGAAGTCGACCAGCTCGCCATCGGCAAAATAACAGTCGTGGATCACCTGCGCGGTGGGATCGACCGCCCACGGCACCATCGTGATGGTGGTCGGGTCGGCCTTTAAAATCATGTCGCGGTCGGTGCTGGAAATAGCCTGGTCGTAGGCCTCGTCGCCGACCGGCGAGTTGCCGGTCACGGTCATGCCGAGCACGGCTTCCGGCAGGCGCATGCCGCGCTCTTCGGTAAATTTCACCCGGGGCAGGATCTTGCCTCGGGCAACGCCGGTCAGGTCGGGCACCAGGCATTCGATTTCGGTGACGCGCTTGGCATTGAGCCACTCGTCCATGTCGGTGTAGGAAAAATTCTCGCGGATTGCCATCATTGCCTCTCTATTGTTCGAAGTCGCAAGGACGCGACGCGCGTCCTGCACGTGGGGAGAGAACGAGGCAAGCTAGGGGACGGCGCGCGCCACCCAGCGCATTTCCCACTGCGCGGCGGCACTCATGATCGCCCCTGCTTTTTGGCGCGGTAGTCGCGGCAAGCCTGGCCGAAGGCGCCGAACATCTTCATGGAATACGGATTGTGCGTGATGCGCCATTCCGGGTGCCATTGCACCGCCAGCGTAAAGCCGGGCGCGGCGCCGACCGAGAATGCTTCGACCAGGCCGTCTTCGGCGGTCGCTTCGATCACCAGTCCCGGCGCCAGTTCGTTGACGCCCTGTCCGTGCAGGGAATTGACGGGAATTTCATCGGCGCCAACGATCCCGTGCAGCATGCCGCCCTGGACCAGGGTGATCTTGTGGGCATCGCCGTATTGCTCATCCATGCCGAGTTCGGGGTTTTCGCGGTGGTCGAATTTACCCTCCACCAGCTGCACCGCCTGGTGCAGCGAGCCGCCCAGGGCCACGTTCATCTCCTGGAAACCGCGGCAGATCGCAATGATCGGGATGCCTCGTCCGACCGCCGCCCGGATCAGCGGCAAGGTCGTTTCGTCGCGCGCCGGATCCTGCGGCAGCGAAGGGTCGAGCACCTCTTCGGAGTAATAGCTGGGGTGGACGTTGGAAGCGGAACCGGTGAGCATGATGCCATCGCACAGCTGCAGCATGGTCTCCAGGTCCAGGTCCTTGCCGAGGGACGGCAGGATCATGGGCGCGCAGTCGGCGCCGAGGACGATGGCGTCGACATACTTGTGCTGGGCCGCGTGATACGGGTGTTCGCCGAAATCACGCGTGCATGCTGGAACGATGACGATGGGGCGCATGGTGTCTACCTTGTCGTGAGCGCACTGGGACCATCATACGAGCAATCTGGTCCGAGCGCGAGAGGCCATTAATCCAGATCAAACACGATGCTTTTACTGCGCAAACAGCGTGCGGATCTGCTAACGAATTCGCAGTTTCATGGCAAAAGGGTAACGTTAACTGAAGAAGGGTGCCAACACGAACCGGCGGCACGCGCTCCTGGTGCATGTGCCGTGTCACTGTCGGGAAGTTTTACAGGACGGATGCCTGCTGCATGCCTGGGCAGGCACAAGTGCTTGATAGATTAGGATATTTACTTTTTGGCACATTAATTGCTAATAGTAAAATATTCTTATACTTTATAAAACATTCCAGATGAACGTCCTGAAAAAACTTGGCCTTGCCACTATCCTGAGCCTCGGCCTCAGCTCTGCCGCCCACGCGACTTTTATCCCCGGCACTTACGTCACCACGTTTACCCCTTACACCCATACCTTCACCTACGCCCAGCCGGGCAACACGAAGATCGACTGGGTCCACTTGTCGCTGTTCGTCTCCGATCCGATCGACTACCTGCCCTGGACCACGACCCAGGAAGTGCTGACCGTGAAAGCCGACGGCTTGCTGGTCGATACGATCAGCAATATCAGCGCCGGCGGCAAGGCCTACACCTATGACCTGGCGCCCGACCTGTTCAGCGACGGCAAGCTGGCCGTGTCCTTCAGCCTGGGCTGCAACCGGGGATGGTTCGGCACTTGCGCGCTCCAGGACGCCTGGCTGAACTCGGTCGACATTACGCTCGGCCTGTCGCCGGTCGCCGTGCCTGCCGAAGTGCCGGAGCCGTCCACGATCCTGGTGCTTGCCGCCGGTCTGCTGGGCCTGGCTGGAGCACGCCGCCGCGCCTGATCCTCGGCGGGGCTGCTCCGCACAGCGGCGATGAAAAACGGTCTACTATGTCGTTTTGCTATCGACGACCGACGAGGAGCCCCATGCTGAACCTGAAAGATCCCTCCCTGCTGTGCCAGCAAGCCTATATCGACGGCGCATGGTGCGATGCCAACGAAGGCGCCACTGTCGACGTGATCAATCCGGCCACCGGAGAGAAGCTGGGCACGGTGCCGCACATGGGCGCGCAGGAAACCCGGCGTGCGATCGAGGCGGCCGCCGCGGCCTGGCCGGCCTGGCGCAAGAAGACGGCGCGCGAACGTGCCCTCGTCCTGCGCAAGTGGAACGACCTGATGCTGGAAAACGCGGACGACCTGGCGCTCCTGATGACGGCCGAACAAGGTAAACCCCTGGCGGAAGCGAAGGGAGAGGTGGCCTACGCCGCCTCCTTTTTCGAGTGGTTCGGAGAAGAAGCCAAGCGTGTCGCCGGCGAGACGATCCAGTCGCCCTGGCCGGACCGCCGCATCGTCGTCACCAAGGAACCGATCGGCGTCTGCGCGGCCATCACGCCGTGGAATTTTCCTGCCGCGATGATCACCCGTAAGGTCGCGCCGGCGCTGGCGGCCGGCTGCCCGATCGTTTTAAAGCCGGCCGAGCTGACGCCGTATTCGGCGCTGGCCCTGGCCGTGCTGGCCGAGCGCGCCGGCGTGCCGAAAGGCGTGTTCAGTGTCGTGATCGGCGACGCCAAGGCGATCGGCGGCGAAATGACCAGCAACCCACTGGTGCGCAAGCTCAGTTTTACGGGATCGACCGCCGTCGGCCGCCTGCTCATGGAACAGTGCGCGCCGACGATCAAGAAGGTCTCGCTGGAACTGGGCGGCAACGCCTCCTTCATCGTGTTCGACGACGCCGACATCGATGCCGCCGTCGAGGGAGCGATCGCCTCCAAGTACCGCAACGCCGGCCAGACCTGCGTCTGCGCCAACCGGATCTACGTGCAGGACGGCGTCTACGAGGAATTCGCGCAGAAGCTGGTGACCGCGGTGGGCAAACTGAAAGTCGGCAACGGCGTCGAGGCGGGCGTCAACCAGGGGCCGCTGATCGAAGAGAAGGCCGTGGTAAAAGTCGAGCAGCACATCGCCGACGCGCTGGGCAAGGGCGCGCGCCTGCTGCTGGGCGGCAAGCGCCACGAACTCGGCCACAGCTTCTTCCAGCCGACCGTTCTCGCCGACGTCAATGCCAGCATGGCGGTCGCGCGCGAAGAAACCTTCGGACCGCTGGCGCCCCTGTTCCGCTTCAAGACCGAGGACGAGGTGATCGCCATGGCGAACGACACCGAATTCGGCCTGGCCTCCTATTTTTATTCGCGCGACATCGGGCGCGTCTGGCGCGTGGCCGAGCAGATCGAGACCGGGATGGTGGGCGTGAACACCGGCCTGATCTCGACCGAAGTCGCGCCTTTCGGCGGCGTCAAGCAGTCAGGCCTGGGCCGCGAAGGTTCCATTTACGGCATGGACGATTACCTGGTCGTGAAATACATCTGCATGGGCGGCGTGTGACACACGATCCGCTCGCCGGCGTCGTCGACGCCCCGCTGTTCATCGTGCCGCGGGTGCTCGACGCGTTGCGGGCCTACCGTGAGCGGCCGCGGTCCGCAAACCCGGCCGGCGCCCAGCTGGATGCGCTGCTCGATCGCCTGCTCGCTGGCGTGGCGGCGCATCCGACCAAGTTCTGGGTGATGCGGCAGTTCCGGGACGCCCTGCAGGCCGTCGAGGGCGAAGACCTGGAAGCGCGCACGCAGTTCCGCAGCGCGCTCGAGCAGCTGATGGACATCCTCGGCATCGGCAGTTCGGACGGCATCCTCGGGCCCGACCACCGCTGACAGCACCCCTCTCACCCACGCTGCATGATCCGGCGTCCTTGCGCGCCGTCTTCGCTCCGCACTGTTCAATAAGTCGTTATGATCAATTGACCCACGTCACGGGCCAACATAACAGGAGACATGCAGTGGAAAAGAACGTGTTGAAACACCCCCGGCACCTGAAAACCTTGCTCGCCTCGAGCGTCGTCGTACTGCTTGCCGCCTGCGGCAGTAACGACAACGACACGGCACCGCCATCGCGCGTCGCCATGGACGTCGTACGCACCGCCGGCGGCGAAGTCCGCGCCGTCGACCGCCTCGGCATGCGCAGCTATTTCGCCATTCCCTTCGCGGCGCCGCCCGTCGGCGAGCGGCGCTGGCAAGCGCCGGCGCCGGCGCAGCCCTGGACGACGACGCTGGCCGCTACCAAATCGGCGGCGCCCTGCCTGCAAACGAGCGCCAGCCCCTTCCGCCTGTCCGGCGACAGCGAAGACTGCCTGTATCTCGACGTGCACGCGCCGACCGGACTCGGCCCGTTCCCGGTCATGGTCAACCTGCATGGCGGCGCCTTCAATACGGGCGGCGCCTCGGTGTATGCCGATCCCTCACCGCTCGTCACCAAGGGCGTGATCGTCGTGAACGTGGCCTACCGCCTGGGCGCGATGGGCTTCCTCGCGCACCCGACGCTGGCGCAGGACGGCGCCGCCGGCAACTACGGCATCATGGACCAGCAGGCGGCATTGAAATGGGTACAGGACAATATCGTCCAGTTCGCCGGCGACAAGAACAATGTCACCGTGTTCGGCGAATCGGCGGGCGGCTTCAGCGTCATGACCCACCTCGCCTCGCCGGGCTCGAAGGGTCTGTTCCAGAAGGCGATGATCCAGAGCGGGAACTACGGCAACGACCGCCAGCTGAGCGCAGCGCAGATGGGGGCGGTGAGCCAGTCCATCGTCGACACCGCGATCAATAGCGCCAGGGCAGCGGGCGTCACCGGCATCAACTGCGATCCGGGCGCGGTCACGGCCGCCTGCCTGCGCAGCCTGCCGGATCCGGTCATCCGCACCTATCTCGCCAACGCCATCAGCACGGCGCTACCGATCATGGTGCCCTCGGTAGACGGCAAAGTGCTGCCGAAGTCGGTCAAGGCGACTTTCGCCGCCGGCGAAAACATCAAGGTGCCGACCGTCAACGGCACCAACGAGGACGAGTATGCGCTGTACATCGCCATCAACGAAGCGGGGCGCCGCGCCGCGGCTGCCAACTTCGACCCGGCCAACACCAGTTTCTCGCTGCCGGCCGCCGGCTATGCGCCAACGATCGCCGGCCTGACCGCGGGCACCGGCATCGACGTGAACGCGGTCATCGCAAACTTCTATCCACTGTCGAATTACGGCAGCAATCCGGCCACCCAGCCAAGCCTGGCCGCATCAAGCCTGGCAACCGACCTCGGCTTCTCCTGCCCGGTCCTGCGCACCTCGCAGCGCATCGCCGCGCAGGGTTCACCGGTCTACATGTACGAATTCCGCGACCAGACGGCACTGCCGACGGTCGGTGTGGCGAACGGCAATTACTACCTGAGCTTCCCGCAGGGCGCCGCGCACTCGTATGACTTGCAATACCTGTACAACCTGGGAGACCTGCGCAACGAGGAACGGCGCGCGCTGCAGACGGCGATGACGACCTACTGGAGCAATTTTGCGAAGACGGGCAATCCGAACAGCGGCGGCAGCGTGCCGGCGCAGTGGCCGGCGTTCACGGTGACGGACAATCGGGTGCTGGGGCTGGACGTGGCCTCGGGAGGCGGAGTGAAAGCCTTGACGAGCTTCGATGCGGACCACAAGTGCACGACAGCTTGGGGAAGAATCGTGACGTTCTAGGATTTCGCCCGGGACGGTTGCGTAACGTACGGGGTCATGGAGGCCAATGGCCTCCATGACGGTTCAACGGGCGCCCGTGCCCACGCGTTACGTGCGGACGATTTGACCACCATACGGCGATGGGTCACAGCCAACGCACAGTGGGAACGTGCGTAACGCGTGGGCTCGGAGAGCCCACCCTACGTACGCAACTGCCTCGTTAAACGTCTTTGTATTCGTAATACTTGCGCGCGTCGCCGCGCACTTTGTCGGCGGGATACTTGGCGCGGTTGAGGACCATCTTTTCCTCGACCGCCGCCATCAGGTCGACGTCGAGTTTATCCGCCAGGCGCACCAGGTAGACCAGCACATCGGCCATCTCATGGCGCACTTGCACCAGTTTCTCGTCGCCCAGTTCCTCGATGCGCCCGTGCTGCAGCCACTGAAAATGTTCGAGCAGCTCGGCCGCCTCGACCGCCAGCGCCGAAGACAGATTCTTCGGCGTATGGAACTGGTCCCAGTCGCGCTCGTCCACAAACGTGCGCACCAGCTCGCGCAGCCGGGCCAGCTCGCCCGGGCCGGCTGCTTCACTCACAGCTCTTCCCCGCGGTCGCGGTAGCCGTCCAGCACCGAGGCCAGCTTCGGTGCGATTTCCTCGAAGCTGCTGACGGTAATGCCGAGGTCGCGCAGCAGGCCGTCGTGCACGCCGTAGACCCAGCTGTGGATGGTCAGCGGCTGGCCGCGCTCCCAGGCGTCGCGCACGATGGTCGTCTGCGCCACGTTGATCACCTGCTCGGCGACGTTCAGTTCGACCAGGCGGTTGGTGGCCGAGACGCCGGCCACGTTGCCCAGGTACTTGCCATGCTTCTCGCGCACGTCGCGCACGTGACCGAGCCAGTTGTCGGCCAGTCCGACGCGGGTATTCGTGAGGGCCGCATGCACGCCCCCGCAGCCATAATGGCCGCAGATGATGATGTGCTTGACCTTCAGGACGTCGACCGCGAACTGCAATACGGAGAGGCAGTTCAGGTCCGAGTGCACGACCACGTTGGCGATATTCCGGTGGACGAACAGCTCGCCCGGCGCCATGCCGAGCAGTTCGTTGGCCGGCACGCGGCTGTCCGAGCAGCCGATCCACAGGTATTCCGGCGCCTGTTGCGAAGCCAGATCCTTGAAGAAGCCCGGGTCTTCCTCGACCATCGTGGCCGCCCACTTGCGGTTGCGTTCGAAGAGGTCGGCAGCTGTCAGGCCGGTCGGTGTTTTCGCCATTGGATTCTCCTGCTGAAGGAAAGGCGCGGAACGCGCCCTGTGATATTTGGTGAACTTTGCGTATTGTAAACGCAACACCGGAAGCACACAGTGAAAGTCGAAAGCGTCGCAATGCCCACTGCTTCCCTATGCTTCAGTCAAGGTATGATAACGATACCAAACCTGCTTCCGTATCCATGACCAAGACCGCCCGGAGCCGCACCAGCGGCCGCGCCACCCTCGCCGACGTTGCGGCCCGTGCCGGCGTGGCCACGATGACCGCATCGCGTGCGATCAGCCACCCCGACCAGGTGTCCGCCGCGCTGCGCGCCCGCGTGCAACAAGCCGTTGCCGACCTGGCCTATGTGCCCAACCGCGCGGCCCGCGCGCTGGCCACGGCGGAATCGAATGTCATCGTGGTACTGGTGCCCTCGCTCTCGAACGCCGTGTTCACCGCGGTGCTGGCCGGCATCCAGGACGCGCTCGAGGCGGACGGCTACCAGATCCTGATCGGCAACACGCGTTATTCGGATGCGGAAGAGGAAAAGCTGCTCGGTATCTATTTGCAGTCGCATCCGGCCGGCATCCTGCTCTCGGGTCTCACCCACAGCGAAAAGGTGACGCAATTACTGGCCAGCTCGAACCTGCCCGTGGTGTCGATGATGGACCTGGCCAGCGATCCGAACCGCTACTCGGTCGGCTTTTCCCAGCTGCAGGCGGGCTATACCATGACGCGCTACCTGATCGACAAGGGCCGCAAACGCATCGGTTTCATGGGCGCCCAGCTCGACGAGCGTACGCTCAAGCGTGCCGAGGGCTATCGCAAGGCGATGCAGGAAGCCGGCCTATACGATCCACAGCTGGAAACCATGGTGTCCGATCCGTCGACCATCGCACTTGGCGCCGAACTGCTGGGCCGCATGCTGGCGGTCACCCCGGATTGCGACGCGATTTTCTGCTGCAACGATGACCTGGCCCACGGCGCGATCTACCAGTGCCAGCGGCGCGGAATCGCCGTACCGGAGCGCCTGGCCATTTGCGGCTTCAACGATCTGCCGGCCTCGGCCTGGATGAATCCGTCCGTCACCACAATCGGCACCCCGCGCTACCGCGTGGGTTATGAAGCGGCCAGTTTGTTGCGCGCTATCATCAAGGGCACCGTTCCTGCCCAGACCCGGATCGACCTCGGCTTCACCCTGATGGCGCGCGAAAGCGCCTGATTCCACGCGGCTTTTGCTTGCTACGCGCTCCAGCGCGCACGCTGCATTGCAGCATAAATAATTATTTACAAATTTTCTCGTCGGCGTAGACTTGCCCGAAAATGTTAGCGCTACCAAAAGCATCAACCCAACACGAGACAGTTTCGATGAACAACAGCAAGCCTCCCCTGCGCTGGGTGGTGATGGGCGTGTCCGGCTGCGGCAAGAGCGAAGTCGGCCGGCGCCTCGCCTCCGCGCTCGGCGTGCCCTTCCTCGAAGGCGACGCCTACCATCCCGCCGAGAATGTCGCCAAGATGGCCGCCGGCATTCCCCTCACTGATACGGACCGGGCCGGCTGGCTCGCCACCCTGCGCGACGAAATCGCCGCCGCCCATGCCCGCGGCGAGGGGCTGGTGCTGGCCTGCTCCGCCCTCAAGCGGCGCTACCGCGACCTGCTGCGCGAGGCCGATCCGGCCCTGCAATTCGTCCACCTGGACGGCGCGCGGCCCCTGATCGCCCAGCGCATGCTGGCGCGCACGGCCCACTTCATGCCCACTTCCCTGCTCGACAGCCAGTTGGCCGACCTCGAACCACTGGAGCCGGACGAACAGGGATTGCGGCTCGATATCGTCAAGGATCCCGCCGACCTGGCACAGGAAATCCTGCACACCCAGGGCCGCTAGAGCCCCATCCACAATGACATTCAAGGAGACAACATGAGATTCACATCCACCAAAGGCATCGGCCGCCGCCGCTGGGGCATCGGCGCACTGCTCGGCATCGGCGTGCTGGTCAACTACATCGATCGCATCGGCCTGTCGGTCGCGGGGCCGCAAATCCAGGAACAGTTCGCGCTGACGGCTGTCGAAATGGGCCTGCTGTTCAGTGCCTTCGCCTGGTCGTATTCGCTGCTGCAAATCCCGGTCGGCATGGTCATGGACCGCTTCGGCCCCACCCGCGTGGGCCGCTGGGGCGCCTTCCTGTGGGGTATGGCCTCGATCATTACCGCGCTCTCGAGCGGCTTTGCCGGCATCTTCGCCGCCCGTGTCCTGCTCGGCATCGCCGAGGCGCCGGCCTTCCCGGTCAGCGCCAAGGCGACCGGCTACTGGTTCCCGCGCAACGAGCGCGGCCTGGCCACCGCTATTTTCGATGCCGCCGCCAAGTTCTCCAACGTGATCGGCGTGCCGCTGGTGGCGATCACGGTGGTGACCCTGGGCTGGCGCTGGGGTTTTGCACTGACCGCGGCGCTCAGTTTCAGCTATTTCTTCGCCTTTTATTTCTTCTACCGCGACCCAAGCGCCGACACCCGGCTCTCGAAGGCCGAATACGCCTACATCAAGGACAATGGCGGTGCGCCGGAAGGCCCGTCCGACGCCGGCGCCGTCAGCATGCTCGGCTACCTGCTCACCCGGTCCAAGGTCTGGGGCCTGACCATCGGCTTCGCCGCCTACGGCTACACCTTTTATTTGTTCCTGACCTGGCTGCCTGGCTACCTGGTCCAGACCATGCACATGAGCATCCTGAAGTCGGCCGGCTATGCCGCCATCCCCTGGGCCTTCGCCACGCTCACCGACCTGTTCGTCGGCGGCTGGCTGATCGACCACTTGGTCAAGAAGGGCAAGGACGAATCGAAGGTCCGTAAAACCGTGCTGGTGGTCGGGATGATGTTCGGCCTGGCCGTGTTCGGCGCGACCCAGACCACCAATCCGGCCTGGGCGATCTTCTGGATCTCGATCGCCCTCGGCGGACTGGCCTCGGCGGCGCCGGTGGGCTGGTCGCTGCCCTCGCTGATCGCCCCGAAAGGCGGTGCCGGCACCATCGGCGGCATCATGAACTTCGCCAACAACCTGATGGGAGCGGCCGCACCCATCGTCACCGGTATCATCGTCGGAGCGACGAACTCCTTCACGAATGCGTTCTTTGTTGCTGGTGTGATCCTGGTGATCGGCATCGTCTGCTTTGTCTTCGTGATGGGCAAGATCGAGCCGATTCCGGAACCGCAGGCCCGCGCCAACGCCCTGCCTGCCACCTGAGCCAACGGGACGAACATGATCAAAACCTGTTTTTCCCTTGCCCTGCTGGCGCTGGGCAGCGGCGCCGCGTGCGCGCAAAGTGCGGTAGCTTTCTATGGCGTGATGGACCTGGGCATCTCGGTCGACGGCGGCGGGCTGGGCGGCAGCGCAACCCGCGTCACCAGCGGCATGGCGACCCAGAGCCGCTGGGGCTTTCGCGGCAGCGAGGAACTCGGCAATGGCATGAGCGCCTTCTTCGTCCTCGAAGGCGGCATCCACGCCGACAAGGGCGACTCGACCCAGAACAACACCTTGTTCGGCCGCGCCGCGCTGGTCGGCCTGCGCGGGCGCTACGGCGCGCTGTCGATCGGCCTGCAGGACACGCCGCTGTTTACGACGCTGAACGTGGTGGTCGACCCGCTGCGCAACGGCATCATCCGCTCGAACAACCTGATGGCGCCGACCGGCTTCCGGGCCGGCAATTCGGTCCTGTACCGCTCGCCCGACTTCAGCGGCTTCAGCGGCGACCTGATGTATGTGCCGGGAGAGCTGGCCGGCGACAGCGCGGCGGCGCGCGCCTGGGGCGGCTCGCTCGGCTACAGCCGAGGCCGGCTCAATGCGCGTGTGGCTTACCACCGCCGCAACAACGACACGGCGATCGTCAAAGGCAGCGACGACGCGCGCAATACCTTGGTGGGTGCGAACTACGACTTCGGTCCGCTGCGCGCCCACCTCGGCTACGAGCTCAACCGGGGACCGGGCAGCTCGCCGCTGAACAATACGCAGGCGCTGTTCGGTGGCGCCGCGCCGGTAGCGTCCACCGACAGCCGCGACCTGCTGCTGGCGGCAAGCATGCCGCTGGGCGCCAGTACGGTCGTGGCCAGCTACGTGCGCAAGGATGACCGCACCCGCTTCGACCAGGATGCGCGCCAGCTCGGCCTGGCCTACATGTATGCGTTCTCGAAGCGCAGCGACGTCTACACCTCGTTCGCACGCATCCACAACCTCCATGGCGCGGCCTACACCGAAGGCAACAGCGAAGAAGCGGGCACGGGCGACCGCCAATTTACCCTGGGACTGCGCCACCGCTTCTGAACGCGCAGCGCGCACAGGCATGAAAAAACCGCCGGGGGCTGATGCCACCCGGCGGTTTTGTCTTGAAGCGGCTTACTCGAAGAAGTCTTTGACCTTGTCCATCCAGCCCTTGCTTTGCGGGCTGTGCTTGGCGCCACCTTCGTTGGTGAGACGATCGAACTCGCGCAGCAGGTCCTTTTGCTTTTCGGTGAGTTTCACCGGGGTCTCGACGATCATGTGGCAGAACAGGTCGCCGGCATAGCCCGAACGCACGCCCTTGATGCCCTTGCCCTTCAGGCGGAAGGTCTTGCCGGTCTGGGTACCTTCCGGCACCGTGAACGAGACTTTACCGGTAAGCGTCGGCACTTCGATCTCGCCACCCAGGGCCGCTTTCGAGAACGAGATCGGCATTTCGCAATGCAGGTCGTCGCCTTCGCGCTGGAACACCGCGTGCGGCTTGATGTGGATCTCGACGTACAGGTCGCCCGACGGACCGCCGTTCGTGCCCGGTTCGCCGTTGCCGGTCGAACGGATACGCATGCCGTTGTCGATACCGGCCGGAATCTTGACTTCCAGCGTCTTGTTGCGCTTGATGCGGCCGGCGCCCGAGCACGAAGGGCAGGGTTCCGGAATCATCTTGCCGCTGCCGTGGCACTTCGGGCAGGTTTGCTGGATGCTGAAGAAACCCTGCTGCATGCGCACCTGGCCGTGGCCGGCGCAGGTGGTGCAGGTGACCGGCTGCGTGCCCGGCTTGGCGCCGCTGCCGTGGCAGGTGTCGCACTTGTCCCAGCTCGGCACGCGGATGGTGGTATCGAAGCCGTTGGCCGCCTGTTCCAGCGTGATCTCGAGGTTGTAGCGCAGGTCGGCGCCGCGGTAGACCTGCGGGCCGCTCGAGCCGCGGCCGCGGCCGCCGCCGAAGATGTCGCCGAAGATATCGCCAAAGGCATCGCCGAAACCGCCGGCACCGAAGCCGCCTCCGCCACCCATGTTCGGATCGACGCCGGCGTGACCGTAACGGTCATAGGCCTCGCGCTTCTCCGGATTGGTCAGCATCTCGTAGGCCTCTTTGACCTCCTTGAACTTCTCCTCCGCTTCCTTGTTGTCAGGGTTGCGGTCCGGGTGGTACTTCATCGCCAGCTTGCGATAGGACTTCTTGATCTCTTCTTCCGAAGCACCCTTTGCGACCCCAAGGATCTCGTAAAAATCACGCTTTGCCATTTGGCACCTTGCTGTTGTCTACTTAACGAAACTGTCTGAGCAAAAAAACCGAGCCGCGAACCTTTTAGGATTCATCGGCTCGGCCGTTGTACGCGCTTACAAATTACTTCGCGTCTTTCACTTCCTTGAAGTCGGCGTCGACGACGTCGTCAGCCTGGGCCGACGAATCCGCACCACCGGCCTGCTGGCCTTCGGCGCCGGCACCGCCTGCCTGCTGTGCCTGCATGTCGGCGTACATCTTCTCGCCCAGCTTCTGCGCAGCGGTCGACAGGGCGGCCGTCTTGTTGTCGATGTCGGCCTTGTCGCCCGACTTGATCGCGCCTTCCAGGTCG
>Ga0308160_10005263_pt1 | contig 13555 bp, 9 predicted proteins | sample PhyFR1_FD_201036 | JGI IMG/M metagenome (GOLD analysis project Ga0308160, IMG submission 201036) | Phyllosphere microbial communities from UC Gill Tract Community Farm, Albany, California, United States - DLSLF.R1 | ecosystem: Host-associated > Plants > Phyllosphere > Unclassified | place: USA...
GCATAGGCCTTGATGCGCGGCGTGGCGATCACGGTCAAAGCAATGATCGGAATGACGAAGCCGATCAGCAGCAGCGTGAGCTTGACGTTGTAGACGAACATGATGCTGAAGTAGATGAACACCATCAGCAGGTTCAGCAGCGTGGTGACGGTGGACTCGGTCAGGAAGGACCGTATCGTATGGTTCTCCTGGAAGCGCGCCAGGATGTCGCCGGTCTTGCGCTTGGCGAAGAAGGAAAAGGGCAGCGACATCGTGTGCTTGAAGAACTGCGACATCATCGCAAAGTCCATGTTGCGAACCATGAAGTTGGCGAGGTAGGCGCGGATCGTCGCCATGATCTGGGTAAATACATTGGAAATGATGAGGCCCACGATCAAGAGGTGCAGCAGGCTCAGGTTCTGATGCACGATCACGCCATCGAGTATGTTCTGAATGATCAGCGGCGGCACGATGCCCAGCATCTGGATCACGAAGGTGGCGATGAACACCTGCATCAGGATTTTCTTGTACGGCTTCAGGTAGCCGACGAAGCGTATCCAAGGGGAGCGGGTGGCGGCCAGGTGCGCCTGGTCCTGTCCCGGCGTGAAGACCAGGCAGGTGCCGCTCCAGCCGCGCTCGAATTCCCTGACGCTCATCTTGCGAAAGCCCAGCGCCGGATCGGCCACCCAGACCCGCTCGCGGGAAATGCCGTACACCACCACGTAGTGATACCCCTCCCAGTGCACGATGAAAGGCAGCTCGAAGCCGAGCAGCGAATCGTAGGTGCACTGCATGCCACGGGTGGTGAAGCCCAGGGTCTCGCCGACCCGCGCCAGGCTGTCCAGCGTGGCGCCTTCAGTGGTCACATTGGCCAGCTCGCGCAGCTTGCCGAGCGTGATCGGGATGCCGTAATGGCGGCACAGCATGGCCAGGCAGGCGGCGCCGCAATCCATCTCCTCGGCCTGTTCCACCAGCGCGAAACGCCGGATCAGCCGCTCGTTCAGGCCGGCCCGCGACTGCAAATCCAGCACCACCGGCCGCTTGCGGCGCTCGGCCAGGCGCTTCTGCCGTTCCAGTTCGCGCTCCATGTGGTGCATGCGCTCTTCCAGCACCTCGCGCAGCCGCGGGTTGCGTTCCAGCACCTGGTGGATGGTCTTTTCCGGGATGACCAGCAGCGTCGCATCCGTCACCGCGATGGCGGAGGCCATCTGTTCCTGGCGCATCAGGCAGGCCTTCTCGCCAAACAGCTCGCCCTGTCCCAGCACCGCCAGCGGATACTCGCTGCCGCCATCGCTGCGCACCAGCCGCACCTCGCCGCTGCGGATCACGTACAGCCGGCGGTCCTCGCGACTGTCCTGCTTCAGGATCTCGCGGCCGGCCGCAATGCGCTTGACGCCGACGCTGCGCACCAGCTCTTCCAGTTCCTCCTTGCCGACCTTGCCGCGCAGGTCGAACAGCCGGGTGACAAAGCCGCCGGCGGAGCTGATGGCGACGTAGCTGGTGATGAAGTCGCGCGCAGGCAGGTTGCCGGCGATCACGGGCGCGATGGCCTCGCGCGGTATCACCAGCAGTTCGGTCTTGCCCGAAGCGCGCACCGACGACTCATGCCGGTATTCCCGCAGCATGGCAAGCTCGGCGAAGAAGTCGCCCTGCTTCTTCACCCCCATGCTGATTTCCTTGCCGGCTTCCACGGTGAACACACGCACCGAGCCGGATTTCACCAGCATCAGCCCCGGCGCGGGATCGCCGGCGCTGCAGACCGTGTCGCCGAAACCGTAGGTCCGTATTTCCGCCTGCGCAGCCAGCGCTTCCAGTTCGGCAGGCGCAAGCGGCGTCAGTATCTCGGCTGACGCCAGAACGCCTGCAAGGGACTGCTGGACGGAAGGGGTATTCAATACGCGCCTGCCTTTCCAAAACTCTCCGGCCGAACTTTCCCGGCGCGTCGCCGCCCGGGTTACTGCACTTCGATCACATGCTCCTGCGCCCTTGCCAGCAGCCACTGCTCGCGCAGCAGCCGCCTGATCTCGGTGGCGGTGTCCTCGTCCAGCCGTGCCGGATGGCGCGCGCATACCTTGAAGATTTCATGGCTGCCCCGATCGGCCGAAGGAAACGGCCCCAGCAGGTCGCCCGGCGCGGCATTGAATACCTTGGCCTCGATGTCGCCGCGCAGCGAGCCGCGCAGCACGCGGCCGATGATGCCGCCGCGCTCCCGGCTGTCGGCCATCGAGTGCTCGGCAGCCATCTCGGCAAAGCTGTCCGGATCGTCCGCCAGGTAGGCCATCAGCTCGCGCGCCTTGCCTTCGCCGTCGACCACGATATGACCGACCTCCATCGCATCGAAGCGTGGCGAATTGAGCTTGAAATAGTCTTCCACCGCGCGTTCGCTGCACACCCTGGCCAGCGCCTTGTCCTGGTACAGGCTGTCGGTAATGAATTTCTCGAATTCATCGAGACTGACATTAATCGCATCCAGATAGCGGTTCATGTCGGCGGCACGGTGCAGGCCGCGCACGCGCCGGTACTGGTCGGCGCGTTCCTGGATTTCTTCCTGGGTAACCGTAACCTCATGCTGCCTGGCCGACAGCGCGGCCACCTTGTCGCGGACCAGTTGGTCCAGCAGGCCTTCGAACTGGCCGGTGAGCTTCAAGGTACGGATGAATTCTTCGGTGCTGATCACTTCGTCGTCGATACGCACGATCGTCGCCATGGCATCCTCTCCTGAGGGCGAAATGCGGGTTGGCGCCGGCATCGGGACAGACATCGCAAGCCGGTTCCCGCAAGTCTATGACTTGCGCATGCGGCTCGCGTGATATCGCTCAATACCGGCGCGACATGGTGCTTGAGTGTTGCTCCGGGCGCAGGGCGTCCTACCCGTAGGGCATGACGCGATCTCCGCCCGGCGGCGATCTGTCTTGCTGCCGCGGCATTGCCGCGCTTCACAGCATCGGAATGGACATGGTGGTGCCGTTGGCCCAGGTGCCGATGATGTCGCCGTTCACATAGGTCAGCTTGATGGGCTTTTCCTTGGGCAGCGTGGCCTGGGTCTTTTCTCCGCCGACCACGCGCGCCATGGCGCTGGCATCGAGTTCGTCGGCATGCTGCAGGTCCTTGATGGTCAGGGTGTTCATGATGTCTCCTTGTAGTCGATTAAGCTGGTTTGATTGCTGCGCCGGGCGCCGCAGCGCCCGGCATGGCGCTGCTTACATCCACTTCGGATAGTGCTTGCCGTAGCTGGTGGAATGGCTGCTGGCGTCCACGGCCACGTCCAGGTTCGACTGCGTCACGACCGGTGAGAACACGCCCACCTGGGTGTTGGCGCCGCCCTTGCCGCCGAGGACGCCGGCCTGGTTGAAGTCGCCGATCTGGGACAGGTTGGCATTGAAGCCGCCGCTGATGGCAGCCATTTGTTGTGCGTCGAGGGAAGTGGCGACAGCCAGGTCTTTGATGGTCAGCATGATGAAACTCCTTGAAGGTGGTTGGTTGGGTTGGTGAGCTTTTGTCTGGGCTCGCATTCCCTATTGCATAGGCCGTGCCAGGCCGCGAAATCGCGGGAAAGTCCCTGCTGGCGCGGCAAAACCTTGATGGGCTGACATCAAAAGCGGGGTAAACCCGGCATGAATGCGCCATGTCGGCCATCGCCCGGTATGGCATGGACAGACACTTTCACGGGCGCTGTTGTGTAAAGACATACAGGACGACCGGCTTATGGCCGCTATGGCAACGCTGTTTCGGCTTTTATTGAAAGCCTGAAAACGCACCGGCAAGGCAGCAGTCGGTTTTTTGCAGACAGTGCACCCGGAGCCGGCGATTGCCTTGCCTTGGAAGTCGATTCGTTAGTCCAACAGCCACGACCACCGCAGCCTGCAGGACCGTTGCGTTTGCCAGACAACGCGGTGTCGGCCGTCAGCGGGACTGATCTTGCGCAAACGGTTCACCATTTCCCAAGCTGATATTGAACGCACTGCAACGCAGGTTCAGCATCGGCAAGGAGTTCGCCATGTACCAGTCAGGCAAGCCAGACAGGGAACAGGTCCGCCAGTGGCTCAGGCATGAAATCGCTTTGCATCGGCCACCGCCGGATCCATATGAAATCCGCAGGCAGCTAGGCTGGCAACAGGCCGGCCGGGAGGAGGAGAACGGCAAGCATGGCAGGAGCTGAAGGCGAGAAGCTTTCGGAGGATTGCGGCCGCGGGGTATCGCGGCAGCGCTTCATCCAAATGGGTTTCCGGCTTATGGCGTGATCGGTTTCCCGACGCTTGGCCAGGTGTCGGCGCTTGCTCAGGGTGGATCGGATGGAAGGATGGGCCGGCTGCAGGCGGTCGAAGCTGCCTTGCCGGATACGACGACATCGACGCCCGTTTTTCAGGCGCACTTGCAAAAAGCTAGCGGCAAACAAAACGGCCCGACACAGTCGGGCCGTATTTCGCTCCAGCCGACGTAGTCAGCCGAAGTAGATATCCTTCACGTCGCCTGCATGGCGTTGCCGCGCCGCTTCCCTGGCTTCCATGCGGACTTCCTGCCGGGTGCGCTCGCCCCTTGCGTAGACAGGGTCCTGGCCGGTGTGCTGCTGCATCACCATCTGGTGCCTGGCGTAGGCCTGCGCCATCTGCTGGCGCACCTCGGCCCGGGTCAACGCCGGCGTGAAGCCAGCGTCCGGCGCGACAAACTCGGACTGGCCGGCGTAAGAGGAAGCAGCAGCGGCCAGCAGGGCGGCGGCAGCGATCAGGTGTTTGACATTCATCATCGTCTCCTAAGGTAAGGAACAAGGCTTGTTAACCGGCTTAATGTCCGTGCTCGCAACGGCTGCGGCGCGCTTGACGCCTGCACAGGCATGGATGCCGGGGTTTCGAGCCACGCTGTTCCAGCCGGGCTCATGCCAGTCATTGCATACCGCGTGCCAGCGCCGCCTGGCTGGGAAAACGCAGCAAAAATCCCTCGGTTCCGACGGTTTTACAATCCGCGCCGGCGCTGTCTTGCAATCTTGTCAAAGACCAGGCAGCCCGGCTGTATGTCCGGGCCATACAAGCCGGTCACGTCTGTTTGCAGGGAACGTACTACTGCCCGCATCGGGTAGAAATAACTGCCTGGTCGATAGCGCAATTGCGCGCCTGATTGCCCTTTCCATTTCATCATTTCCGAAATGGCATTAACAACGACCGCATCATATTCATTGTGATGATAATGGGTAACACAAACCGGAATTGGAAAGCGGCGGCGTGAACACTTATATTGGAACCATCGAAACAAATCACAAAGTCGAGGCAGAAAATGACCAGTTCCATGATGACCTATTCCGGCGCCGCCATTCCTTCCTTTTTCGCCAAAGAAGGCGCTTCCCGTCCTGCCCTGTCGCTGCGTGACTGGCTGGGAATTGCAGCAGGCGCACTGGCGATGGCTTCCTCCGTGCCATCCACCGGCCGCATCAGCAGCAAGCAGGTCGACCAGCTCCGCAAGGTCGCTGCAAGCATCTGATTGAATGCCGGTTAATCCGCGGCAGCGGATTAAAAGCTGAATTGAAAATGCCAGCCGGGTCGCTGGCATTTTGTTTTTCCAGCACCGGATTGGTAATTCAATTGCAGGGCAATGCATCAATAAGGAAAATGGCAAACCGGAATGGAAATGACCGGTGCTTATCCGGCAAGGCAATTTCCAAATGCATTTCTCCAACCCTATCGCGCTGCCGCTTTGGCTTTCAGGCCGGCGCCGACGATGTCCGGTTTTCGATGACTGCCGTCCGGCGCGTACCCGTGATGCCACGCAAATGCAAGGATTGCATGGTCCGGATCATTAGCGGATCGGGAAGATGCTGGAGTTCTTCACTTCCTCGATTACGGCATAGGTGTGGGTTTCCCGCACGCCCTTGAGCTGCAACAGCGATTTGCCGAGAAAGGTCCGGTAAGCCGCCATGTCCTTCACCCTCACCTTGATCAGGTAATCGAAGCCGCCCGCCACCATGTGGCATTCCAGCACCTCGGGTACCTTGTGGACTGCGCGCTTGAACTCGTCGAACACATCCGGCGTGGTGCGGTCCAGCACCACCTCGATGAACACCAGCAGCGCCACGTCCAGCAGTTCGGGGTTCAGCCTGGCCGTATAGCCCAGGATATAACCGGCTTCCTGCAGCTTGCGCACGCGCTCAAGGCAGGCGGCCGCCGACAGGTTCACCCGCGATGCCAGTTCGAGGTTGGAGATACGGCCGTCCTGCTGGAGTTCGGCCAGGATTTTCTTGTTGGTCTTGTCAAGCATGGCATTGTCATTGGTAAATTTAATTTTGCTTTACGAGCTTAAGGCAAATTTTCTTAATAATATCAGGCCAAATCCCAGAATTAATATAGGTTTCTTTCTCCTAGAATGGCAGAACATGCAGGCGTCCCGGCCTGCTCCCCGAGCCCGAGGAAGATCCCGATGAACAAGCCCGATGCCGTCGCACTCACTCCCGCCGACGCCCTGCCTGCGTTTGCCGCGCTGACAGCGGAGGCGGGCCCCGAGCCGGACCCGCTGCGCCAGGCGCTGCGCGCGGCCTGCCGTCGCGACGAGAGGCATGCGGTGCAGGACCTGCTGGCCGAAGCATCTCTGGATTCGGACGTTGCAAGCCAGGCGCAGGCGCTGGCCACAGGACTGGTGCAGAACGTGCGCAGCCGCCGCGCCCGCGCCTCGGGCGTGGATGCGCTGATGCACGAGTTTTCCCTGTCGTCGCAGGAAGGCATTGCGCTGATGTGCCTGGCCGAGGCCCTGCTGCGCATTCCCGACCCCGAGACCGCCGACCGCCTGATCGCCGAGAAGATCAGCCGCGGCGACTGGCAGCGCCACCTGGGCGGCTCGCCTTCCCTGTTCGTCAATGCCGCCACCTGGGCGCTGGTGGTCACCGGCAAGCTGGTGGCGCCGCAGGATGCCAGCCATCATGGGTTGGGTACTGCGCTGGGCCGGCTGATTGCGCGCGGCGGCGAGCCGCTGATCCGGCGCGGCGTGGACCTTGCGATGCGCATGCTGGGACGCCAGTTCGTCACCGGCCAGACCATAGACGAAGCCCTGGCGCATGGCCGCGCCAACGAGGCGCGCGGCTATCGCTACTCCTTCGACATGCTGGGCGAGGCTGCGCTCACGATGGACGATGCCGATGCCTATTACCGCCTGTATGAAGAGGCCATCCATGCCATCGGCCGCGCCAGCGCGGGGCGCGGCATACGCCAGGGTCCGGGTATTTCGGTGAAGCTGTCGGCGCTGCATCCGCGCTACAGCGTGGCGCAGCGCGAGCGGGTGATGGCCGAGCTGCTGCCGCGTCTGAAGGAGCTGGTGATGCTGGCCAGGCGCTACGACATCGGCATCAATATCGATGCCGAGGAAGCCGACAGGCTGGAACTGTCGCTGGACCTGCTGGAAGCACTGGCCGTCGACGCCGACACCGCCGGCTTCGACGGCATCGGCTTCGTGGTCCAGGCCTACCAGAAGCGCTGCCCGGCGCTGATTGCCTGCGTCGTCGACCTGGCCCGGCGCGCCGGCCGCCGGCTGATGGTGCGGCTGGTCAAGGGCGCTTACTGGGATGCGGAAATCAAGCGCGCCCAGGTGGACGGCATGCCTGACTACCCGGTCTATACCCGCAAGGCGCACACCGACCTGTGCTACCTGGTCTGCGCGCAACGGCTGCTGGCGGCGAGCGACGTGATCTATCCGCAGTTCGCCACCCACAATGCGCTGACGCTGGCCACGGTGCATGCCCATGCGCTGCGGATGGGCGTCACCGACTATGAATTCCAGTGCCTGCACGGCATGGGCGAAACCCTCTACGACCAGGTGGTGGGCAAGGATGGCCTTGGCCACGCCTGCCGCATCTATGCACCGGTCGGCTCGCACCAGACCCTGCTGGCCTACCTGGTGCGGCGGCTGCTGGAAAACGGCGCCAACACCTCCTTCGTCAACCAGATCGTCGACGAGCAGATACCGCTGGAGCGGCTGCTGGCCGACCCGGTGCAGGCCACGGCGCAGTCCGGCGGCGCGCCGCATCCGGCGATCCCGCTGCCGGCAGCGCTGTATGGCCCCGGCCGGCGCAATTCAACCGGCATGGACTTCAATGACCGCAACGTGCTGCGCGAGATCGCGCCTGCGCTGCAGGCATTGGGCCAACGCTTCTGGCATGCCGCGCCGCTGCTGGCGCAGCCAGGCCCGGCCGCGGGCGATGTCGGCCTGCCCGTCACCAATCCGGCCGACCGTTCGGACCAGGTCGGCCTGGTGCACGACACTTCCGGGGAACAGCGGGAAGCCGCGCTGGCGGCTGCGACGGAAGAGGCCCCGCGCTGGCAGGCAATGACGCCGGCAGCGCGCGCGGCGCTGCTGCTGCGCGCGGCCGACCTGCTGGAACGGGAACGGCTGTCCTTGATGTCGCTGGCGGTGCGCGAAGCCGGCAAGTCCTTGCCGAATGCGCTGGCCGAGGTGCGCGAAGCGGTTGATTTCCTGCGCTATTACGCGGCCCAGGCCAGCCAGGCGCCAGCCGCGCCGGCGCTGGGGCCGGTGCTGTGCATCAGCCCGTGGAATTTCCCGCTGGCGATCTTCATCGGCCAGGTCAGCGCCGCGCTGGCGGCAGGCAACGTGGTGCTGGCCAAGCCGGCCGAACAGACGCCGCTAATTGCGCATCTGGCCGCCACGCTGCTGCACCAGGCCGGCATACCGCGCGCCGCGCTGCAATTGCTGCCCGGACCCGGCGACACCGTGGGCGCAGCCCTGGTGGCCGATGCGCGCATCCGGGGCGTGCTCTTTACCGGCTCGACCGAGGTGGCTGCGCTGATCAACCGCCAGCTCGCCGCGCGCGGCGTGGCGCAAGGCTGCGCGCTGCCGCTGATTGCCGAAACCGGCGGCCAGAACGCAATGATCGTCGACTCCTCGGCGCTGCCGGAACAGGTGGTGCAGGACGTGCTGGCGTCGGCCTTCGACAGCGCCGGCCAGCGCTGCTCGGCGCTGCGGGTGCTGTGCCTGCAGGAAGACGTCGCGGACCATGTGCTGGGCATGCTCAGGGGCGCGCTGCGCGAGTTGCGGATCGGCGTGCCGGACCGGCTTGCCACCGACATTGGCCCGGTCATCGATGAGGATGCGCGCCGCGCACTGATGGATTACATCGACCGTGCCGGCAACCATGTGCTGGAGATAATCCAGCTGCCGCTGCCCGACGCCTGCCGGCGCGGCAGCTTCGTTGCGCCCACGGTGATCGTGATCGACGATTTTTCCCGGCTGCGGCATGAGGTGTTCGGGCCGGTGCTGCATGTGCTGCGTTACCGCCGCGACCAGCTGCCGCAGCTGCTGGCGCAGATCAATGCCAGCGGCTATGGCCTGACGCTGGGCATCCACTCGCGCATCGATGAAACGGTGGAAAGCATCGTGGGCCGGGCGCATGTGGGCAACATCTATGTGAACCGCAACATGGTAGGCGCGGTGGTCGGCGTGCAGCCCTTCGGTGGCGAGGGCAAGTCGGGCACAGGCCCGAAGGCGGGCGGGCCGCTGTACTTGCGCCGTCTTCAGCACGCCGCCGACAGCGGCATCGCGGCTGCCGACCTGGGCGTGGAGCCGCCCGCGAAGGATGCCGGACTGCAGGCGCTGCAGGACTGGGCGCGAGCCAACGACGACGCGGTGCTGATCGCGCTGACCCAACGCTATGCGCAGAACAGCCTGCTCGGCCGCGCGCTGCGCCTGCCGGGTCCGACCGGGGAGAGCAATATCCTGCGCTTCGCCGCCCGAGGCGCGGTGCTGTGCGCGGCATCGGATCGTGCCGCGCTCATCAACCAGCTGGCAGCCGTGCTGGCGACGGGAAACCAGGCCTTGATGAGCGCCGCTGCCTATGCCCTGCTGCCAGCGGGGTTGCCGCAGGCGGTCAGCGCCAGGGTCGTGATCGTGGCCGACGTCAGCGGCCATCCGGCTATTTCGATGGCCCTGTGCGACCAGGCCTGCTGCGCGGCGCTGTTGCCGGTGCTGGCGGCCCGCGAGGGCGCGCTGACGTCAGTGGCGCAAACCCAGGGCAGCGAACCGATTCCCCTGTGGCGGCTGGTAGCCGAGCGGACCGTATCGGTCAACACCACTGCGGCCGGCGGCAATGCCAGCCTGATGACGCTGGAGCCGGCCTGAGCCGCAGCGATGGGCGGCGGCGACGTCGCGCTTGCCATGCCGGCAGCACTGTCCAAGGCGCTATTTTCCTGCCTGGCCCCGGCTCGGGCACTTTTTGCGGCAAGCAACGTCAAACGAAGCTTGCCAATTAATCAACCCAGAGGAGGAAACCGATGAGCCATGCCCTGACCACTGTCCAGGATGATGATGCTGACCGGGTGCGCCGCTCCACCGCACTCGACGTGAACCGCCAGATCGACCGCCAGACCGAAGCCAACATCATGCACTACCTCAATGCCACGCCGGAGGTAATCCGCGAGCGCGTCGGGGAACTGGACCATGAGTGGGATATCGAGCGCATGCTGGAAGTCAATGCCTCCACCCTTGCCCTGACCGGCCTGGTGCTGGGCGCCACCGTAAACAAGAAGTGGCTGATCCTGCCCGGCATCGTGCTGCCCTTCCTTCTGCAGCATGGCCTGCGCGGCTGGTGCCCGCCGCTGCCGGTGCTGCGCCACCTCGGCGTGCGCACCCGCGGCGAGATAGACCGTGAGAAATATGCGCTGCTGGCCTCGATCAAGGACCAGCCCGCCAGCTAGGCGCGCATTCGGACGGCGGTGCTTCCCGCAGCAACCGCCGTCACCGAAAGCCCTTCACCTTTAACTGAAATGCACAAGTGATTCGACCAAACATTAGCGCTATTGACTTTTAGATTGGCTATACTCCCCGGACTTCAGCCAACCAAGTCCATTAGCCAATGACAGTGCGGGCCATTCTTTTCGACGCTTACGGAACCCTGTTCGACGTCTATTCCATCGGCGCGCTGGCCGAGCGCTTTTACCCTGGAAAGGGCGCGCTGCTGGCCGAGCTGTGGCGCGACAAGCAGATCCAGTACAGCCAACTGCGCACCCTGTGCAGCACCTACAAGCCTTTCTGGGAAATCACGCAGGATGCACTGGTGTTTGCCTGCCGCAAGCTGGGCCTGGAACTGGACCTGGAAGCGCAGAACACCATGATGGGCCAGTATGCAAAGCTGCAGGCCTTCCCGGAAAACCTCGCCGCGCTGCGCCAGCTGAAGGAAGCCGGCATGAAGATGGCCATCCTTTCCAACGGCAATCCCGAAATGCTGGCAGCCGCCGTGCAGAATGCCGGCATGGATGGCCTGTTCAGCCATGTGCTTTCCGCCGACGCGGTGCGCAAGTTCAAGACCGCGCCGGAGGCCTACCAGCTGGGCACCGACATGCTGGGCCTGGCTGCGCGCGACATCCTTTTTGTTTCCAGCAATGGCTGGGACATCTGCGGCGCCAGCTGGTTTGGCTACAAGACATTCTGGGTCAACCGCGCCGATGCGCCGATGGAAGAGCTGGGCGTCACGCCCAGCGGCCAGGCGCCGCTGCTGTCGGACCTGCCGGCCTTCATCGACGCAGATGCACGCCGCGGCGCCACCCGATGATTTTTCTTTCCCGATTTAAATAACGACAACACGAGGCTTAACCATGACTGACCGCACCACCTGCCACGGACTGCAGATCGCCACCCCGCTCTACCGCTTCATCGAAGACCGCGTGCTGCCCGGCACCGGCGTCGACAGCGCCGCCTTCTGGCAAGGCTTCGACGCCATCGTGCGCGACCTGGCGCCCAAGAACATCGCCCTGCTGGCCGAGCGCGACCGCCTGCAGACCGAGCTGGACGACTGGCACCGCGCCAACCCCGGCCCGCTGAAGGACACCGCCGCCTACCGCGCCTTCCTGGAAAAGATCGGCTACATGAATCCGCAGCCGGACGACTTCACCATCACCACCTCGAATGTCGACGCCGAACTGGCGGTGCAGGCCGGCCCGCAGCTGGTAGTGCCCATCCTCAACGCCCGCTATGCGCTCAACGCCGCCAATGCGCGCTGGGGCTCGCTGTATGACGCGCTGTATGGCACCGATGCCATCGCCGAGACCGACGGCGCCACCCGCAGCGGCCCGAACGGCGAAAGCTACAACCCGGTGCGCGGCGCCAAGGTAATTGGCTTTGCGCGCGACTTCCTCGACCGCATCGCGCCGCTGGCCGAAGGCAGCCATCATGACGCCGCCGGCTACACCGTCGACGGCGGCAAGCTGGCCGTAGCGCTGAAAAACGGCGCTACCATCGGCCTGGCCGACGCATCGAAATTCGTCGGCTACCGCGGCGACGCCGGTGCGCCGACCTCGGTGCTGCTGAAGAACAATGGCCTGCATGTCGACATCATCATCGACCGCAACACCCCGATCGGCAAGGGCGACGCCGCCGGCGTGGCCGATCTGGTGATCGAAGCCGCGCTGTCGACCATCCTCGACCTGGAAGACTCGGTCGCCGCCGTCGATGCCGAAGACAAGGTGCTGGCCTACTCGAACTGGCTGGGCATCCTGCAGGCCAGCCTGTCGGAAACCATCACCAAGGGCGGCAGCGCCTTCACCCGCAGCCTGAACCCGGACCGCGAATACACCGCCGGCGTCGGCGCCACCGATGCCAAGGACGGCGTGGTCACGCTGCATGGCCGCTCGCTGCTGTTCCTGCGCAATGTCGGCCACCTGATGACCAATCCGGCCATCCTGTATGACGGCGACAAGGAAATCCCGGAAGGCATCATGGATGCGGTGGTCACCGTTGCCATCGCGCTGCATGACCTCAAGCGCAAGCCCGACCAGAAGATCGGCAACTCGCGCACCGGCTCGGTCTACATCGTCAAGCCCAAGATGCATGGCCCGGCCGAAGTGGCCTTTGCCAGCGAACTGTTCGGCCGCGTCGAGACGCTGCTGGGCCTGCCGGCCGAGACGGTGAAGCTGGGCATCATGGACGAGGAGCGCCGCACCAGCGTCAACCTGAAGGCCTGCATCCGCGAAGCCACCGGCCGCGTGGCCTTCATCAACACCGGCTTCCTGGACCGCACCGGCGACGAGATGCACAGCGCCATGCAGGCCGGCCCGATGATGCGCAAGGGCGACATGAAGACCAGCACCTGGCTCACCGCCTACGAGAAGAGCAACGTGCTGATCGGCCTGGCCTGCGGCCTGCGCGGCCGCGCCCAGATCGGCAAGGGCATGTGGGCCATGCCGGACATGATGGCGGCCATGCTGGAGCAGAAGATCAACCATCCCAAGGCCGGCGCCAACACCGCCTGGGTGCCTTCCCCAACCGGCGCCACGCTGCATGCGCTGCATTACCACCAGGTGAACGTGGCCGAGATCCAGCAGCAGCTGGAAAAGACCGCCAACGCCGGCGAGATCGACCGCCTGCGCAATGAGCTGCTGCAGATCCCGGTCGTAGCGGAAGCGAAATGGTCCGCCGAGGAAATCCAGCAGGAACTGGACAACAATGCACAGGGCATCCTGGGCTATGTGGTGCGCTGGATCGACCAGGGCGTGGGCTGCTCCAAGGTGCCCGACATCCACAACGTCGGCCTGATGGAAGACCGCGCCACGCTGCGTATCTCCAGCCAGCACATTGCCAACTGGCTGCTGCATGG
>Ga0308160_10005264_pt1 | contig 13553 bp, 11 predicted proteins | sample PhyFR1_FD_201036 | JGI IMG/M metagenome (GOLD analysis project Ga0308160, IMG submission 201036) | Phyllosphere microbial communities from UC Gill Tract Community Farm, Albany, California, United States - DLSLF.R1 | ecosystem: Host-associated > Plants > Phyllosphere > Unclassified | place: USA...
TCCACGTCTTCAGGTCGTCGGAGCGGTACAGCACGACGCGGCGCTCCTCCGCCTCGACCGCGACCATCACCCAGTAGGCGCCCGCCGGCCCGGAGTAGCGGAACACCTTCGGGTCGCGGAAGTCGGCGGACCCCCGGTCGAGCACGGGGTTGCCCTCGTACAGCCGCCAGGTCAGGCCGCCGTCCAGGCTCGAGGCGATCCCCTGCGCCTGGTGGCGTCCTGGCTGGTCGGCGAGCGTGAAGACCGCCACCAGGGGCGGATCCCCCGCCGTACCGAGGCCGCTGGTGTCGTGCTCGTCGAACACGATCGATCCGGAGAAGATCTCGTGGTCGTCGGTGTAGCGGATCGCGACCGGGTGCTCCTCCCACCGCACGAGATCGATGCTGGACGCGTGACCCCAGCTCATGAAGCCGTGGGTGGCACCCTCGGGGTTGTACTGGAAGTACAGGTGGTGGCGGCCGTCATGGAACACGAGCCCGTTCGGGTCGTTCATCCAGTTCTGTGCGGGGCGGAAGTGCAGAGACGATCGACTCATGGGCGGTCCTCCGGGGACGATGACGGGGCGGTGTTCATCGCGTCCGAATGCGGACGTCGAGGGAGACGAGTTCAGCGGCACCGCCGTTGACGAAGAACCCGATGCGCTCCCCCGCCCGGCGGTGCAGCCGCGTGCTCAGGGCGACCCGGCGATCCACGACCGCGACGAGGATGTCGCCCTCGGCGACGATCTCGACCCGGTGACGCCCCGGCGCCAGCGGACAAGGGCGTTCGAGGACGAACGGCACGTCGCCGGAGATCTGCCACTGCTCCTCGCCGATCCGGGTGCGGGGCCAACGGTCGAAGACGACCCGGTTGCGCCGGGGCTCCAACCGGATCGCACCGCCCTCGTCACCGTCGGCGGAGGCGCGTACGAGTACTCCGACTTCTTCCGTCCCCTCTGCGATGTCGATCTCTGCGGTCAGCAGATAGGCATCGGGCAGATCCGCATCGCCGATGATCTGGGCGAACCGGTCCGCGCCGACCAGCGGCGCCGGCAGGGCGGTCAGCCCTGATCCCACCGGCGCGGCGAACGATGCCACGAGCTCGTCGGGCAGACGGAACGCAAGGGTCCCGTCTGAGTTCTGATCGGCCTCGAGCACCGACATCGTGCCGGCCCACTGCCACGCCCCATCGTCCGACCCGCCCTCGCGGCTGGAGATCCAGCCGACGAAGAACCGCCGTCCGTCGCGTTCCACGGTCTTGGCCGCGTAGAACGCCCGCGCATCGACCGTGTCCTGCTCGGGGGCGAGCCAGGGACCGTCCGGCGATGACGCCATCCGATAGCGGGTGCAGAACGCGTCGGAGAACTCCGAGTACACCAGATACCACCACTCGCCCCAGCGGAACACGTCTGGGCACTCGTGCGCGATGTACCGGCGAGGATCCCAGAACGGCCTTGTCGGAGTCCAGGACTCGAGATCCGTCGAGGTCAGCTGCGCGATCACGCCGCGCCGCCGCTCCGGGCCGTCCGCGTGACGAGCCGCGACGAGCATCCGCCACGTATCGCCGTCACGGAAGACGAATGGATCCCGCCAGTCGCCGGATTCGAACCCTTCGGTCGCGCCGAAGGTGTGCTCGGGGTGCTTGACCCAGTCGCCCAGGCCGTCCGTGCTCGTCGCGTGGGCGACCAGTTGCAGCGGGCGCCCGTCCGCTCCGAGCCGGCGCGGGTTCTGGGCGGTCGAGAAGAGGTGTGCGAGCCCGTCGTCGTCGAGCACGACGGAGCCCGTGTAGACGTTGAAGTCCTCCGCGTCGGGGCCGCCGCTCGGCACCGCGCATCCATGATCGGCGAACTCGACGAAGTCGGTGGTGGTGACGAGATGCCAGGGCATTCCGGTGCTCGGCACGGCGCGGTCCTCGTACAGGTACCAGAGATGGAAGACGCCGTCGCGCTGGAACGGGATGACATCGCCGACCCATGCACCCTCGGGGCGGAAGAAGACGGGGCTCATCGGGACGAACCCGCGGTGACGCCGGCGATGAAGTAGCGCTGGGCGAAGATGAACAGGAGCACGCTCGGGATCATCGACAGCACCACGCCCGCGAGCACGACCGAGATCGACCCGGTGCCGAGGTTGCCTTGGAGGCCGACGAGACCGAGGGGCAGCGTGAAGTTGCTCTGGGACTGCAGGAAGATCAGCGGCCGATAGAACTCGGCCCAGAATCCCGAGAAGTTCAGGATCGCGAGCGTCGAGATCGCCGGAGCCGCCATCCGCGCGTAGACGTGCCAGAACACGCCGAACTGGGTGGCGCCGTCGATCCGTGCCGCCTCGCCGAGCTCGCGGGGCATCTGCATGAAGTACTGCCTCATGAGGAACGTGCCGAACGCGCTGCCGAGTGCCGGGATGATCAGCGAGGCAAGGCTGTCGGTGAGCCCGAAGGACTTGATGATGAGGAACACCGGGATGATGATCGTCTGCAGAGGCACCATCATGGTCGCCAGGAACGCACCGAAGATCATGTTCTTGCCGGGGAACGAGACCATCGCGAAGGCGTAGCCGCTCAGCGTGCACGTGATCGTCTGCCCCACCACGATGAGCACGGTCACGATCATGCTGTTCAGGAAGAACTGGCCGATCGGAACCTGCTCGAAGACGGCGGCGTAGTTGCCGAAGTCCGGATTCCAGGGGATCCACTGCGGCGGATTCTCGAAGGCCTGCGCGGGGGTCCGTAGCGAGGTCGTCACCGCCCACAGCAGCGGGCCGAGCGCGAACACGGCGGCCAGGATGAGCGCGATCAGTCCCGCGATCCTGCCGATGCTGAAGGCACGTCGGCGTCGGCCCACGACGGGGTGCCGTGTGTCGGGACGGCCGGTCACAATGGTCGTCGTCGTGCTCATTGGTAGAATACCACCTTCCGTGCAGCGAGGAACTGGATGCCGGTGACCGCCAGGATCAGCAGCAGGAGGATGATCGCGATCGCCGACGAGTACCCGAACTGCAGGTTCTGGAATCCGGTCTGGTACATCGAGATCGTCGCCGTCGTCGTCGCCGTGCCAGGGCCGCCCTTCGTCATGATGAAGGGCTGGTCGAACAGCTGCATCGCATTGATGAACGCGATCACCGCGGCGAACAGGATGGTCGGACTGATCAGCGGGATCTTGATCCGGAACAGCGTGCGCAGAGGGCCGGCGCCGTCGATCGACGACGCCTCGAGCACATCGGTCGGCACCGCCATCAGGGCCGACACGAAGAGCACGAAGGTGAAGCCCACCTGCTGCCAGACCACGATCAGCACGATCGTCGCCTGGGCTCCGAGCGGGCTGGACAGCCACGGCACCCCGGAGATCCCGAGCAGTCCGAGGTAGTAGTTGATCGCGCCGAACTTGGTGTCGAACAGGTACCCCATGAAGATCGCCACCGCTGCGGTGGAAGCGAGCAGCGGCAGATAGAACGCCGTGCGGAAGAACGTGCGGCCGAACCGCGAGGCGCGCTGATTGACGAGCACCGCGAGGAAGAGTCCGAGAGTCAGCTGAAGCACCACGATCGCGATCGCCATGCAGATGGTCACACCGAACGACTGCAGCACCGGCCCGTCGGAGAAGAAGCGCTCGTAGTTCGCCAGGCCCGCCCAGGTGGGCGGCGAGATGACGTCCCAGTCGAAGAACGACAGACCGAGCGAGGCGAGGATCGGAGCGAACGTGAAGACAGTCACGAAGAGCATCGCAAGCGCGATCATCGCGTACCCGAACGCCGCCTCACGCCGGGCCGTCCGCCGCGCGCCGAGGCGGCGGACGGCCCTGTGCGGCTTGGAGATGGCGGGAGAGGACATCAGTTGCCCTTCGCCACCTTCTCGAGGTCGCTCTGCATCGCGTCGAGAGCGGCCTTCGCGTTGCCCGAGGAGATGGCCTCGGTGGTCCTCTGGTTCAGGGACGTCGCGAGGGCGTTGTAGTACGACGGAGCCGAGATCGGCACGGATCCGTCGAGCTGGTCGTAGAACACCGACCAGTTCTTCGGTCCCGTGGTCTTGTACCGTTCGGCGGTCATGAGCGACTTGCGCCCTGGGGTCGTGACATTGCCCGGGAACATGATGTCGAAGCTCTCCGGTTCGATCATCATCTTGATGACCTCCCATGCCGCGTCCTTCTTCTGCGAGGACTGGAAGATCGAGTAGCCGCCCGTGCCGAACAGCGACTTGTTCCCCTTCCACGTCGGGAAGGCCTGTACGTCGAAGCTGCCGTCCTTCATCCCCGCGTTGTGCAGGCCACCCGCCCAGAACCCGCCGCCGATGGTCATGCCGATCCGCGCCGAGGAGAACAGTCCCTGCAGGGTGCCGCCGCCGCCCACGTCGGGAGAGGGCGAGAAGCCGGCCTTCTGCAGGTCGATGACGTACTGCAGAGCCTCGACGGAGGCCGCGGAGTTCGCGGTGGGCGCGCCCCATTTCCAGCCGCCCTTGCGTCCCGCGACGCTCGCGTCGCCGGAGTCGTAGGCCTTGCCCCACAGCCAGTCGCCGCCGTCGTATTTGCCTTCCTCGAGCAGGTTGCCGCCGTTCGCATAGAGGAAGGAGGTCCAGCTGCCCCACAGGCGCACCACCCAGTCGAAGGGCAGGATGTCTCCGCCGACCTTCGAGATCTTCTCGGCCGTGCTGTGGAAGTCGTCGATCGTCCATCCCGTGGCGGGTGCGGCGGCACCGGCCTTCTGCAGCACGTCGTTGTTGAAGAACATGCTTCCGGCGTTGAAGCTGTCCGGCATGTTGTAGAGGTGGCCGTCGACCATCATCGCCTCGATGAGCGCCGGGTGGATGTCGTCGAAGTACCCCGACTTCAGCGTCGACATGTCCTTCGTGACATAGTCGTCCAGCGGCATGATGAGCTTCTTGCCCGCCATGAGCTGTAGTCCTTCGGTCGCGACGCTCACGATGTCCGGAGCCTGACCCGCGGCGATGAGCGTGAGCACTTTCGCCAGGAAGTCGTTCCAGTCGGTGCCGTTGATCGCCGTGATCTTGAGGTTCAGGTCCTTGTCGATCTTCTTGACCTTCGGCTGCAGAGCGTTCTGCAGCGTGGTGGCGGCCTTCTGATCGCCGAAGTACAGCATCGTCAGCGTGCCGCTCGTCGCCCCGCCACCCCCCGCGGACGGCGCGCAGCCGGTGAGGCTCGCCCCCATACCCACCAGCGCGGCGCTTGCGAGGCCGTAGCCTCCCAGTCGCAGCAGGTCGCGTCGGCCCAGGACGGGCCCGAAATCACGTGCCATCAACGTCTCCTCTCTGAGAGCGATCGGTCTGCGTCGGGTGTGCCTGGCGGCACTTGATGAACCGATTTAACAGAAGCTAACACTCCGGCGGCAAGCCGTGCAAGCGGAGAAGATAAATTGATTCATCTCGGAATCGATCGGTTAGATTGAGGAAGGAGAAAAGGAGGTGCTGCCCATGGCCGCCACCCCGAGACCGACGCTCGCCGATGTCGCCCGCCTGTCCGGCCTGTCAAAGACGGCGGTCAGCCTGATCCTCAACGACCGGCCGTCGCGGCTCTCCGCGGATGCCGTCGACCGCGTGCGCACTGCTGCGGCGCAGCTCGGTTACAAACCGAACCCGGCCGCGCAGAGCCTGCGGTCGGGAAAGACGCGCTCGATCGGTTTCATCTCCGATCAGGTGACGATCACGCGCTTCGCATCGGCGATGGTACGAGGCACCCTGCGGGCCGCGAAGGAACTCGATCACACGGTGCTCATCGCCGAGACGGGCGACGACGTGACGCAGCTGGCCGCCGCCTTCGACGAGATGATCGACCGCCGGGTCGACGGAGTGGTCGTCGGGCTCATGGCCGCGCGCATGGTCGATGTCCCTGCGGCTCCTCGAGGCGTGCCCGTCGTCATCGTCAACGGCCGCACCCCCGACGATCTGCCCAGCGTGCTGCCTGACGAGTACACCGCCGGGTGCACCATCGCATCCGTGCTTCTGGACGCCGGGCACACCCGCATCGGCTTCATCGGCGACGTCCCGCACATCGCCGGCGATCCTCGCCGCTCCGTCACGATCGCTCGGCGTCTCGCGGGGATCCGCGAGACCCTGGCCGAACGGGGCGTACAGGCGGTCGAGGCGGAGGTCGAGGACTGGCGGACGTCGATCGGGTTCGCACAGGCGCACGCGCTGCTGGACGCGAACCCTGATCTGACGGCGTTCATCGCAGCAACCGACGGCGTGGCGTTCGGCGTGTACCAGGCGTTGGCGGAGCGCGGCCTTCGCGTGCCGGAGGACATCTCGGTCATCTCCTTCGACGATGAGGAACTCGCCTCTCTGGTCCGCCCCGGCCTTACGACCGCCCGCCTCCCCTATGAGCAGATGGCGCGCCTCGGCGTCGAGATGCTGCTCGGCGAGCGGGATCTCGCCCACGAGCTCGTCCCCATGCCGCTGATCGTGCGCCACTCGGTCCGCGACCTGCGCTGAGCCGCCGGGCTCGAACGCCTCGGGTCAGTCCTCGCGCAGGGCGAGCAGTTCCCGAGCGTGCTCGAGTGCCGCGCCCGAGTCGGCGAGCCCGGAGAGCAGCCGTGCCATCTCGGCCTCGCGCTCCTCGCCGGCGAGGCGGCGGACGCTGGACGCGGTGACCTGGCCGTCGTTCGCCTTCACGACGCTGAGGTGGTTGTTCGCGAACGCGGCCACCTGGGCGAGGTGCGTGACGGCGATCACCTGGGAGGTGCGCGCCAGTCGGGCCAGGCGCCGGCCGACCTCGATCGCCGCCGCGCCGCCGATGCCCGCATCGACCTCGTCGAAGACGAAGGTCGGGACCGGGTCGGTGCCCGCGATGACGACCTCGATCGCGAGCATCACACGTGACAGCTCGCCGCCCGACGCGCCCTTCGCGACGGATCGGGGCTCCGCACCCGGATGAGGAGCGAGGAGGATCGCGACGTCATCGCGTCCGTGGGCGCTCTCGGCGCCCTCGGCGACCGCGACGACCAGGCGGGCGTCCGGCATCGCGAGCGCGTGCAGTTCCTCGGTGACCGCGGCGCCGAGCCGGCCCGCCGCCTCGGTGCGGGTGGCGGTGAGTGCGGCGGCGGCCTCGTCCAGGGCCGCGCGTGCGGCGTCGCGCTCGACCGTGAGTCGTTCGATGTGGTCGGAGTCGTCATCCAGTTCGGCGAGCCGGGCGGATCCGGTGTTCCAGAGTTCCAGGGCGGCGTCGAGCGTGCCGTGCGCGCGCACGAGGGCCGCGAGGGCCGCACGGCGCTCCTCGACGGCGGCCAGCTCGTGCGGGCCCGACTCGTCGAGATCGGCGAGATAGCCGCTCAGCTGCGCCGCGATGTCCGTGGCGCGGTAGCCGATCTCGGCGATGCTCTCGGCGATCGCCGTCAGTTCGGGATCGCCCGCCCGCTCCAGCGCGCGTCGCGCCTCCGCCGCCAGCGTCGTGATGTCGTTGTCGCCGTCCTCGTCGGAGAGCGCCGCCCGTGCGATCGCGGCGGACTGGCGCAGCTCCTCGGCGTTCGCGAGGCGCTCGGCGCGCTCGGCGAGCGCGTCGTCCTCCCCCGGCTGCGGGTCGGTCGCCTCGATGAGCCCGAGCGCCTCGCGCAGGTCCTCGGCCTCGCGGCGGCGCCGCTCCTGGTTGCCGCTGATCTCTTCGAGCTGGGCGGAGAGGGTGCGCCAGCGCTCCCAAGCGGCCTCGTAGTCGGCGCGCACGAGCGCGATGGCGGATCCGCCGAAGCGATCGAGGGCGTCGCGCTGTGCGGCCGCGGACTTCAGGCGGAGCTGCTCGGACTGTCCGTGCACGACGACCAGGTCGTCGGCGAGGTCGGCCAGCACGCCGGCCGGCGCAGCGCGTCCACCGACGCTCGCGCGGCTGCGGCCCTCGGCGGTGAGCGTGCGCGAGACGTACAGCTCGCCGCGCTCGTCGTCGTAGGGCTCGAGCTCGCCGCCCGCGTCGGCGACGGTGTCGGCGACGGATCCCGCACTCGGCACGATCCACACCCCCGCGACGGAGGCCTGCGCGGCACCGGCCCGCACGGCGCCGGAGTCGGCGCGCGCTCCCAGCAGGAGTCCCAGGCCCGTCACGACCATGGTCTTTCCGGCGCCGGTCTCGCCCGTGATCGCGGTGAACCCCGGCCCGATCGGCAGGACGGCCTCGGCGATGACGCCGAGGTCGCGCAGGCGCATCTCCTCGATCATGCTTCGGCCCCCCGCCAGCCGGAGACCGGAAGCTGGAACTTGCGCACCAGCCGGTCCGTGAACACGCTCGGGTGCAGCCGCGCCAGGCGCACGGGACGCGAGGAGCGACGCACGATGACCCGCGCGCCGCGCGGAAGCTCGTGCGAGCGCCGCCCGTCGCACCAGAGGATCGCGGTGCCGTCGTTGCGATCCAGCAGCTCGATCGCGACGGGTGCGCCCGGCGCGACCACGAGCGGTCTGGCGAACAGGGCGTGGGCCGACAGCGGCACCACGGCGATGGCCTCGACACCCGGCCAGATCACCGGTCCGCCCGCCGAGAAGTTGTACGCGGTCGCGCCGGTCGGCGTGGACACCACCATGCCGTCGCAGCCGAAGCTCGTCAGCGGGCGTCCGTCGATCTCGACGACCACCTCGATCATCCGCTCGCGACTGGCCTTCTCCACGGTCGCCTCGTTCAGCGCCCAGGTGCTGTAGACGACCGAGCCGTCGGCGTCCTTGACGCGCACGGCGAGCGCCATGCGCTCCTCCACGGAGTAGTCGCGGTCGATGACGCGCGCCACGGCGGCGTCCATGTCGTCGCGCTCGATCTCGGCCAGGAAGCCCACATGCCCCATGTTGATGCCCAGGATCGGCGCGGTCCCCTCGCGGACGAGCTCCGCCGCGCGCAGGATGGTGCCGTCGCCGCCCAGCACGATGGCGAGCTCGATGTCCTCGACCGGAATGTCCGTCCCGAGCAGGTCGACGTCGGCGAAGAACTCGTCCTCCGCCGCCAGATCGGCGCGGTCGTCCGCCGAGAAGACCGGCCTGGCGCCTGCGCCGCGAAGAGCGGTGACCACGCGCCTGGCGGCCTGCACGGTCTCGTCCCGGCGCGCATGTGCGACGACGAGGATCCTGCGCTCGTTCATCGGCCTCCTGCCATCTCGTCGATCGTGCTCATCCATTCTGTCGGATTGCCTCCGCCGCCGCGGGACCGTTCCCCCGCTCGCAGATGCAGCAGGTACTCCGCGTTGCCGTGCGTGCCGAGGATCGGCGACGGGAGGAGCCCGAGAACACCGAATCCCTGATCCCACGCGCTCCACAGCACCCGGGCGACCGCATCGGCGCGGATCGCCGGGTTGGTCACGAGACCGCCTCGCACCGCGGTGCGCCCCACTTCGAACTGCGGTTTGACGAGCAGCACGACGTCGGCGTCGGCCTCCGCGGTCGCCGCGATCGCGGGGAGCACGAGCGTCAGGGAGATGAACGACAGATCGCCGACCACGAGCGAGGGCCGCGCGCCCTCCCCCGTGGCGGCAGCCAGGACCTCCGCGTCCATGTGCCGGACGTTGAATCCCTCGACGGCCACGACAGCGGGATCGAGGCGCACCGACGGGGCGAGCTGATCATGCCCGACATCGACCGCGAGCACCCGGCGCGCCCCGCGCTCACGCAGGACCTGGGTGAAGCCGCCGGTGGACGCGCCCATGTCCAGGGCCAGCCGCCCTGAGGGATCCAGACCGAAACCATCCAGTGCGGCGATGAGTTTGTGCGCGCCGCGGCTGACGTAGTGGTCCGCGCCGGCCACGTCGATTGCGTCGCCGTCCTCGACCTTCGTGGAGGCCTTGACCACGGGCTTCCCGTTCACGGTGACGAGACCGCCGTCGATGAGGGTCGCCGCATGTGTGCGCGATCGTGCGAGCCCGCGCTCCGCGAGCGCGGCATCCAGACGGGCCGTCATCCGCGTTCGGCGCCAGGCTGCGCGGACGCGCCGTCGCGCGGAGCGCTCTCCAGCCGACGTGCCAGGTCGTCGTGCAGGGCTTGGTATGCGGCGGCGCGAGAGTCCAGCGGTTGCCCCTCGATCAGGCGCAGTCGACTCCAGAGCCCGTCCGAGGGATCCGGTTCCGTGTTCTCGCTCACCCCCTCAGCCTACGGCGCGAGGGCGCGGTTCCGGCGGATTACGGGCGGTGGAACGGATCCGCGTACAGGCGCTCCGGCACCCGGAATCCGAAGATCTGCCGGCCGGTGCGCCAGATCGCGGCGGCGCCGGCGCGCACGAGGTCGATCGGCCGGTCGCCCTCGCTCAGGATCGTGACGTCAGGACCGTCGATGCGGACGGAGGCGCCCCGCACCGTGACCGTGTCTCCCTTGATCTGCGTCTGCGGATACGGCTCGTCCAGCTCGCGCAGGTCGCCGAGGATGTACGTCGGGCGCGATCCCTCGGCGGCGGCGAGAAGGTGCTTGGGACGATCGATTCCCGTGAGCACCAGGACCGACTCGATGCCTGCGCGGGACGCCCCGGCGATGTCCGTGTCGAGACGGTCGCCGATGAACAGCGGGTGCTTCGCGCCGAACCGGGCGACCGCCTCCTCGAAGATCGGCGTCTCGGGCTTGCCCGCAACCGTCGCGAGACGGCCGATCGCCGTATGCACCGCGGAGACCAGGGTTCCGTTGCCCGGGGCGACGCCCCGCGACTGCGGAATCGTCCAGTCGGTGTTCGTCGCGATCCAGGGGATCCCGCCCTCGTCCTCGGGGAGCTTCAGGGCGAACGCCGCCTCGGCGAGGTCCTTCCACCCCACCTCGGGCGCGAATCCCTGAACCACGGCGGCCGGGGCGTCGTCGGCGCTGCGCGTGACCCGGAACCCGGCCTTGTTGACCTCGTCGACGAGCCCCTCCCCGCCGACCACCAGAATCGTGGATCCGGCCGGGATCAGGCCGCTGACGAGACGCATCGCCGCCTGGGGACTCGTGACGACCTCGTCCGGGGCGACCGTGAGGCCGAGCTCGCTCAGGTGCGCCGCGACCGAGGCATCGGTGCGGGAGGCGTTGTTCGTGATGTAGCCGAGACGACGCGACGCCTCGACCTTCTTCAGGCTCTCGATCGCGTGCGGGATCGCACCCGCGCCGGCGTACACCACACCGTCGAGATCGGCGAGCACGACGTCGACGTCGGACAGCGGCGTGCGCTTGTCCCGGGAGAACAGGCTCACTCGGACCGCTCCGCGTCCTCCGACTGCTCTGCCTCTGCCTCTGCCTCTGCCTCTGCCTCTGCAGATTCCTGTTCCGCGTTCCGAGGCTCGGCGGAGTCGACGTCCGCGTCCGCGTGGTCGGCCTCGTCGATCTCGATGCCCACCGGCTCCTCAGCGAAGTCGTCGTAGGCGTCCTCGACGATCATCTCCTCGTCGTCGCCATGGCCCAGCGCCGCAGCAGCGACGTCCGCGCGCTCCTGCCAGAACGCCGCCTCCTCCCCACGGCCGAGGTCTTCGAGCACCGCGGCGCGCGCGGAGAAGAGCGCAGGGCTCCAGTCGAACGCCAGGTCGGGGTTGAGCTCAGGGATCTCGAGCTCGCCGAGCGCGAGTTCGGTCTCGCCGCGATCCAGGCGCGCACCCGACATCGCGATCGCAAGAGCAACACGCGTCGCCGTCGGCAGCGCCGCCCGGTCGACAGAGCGCGCCTCTTCCAGCGCGCGATCGGGACGCCCCATGCCGCGCTCGCTGTCGACGATGAGCGCGATCTGGTCGTCGCTCCCGGAGATGCGACGGTACGTGCGCAGCTCACGCAAGGCCAGGGCGAAGTCGCCCATGGCATAGGCCGTGATGGCCACGGACTCGCGGACGACCGCGACACGGCCGGCGCGGCGCGACGCCGCGAGGGCATGCTGATGCGCGAGCTCGGGATCCTCGTCGATGAGCTGAGCCGCCATCGCGAGGTGACGCGCGACCTGCTCCGCGTTCTCCTTGCTGAGGGTCTTCAACTCGTTGCGCGCGGAGGGATGCAGATCACGGGGCGTGATGTCATCGGGAAGTTCGGGGTCGCGCGGGCGGTCGGCCGCATACGTGTCCCGACGCGGCCGGTCACTCGTCCGGTGCGGGCGGTCGTCGCCGCCACGGTAAGGACGGTCCCCGTCCCGACGCGGACGGTCATCGCCGCCACGGTACGGGCGATCGCCGTCCCGACGGGGACGGTCGTCTCCCCCGCGGTACGGGCGGTCGCCGTCCCGGCGCGGACCGTCGTCGCCACTGCGGAACGGACGATCACCATCCCGACGCGGACGGTCATCACCACTGCGGAACGGCCGGTCGCCATCCCGACGCGGACGGTCATCACCACTGCGGAACGGCCGGTCGCCATCCCGACGCGGACGGTCATCACCACTCCGGAACGGACGGTCGCCGTCACGACGCGGACGGTCGTCACCACCACGGTAGGGCCGGTCGCCATCGCGACGCGGACGGTCCGTGCGGTCCGAGGAACCACGGAACGGGCGGTCGCCGTCCCGGCGGGGACGGTCTTCACCACTGCGGAACGGACGGTCGCCGTCACGACGCGGACGGTCATCGCCACTGCGGAACGGGCGGTCGCCGTCACGACGCGGACGATCTGTGCGGTCCGAGGAACCACGGAACGGGCGGTCGCCATCCCGACGGGGACGGTCATCGCCGCCACGATAAGGGCGATCACCATCGCGACGCGGACGGTCCGTGCGGTCCGAAGAAGCACGGAACGGGCGGTCGCCATCACGACGGGGACGGTCTTCACCACTGCGGAACGGACGATCGCCATCCCGACGAGGACGGTCATCGCCACCGCGGTAAGACCGATCGCCGTCACGACGCGGGCGGTCCGTGCGGTCCGAAGAAGCACGGAACGGACGGTCACCATCCCGACGAGGACGATCGCCGTCATTGCGCTGCGGACGATCGCCGCGCGCGGGGTCCTGACGGAAAGAACGCTCGGAACGGTCGCCGTCGACATAGCGACGAGGCTGCCTCGCGCCATCATCCTTGCGGTCGCGCGCGGGCTTGCCTTCTTCGGCCATGGTCGGGACTCCTTCCGTTGAGCATGTTAACGCAGAAAGGCCACCCTGCGTTGGGTGGCCTTTCTGTTAAAGGAAGTCCGGCGGTGTCCTACTCTCCCACAGGGTCCCCCCTGCAGTACCATCGGCGCTGTGAGGCTTAGCTTCCGGGTTCGGAATGTGACCGGGCGTTTCCCTCACGCTATGGCCGCCGAAACACTATTGACGTGTCTCGAACAAGCACAAACGTAATGTTTGTTATGTTCGCGGTTTCGACCGTACGTCGAGAACCACAAAGTGGACGCAAGCACCAAGAACGGTGTGTTATCAAGTCATCGGCTTATTAGTACCAGTCAGCTGCACGTGTTACCACGCTTCCACATCTGGCCTATCAACCCAGTAGTCTGGCTGGGAGCCTCTCACCCGAAGGTATGGAAGTCTCATCTTGAGGCCGGCTTCCCGCTTAGATGCTTTCAGCGGTTATCCATCCCGAACGTAGCTAACCAGCGGTGCTCCTGGCGGAACAACTGGCACACCAGAGGTTCGTCCAACCCGGTCCTCTCGTACTAGGGTCAGATCCTCTCAAACTTCCTACGCGCGCAGCGGATAGGGACCGAACTGTCTCACGACGTTCTAAACCCAGCTCGCGTACCGCTTT
>Ga0308160_10005265_pt1 | contig 13553 bp, 11 predicted proteins | sample PhyFR1_FD_201036 | JGI IMG/M metagenome (GOLD analysis project Ga0308160, IMG submission 201036) | Phyllosphere microbial communities from UC Gill Tract Community Farm, Albany, California, United States - DLSLF.R1 | ecosystem: Host-associated > Plants > Phyllosphere > Unclassified | place: USA...
CCCTCTGGACGGGCAGTTCTCGCCGACCTACCCGGCAAAGCTCGTCGTCCCGGCCAAGATCAGCGATGCCGTCCTCGCCTATGCGGCCAAGTACCGCAGCAAGGAACGCGTGCCCGCCCTGACGTATCTCCACTGGGCCAACTTTGTCGGTCCCCCCCCTCCCCCCTCCACCCCCTCACCCTCACTCCGCCTCCCCGGCCGAGAGCCCGGCCGTCGCTAACGTAGCGCTGCTCAACGCCCTCGTTCGTCTCTTTGCGACCCCCTCACACACGGGTCCAACGACGCGCAGGCGACGATCACGCGCTGCTCGCAGCCGATGGTCGGCCTCAAGCAGGCCCGTTCGGTCCAGGACGAGAAGCTGGTCGAGGCCATCTTCCAAACGCACCGCTTCCCGAGCTCGGCCCTCTCGCCGAGCGCGAGCGCGAGCGGAGCCGCCGTCTTTGGCGCGACGCCGACCAACCTGATCGTCGATGCGAGGCCGACAACCAACGCCATGGCCAACGTCGCCAAGGGCGCCGGGTCCGAGAACATGGAAAACTACAAGTCGGCCAAGAAGGTCTACCTCGGTACGTGCGCGCCCGCCGCCACCGCTGCCGCCCTTGATGCCCCCTCTCTTTCGCGCGCTCGCCGAGACGCTGGTCTTTGCTGACCCTTGCGGAGGGTTTCGTCCTTCAGGGATCGACAACATTCATGTGCGTCGGGTCGAGCCGAGCTTCGTTTCCTGCCTCGACTCGATATCAGCCCTGACTCTGACGCTCTTCTGCGCTCGCTTGGAACTCGGTCCCTCCCCGTTCCTCCTTCCAGGTCATGCGCGACTCGCTGAACCGCATCGTCGACGCCCTGCGTGAGTCGGAGCCGATCGCCGGGAGCGAGGTCCCGCCCCCGCCGGTCGACCGGCAAGCGCTCCGGCGGTCCGGCTGGCTCAAGCACCTGACGGCCCTCCTCGAAGGGGCGACGGTCATCGTCCGCAACGTCCACGTCAACGCCTCGCACGTCCTCGTCCACTGCTCGGACGGCTGGGACCGGACCGCCCAGCTCGCGGCCGTCGCCGAGCTCTGCCTCGACCCTTACTACCGCACGCTCGCGGGCTTCCAGGTGCTCGTCGAGAAGGACTTTGTCGCCTTTGGTCACAAGTTTCTCGACCGGTCTGGCCTCCTCTCGTCCGACAAGTTCTTCCACGCCAGCCAGGCCGACAACGGCGGCGAGGGCAGCAGCGGTGCGAGCGGCAACGGCGGCGGTGGCGGCGGCGGAGACGACGATGGCGGCGGTCCTCCCTCCTCGGCGCCGAGCGGGGCGCAGGCCTTCTTTGCCTCGGTCTCGAAGCAGCTGTCGGGCGCGATCGGCTCCAACGGCCACCTCAAGGAGACCTCGCCCGTCTTCCACCAGTTCCTCGACTGCGTCTACCAGCTCGTCGGCCAGCACCCGACGCGGTTCGAGTTCAACGAGCTCTACCTCCGCACGCTGCTCGAGCACGCCTACAGCGGCCAGTTTGGCACCTTCCTCTTCAACGCTGAACGCGACCGGCGGACGCCGCCCGAGTTTGGACCGCGGGGCTCGCAAGCGCCCTGCGAGCGGACCGTCAGCGTCTGGGACGGCTTGGCCGCCGAGCGCGAGCGGTTCCGCAACCCGACGTACGACCGGGCGCTCGACGGCCGCGCGGGGAGCCCGGCGGCGGCCGCCGGCGCAGACTCGGCCGTCCTCTTCCCGAACCCGCGCGACGTCAAGTTCTGGCACGAGCTCTTCCGGCGCGGGGACGAGGAGATGAACGGCCGGCCCGCCTTGCCGCCGACGGTCGAGCCGCCGCCGCCGCCGCCGCCAGCGCCGTCGCTGCTGCGGGCCGAGCAGGGCGGCCCAATTGACCCGGTCGTCCGGCACGCCGTCGAGGGCACCGAGGCGCTCGAGCAGGGCCGGCCGACCGAGGAGGGCTCCTTCCTGACGGCTTCCATCCCCTATGAGCCGCGCCCCGCTCGAGCCGCCGCGAACGGCGCCGGCTCGGCGCCGTCGCCGGTCGATGGCGGGCGCACTGCCAGCGGGGCGGCCAGTGACGGCATCGGCTACCGGCCCTTCAGCTCGACCTCGTCGGCTTTCTCGCTCAAGCCGAGCAGCGCACCTGCGGCAGCCGCCGCCGCCGCCGCCGCCGCCGCCTCGAGCTCGGCGCCCTCCTCGCTGGCGCCCGTCCGATCCCTGCTGGCCCCTCCGCCATCGTCGTCGTCCTCCCACGAGGCTTTGCGGTCGACCACCTCGCCCGGCTCATCCTCAGCCCGGTCAGCGACCTCGGGCTCCGCCTCGTCCTCCTCCTGGGGCGCCTCATGGGCGTCCCTCTCGACCGGGGCCATCTCGGCCCTCAGCGGCGCGGCCAAAGAGGTCGGTCGCGCGGCAAGCACCATCAGCGCCCAAGCCCAGGCAGCCGCTGCCGCTCGGACTGGCGGCGGCGGCCTCTCGCCCGGCAACACCAGCAACGGCGGCGGCTGGCGAAGGGAGGACGAGATGTCGTCGGCGATGGGCTCGTCGTCGTCGACGATGGCGATCCCGGCCAACCCTTGGGCCTCGGCGGCAACGGCGGCGGCGTCCGATGACGACGTCGGCGCGCCCTCGTCGCATTGGACGTCGACCTCGCCTCCACGGGCGATCCCATCGCCGAGCGCTCGAGCCGCCGGCCGCCGGCCGCCGGCTGACGACGAGGCCGGTCCGATCCGGCCGAGCCTCGCCTCCTTCGGGGCCTCGAGCGTCAGCCAGCAGTGGAGCTTCATCGAGCCGCCCTCGACGCTCCTGTCGACGACGACGAGCGCAAGGCTCGGCCCTGACCGGCTCGACGGCTCCGCCGCGGCCTCCCCCTTGGGCGGCGGCCCCAGTTGGCGAGGGCTCGAGGAGCTCAGCATCGACGACGTCAAGGCCGCTCACTTCCCTAAGCGCGAGGTCCGCCGCGCCAACCACACCCCTGCGGTCGTCTCGGATCCTCGCTCGGCGCCGCCGCCTGGGACGCTGGCCGATGCACCGCTTCCTTCACCGCCGCCGCCGCCGCCACCGCCACCAAAGGAGGCCGCCTCCTTCGACCCGCTCGGCGTCGGCCTCTGACCTGTTGCGAGTAGCCGATGCGATGCCTGCCACCTGCTTGTCTGCCAGACTAGTTATCAAAGCCAAAGAGGGATGGGGGGCATGGTCGGTCGGTCGATTATGACAGTGCTGGAGGCGGTGCGAGCTGGCGCGTGAGAGAACAGATGCTGGTGGGGGGATGCTGGGAATGCTGGGAGGAGACGGTGCGATGTGTGTGTGAGAGAGAGAGAGAGAGAGAGAGAGAGGAGTGCATGCAAATGAGTGAGGTGTGGGAGAGGGAGTGAGCGGGTGCGGGACGAAGTGGGATCAGCGCAGGAGTCGGTCCTGCATCTCCTGCGTGACGGCCGCCATGGTCCCCGCGAGAACGCGCTGGATCTGGACGAGCTCGGCGTTGGATGCGCTGCCGACCTTGGCCAGGCTGGGGCCGGTCGCCTGGAGCAAGACGAGCAGCTCCGAGCGCTCGATCGCCGGCGTCAATGACGGCGCCTCAGACTGGCCGTGGACAGCTGTGGCGGCGGCGGCCGGCGAGAAGGGCGACGGGATTGGGCCACTGCCGCCGCCGCCGTTGCTCAAGGTGCGCGTCCGGCGGTTGGCCAAGGGCGAGATGTGGGTGGACACGTCGTCTGCCGGGGCAAGGTCGGTGGTTAGTCCGGAAGAAACCGAGACGTCAGCAACTACTCGCGGTCGCACGCATCAAAACGGCAGGCGCGGAGGGGACGTACCGCTGACGGGATCGAGGACAGGGGTCTCGGCGACGGCCGGCTGCGAGACGCTCTGCGAGAGGACCGGCTCGGCGTCCTGACCGGCGACCGACGACGTCTCGGGATCGCCCTCCTCGGAATCTGAATCGACCATCTCGGCCGAGATGAGTGGCGCCCGGCCGTTGCCTGGTTCTGTGAGCGAGATGCTCGTGTCGGGCCGCGGGAGCGAGTCGTGCAGGCGGCCTGAGCGGCAGGAAAAGTCGTGACCAAGGCCAGGGTCAGCTCGTCGCTTCGGCGGATGGGCGAGGCGGAGCACGGCGGGACTTACGGCGCTCGACCTGCCGGTGAGAGCGGCGGGCCGACTTGGGCGTACCGGGCGTGTCATACGGCTCGGTCGAACGGCTCGCTAGGAGGAGGGCAGCAGCATGAGTCAGCACCAGGAACGGGTCACCGAGCTGTGCGAACGCGGGAAGCCGCACCCTGGTCGTCCGACGCTGGTACGACGTCGTCGTCCTCGCCCGTCATCGTCAGGTCGATCGAGCCGTTCTGAGCAGGCATCCGGGGCGTGAACAGGTCGTCGGGCCCGTCGACCGGCTGCCAGGCCGATGCTCCGGAGTGGGACTTGCTGCGGGTGACGAGCGAATGCTCGAGCCGGTCCTTCTGGAGCCGGTTCCATGCCGTCGAGTCCTTCTCGGGCGACGAGTGGACCGAGACGTCGAGCTCGCCGTCGACCGTCTCCTCCTCCTCGTCCTGGAGGGCGGGCGAGCCGAAGAAGCGCGGAATCCAGGACGAGACGGCCGAGACGAGTCCGCCGGACGAGGCCGATTTCGTGAGCGACCGCCGGGGGGTGTTGGCCTTCTTGCGCGCAGGCGTCGGGATCGGGGCCGCTTTGACGAGAGGTGCTGGGCCAGGCGCCGGCGGCTCCATCTCGATGATGTCCTGGATGTCGGCCTCATCGGCCGTGTCCTCGAACGGCTGAGATGGCGTCGCAGGGACGACCGAGTCGTCGCTGTTGGCCCGCCGCCGCTTTGTCGACCGAGGGACGGACCTCGGCGCCGAAGGCTGCCGCCGGCGCTTCTTAGACGGCGTCGCCTGGGCTTTGCCGGTCTCACTGTCGGAAGGAGCCACCGAAGCTCCCTCGTCGTTGGCCGCGTTGAGGACGAGCGTCTCGCCGACGGTGGCCGTCTCCTCAGCTGGCGCTGGGTCGGTCGCCGCCGCCGCCGCTTCGACGACGAGCGTCGGCAGCGCAGTCGCCGTCTGCGTCAGCTCCTCTTCGGGCTTGAGTGGCGAGGTTGACGAGGTGTCGGCGTCGTAGGCTGATTCGGCGGCGCTTCGGCCTGAGGCCTCGAACGTCGAGTCGACATGATCGACTTCCGCATCCGACGAAGACGGCGGGATCTCGGCCTGCGGCTGGGTCTCTTCGATTCGGGGCAGCGGCAGCAGAGAACTCTCGAGCCCGGCCGCATCAACGCCCATGTTGAGCTCGCGCAGGCCCTTGAGGAGCACCTCGACCTCGGCCGGGTAGGCCAGCCCTCTGACGCCGACAAAGGTCGACGCCCACATGTCACGGAAGGCGAGGACAAAGCGCTCGTTCGGGGCGTGCATTGATGCGGTGAAGAGGCTACCAAAGCGGTGGAGTGAGTCGTTCGTCGGCGGCATGACGAGGTAGAGGCTGCCCTCGGGCGTCGTTGCCTTGATGGCCAGCTTGCGCAGGACGAGCTGGTAGACGTCAAAGACCTGCGGGTCGAGCTTTCGCTCGCATCAGCGTGGTCTGCGCTGCTGAAAGGCTCTCGACCTACGGCGGACGCACGGCTTCGATGTGGGAGTCGCCCTGGAGGACCTGATGCTCGTCCTTGACCCATACGCTGAGGGCCGGCGTGAGCGCGCCGACGGCAGCGGCGACATAGCCGAGCGGGAGGCCCGTCAGGAAGGCGCCGGTGCTCTTGAGCAGGTCGATCGCTGAGCTGAGCATCTCTGGGTGGTGGAGGACGGTCGGGTAGGCCTTGTCGAGCGCGAGCGCGAGGAGCTCGAGGAAGCCCTCGGGAAAGTACTTCATGAAGCGGCGCGCGGCGAGCTGCGAGTCGTTGGTCGGCTCGTGGTCTCCCGGGTACTCGACCGCGAGCGCGATGAAGCGGAGGCAGTCAAAGGTCGCCTGACATGGTCTGCGTGAAAGAAGGGCTGTCAGGACTCGAGCGCCGCAAAGAAATGTTGTCGTCGCTCAAACACACATGTCGACCATGTCGACGTCGGTCAGGCCGGCGGCGAGATCCTCGACGACGACGATGTTGGGGTTCATGCCCTTGGCGACGGCGCGGCTGACGGTCGTCTCAAGCAGGGTGCCCCAGGTGGCGACATGCTCGGCCGTGGCTGACGTCCAGAGGACGGGAAAACGCCGGAACGGATCGGTCAGGAGGTCGGTCAGGAGCCGGAGCGTCATCGAGTGGGCCGAGTCCATGTCGGCGTCCGAGGAAGGCACGCCGGCCGCCCCTGTCGCAGGCGCGCTGCCGCTGCCGAGGTTGACATTGAGCGACGCGGTCGCCGTGCTCGGATAGAGCTCGATCCACTTCTCGGCTGGAGGAGGGCGGGCAGCGTGTCAGACAGAGTACGGTCGAGGGGGCGGGCAGATCGGACGAACCCATCATCTTCCAGAGCGCGAAGCGGACGGCCTCCTCCTCGTCGTCCTCGCCCGGGGCGAGCTTGTCGAGATTGCTCGTCAGGTCGCCGAGCAGGTTGAAGGCGAGCGGGCCCTGGAGGCCGGCGTCGACGAGTCGCTGGAGGATCGCAACAAAAGCCTTGCGGATCAAGGCCTCGCCGCCGAGCGGGGGGAGGGTCGTCCCGATCAGGGTCGTGATAAGGATCCCTTAGACGTGCCGTCGAGGGAATGAGGGATGTCAGCGAGGGTGCTTCTCGCAAGCAGATCAGCTAAAGAGGCGCACCTGCGAGCGTCGGCGCGCCGCCCTTGCCGGCGCCGAGGACCATATCCTTGGTCGGCATGAGGACGCGGCCAAAGGCCTCGGGCCCGAGGACGTCGAGCGCGAGGCCGACGAGGTGATCCATCAGCCCGTAGCGGACGAGGTCGACGCTGGCCTCGGTTTCCATCGACGGCGGCCGGTAGGCCATGACGTCGACCTTGAAGAGCGTGCCGATCAGGGCGGCGACGGCGGCGAGGCCGGTCTGGTATTCGTGCGAAGGCTTTGCGGCTGCTGCGAAGGGAGAGCACGTCGCAGGATGAGTGAGCGCGTCAGTACGCTGACCTAGACCCGGGTCTGCGGAGCAGGACGCACCGGTGACCGGTCTGAGCGAGTCAAGCGCCTCGAGCACGCTCCTGTACGCCGTCGAGAGGAGTGACGGCAGAACGCGAACGCCCTCGGCGCTTTTCACCCAGCCCTCGGGTCCAATCTCGTCGACGTCCCTGAGCCCACGCACACCGACGACGGCCGCCCGGACGAGGTCGAACGCCTGGCCGAGGTGCCGGCTGACCCACGCTCGCGGCCAGGCGGGGATCTCGGTCGGCGAGATACCGGCGGCTGAGGCGCTTGCCGAGAGCATGCCGAGCACGCGCTGCCGGTCGGTCGAGCCGGTGGGAAAGTCGGCCGAGGCGACGGAGCCGTTTAGAAAGCCTGGGCAGAGCAGGCGGTCCAGTCGCCACTGAACCGCACCGTCTTTGGGCTCATCCGGCCGCGCACCGAGAACGCGGATGAGGATGCGCCAGCCGGCGACTTTGATGCTGTCGAAGGCGACGATCGGCAAGAGGTGGCTGACGAGCAACGGCTGGACGAGCGAGTCCATCAGCGTCGATAGGTGGCCGAGCTGGACCTCGTCGACCGAGCCGTTTGACAGGCCGCCATCCGCGTCACTGCCATCGTCGATGGCTATGTCGCCGGCCATGCTCGAACTTCGATCTTGGTCGTCGTCGTCCGCCGGCGTCTCAGGGACGAGGATGCGGCCTGGACCGCCCTGATGCGGCGTCGCCATCGGACCGGGCGAGACCGTCCCAGGCCGAGCGGACGCCTCTGCCGTCGCTCGCGGCGCCGGCGAGACCGCTCCCCCAGCGCCAGTGCTGCGTTCGCCGAGCACTGCGCCGGAGAATGCGTAGGCAGCATGGACGAGCCCCGCCGTCGCGGCGAGCATCGCCTCCTGCCGTGCGCGGGCGAGCGCCGAGCTCGCAGCCGTCCCGACGGCGCTGTCGGTCCTGCTCGCCCAGACCTTGCCGCCGGCGGCCTTGTCGCCATTGGCCACCGGCGCGTGGACGAGGCCAGGCGCGACGTCCCGGGCAAACGCGCTGTTGAGGTTGGTGAAGATGAGGAAGGTCCGCTTGGGCGCGAGGATCCACGGCAAGTCGTAGACGACCGGGTCCGGCTCGGCCGTTCCAAGCGCTGGGCCGGGCTGACCTGGCTCGACGGTCGCCGCTGCCGCCGACAACGAAGACGACGCCCTTCGAGACGACTGCGAGATGATGCCGTGGAGGACGTGGTCCCAGGCCTTCTGGACGAGAGGCGCCATGCCGGGGATACCGCCCCCGTTGGCCGACGGCGTCTTAGCCCCGGCAAGGCCTCCGCCCGAGCCCGCACTGCCACCGGTGGTGCCGCGGACGACGTTCATAAACTCGAGCAGGTCCGAGACGTTTGTCTGGATGTTGCGGCCGAGGAGTGTGATGACGACGGCCCAGCTGGCGAGCGCCCAAGGTGCTGGCGGGTGACTACTGCCGGAGCCGGCCGTGTAGCTCGCCCTGAAGGTCGCCAGCAGCTGGAGGACGAGCTTGTCTTCCCTGACGCCTGCACCGGGCGCGACGGGCGCCGACTTCTTCGAGAGAGCCTTGACGGCCGAGAGGGCGACTTCCTCCTCGACAATCTTGCGTGCCCGGCCGAGCTCGTCGCCAGCAGCGGCACAGTCGAGCCAGCTCCGGCCGCCGAGGAGAATCGAGCCTAGTGCGGCGCTTGCACGGACCTGGATCGCCGGCTTTGCGTCGAGCAAGAGGCGGACGAGCTGGGGAACGAGCGTCTTGTGCAGCGGAAGGAGGACGTCCGGGTTGGTCCGGACGAGTGAACTCAGCGCGGCCAGACACTCAAGCTTGACCTTGATCGGCGTCTCGACCGCCGACGCGGCGGCCGCTACTGCGGCCGAAGGCTTCTTGAGCGAGGTCGAGCTCGTTGGGTTCGCTAGCGGCTTGAGGAAGGCGTTGAGCAGGTCCTCGGCGAGCGGGCCGAGAACACGCGACGGCAGACTCAGCTGCGAGAGGGCATGGAGCGCAAACGTCACGGTCCGCTTGGACGCGGTCGGCGCCGTCGTCGTCGACGACGAGGGGGATCCTCCGCCGGCAGCAGGGAGCGGGAGGCGCAGGAGAAGGCCGAGCACCCGACGGAGGTCGCCGTCTGGAGCGCAAGGGTGATCCGATCCGAGTCAGTAGCTGACCTTCGGACGCGTGTGGAGGATTGGGAGACCAAGGCGAAGGGGTGACGTACCAGAGAAGCACGACCAAAGCCCCTCGTTGGCGAGGAGCGCGCCCGTGAGCCTGATCGCTCCATGGCCAGCTTGCACCTCCTCCCTCCGGCGCGTCACCTCGAGCTCGGTGAAGCCCTTTCTGAGCCGACCGGTCGGGACGCCGACAGCAGCGGCGTCGTTGTCGTCGGCTGGGGACGACTCGCGCGGGTCTCGACCACCGCCCGGCACCGCTGGCCGGCCACCACCATCTCCTGACGTCGTGGTCGTCGACCCCTCCGCCGCCGCTCCTGTTGAGCCCCGGAAGAACCGGCCGAGATCGCGAGCGAGCGCGTCGGCAAGCGCGGCTGCCCTCGGTCGGAGGACGTCGACCGCGCTCTCGAGACCGATGCCGGCATCAGCTGTCGGCGGTCGGCTAGGGCTCGACCTTGTCTTGGGCGACAGGCCACTCTTCGGCGGTCGGCCATTGCTGCTGCTGCCGTTCGAGGAAGAGGAGGGAGTGACCGCCGCCGTCATGGTCGGTAGCGACCGGAAACGGCTGATGAGCGCCGAATACGACTCGACGACGTCCGGCAGCGAGACGGGTACGACCGGTCCGCTGCCGCCGTTGATGTTGCCGCCGCAAGCGAGGATCGTCCGGAGGTGGCTGATAATCGACTGGCCGCTGTCGGTGGCGGTCGCCCGCTCTTCGCTGGCGAGAGCGGCGGTAGAGGCGGCGCGGGAGGCCGCTGTTGAGGAGCTCTCTGCGAAGGCCGGCGCCGCCGCCGCCGCCGACGACGAAGACGACACGGCCGCTGAGCTTGTCGTCGAGCGCTGGTCGGCTACAGCTCGGGCCGACGAGGGTCCGCCGAAAGGGTCGGTCGTCGACCGGCTCGCGATCGTCCCCCGTTCGCGGTCGGGAGCGGCCCCCTTCGGCCTCGCTCCTCCAACCATCGGCCGTCCTCCTTCCTTGCCGCCGCCGCCGCCCTCCTCGTCGAGCGCGAGCCCAAGCAAGCCGGCCGCGCTCCTCAGCCGGCCATTGACACGCGTCCCTTCTTGGACGTCCCTTGCCCGGCGGATCTCGGCCGAGCCCGTACGCTTGAGGATGCCCCGCTGCGGCTGGTGCGGGGGGGTCGCGCCTGCTCCGGGAGGTACTGCTGCTCGTGCAGAGGACGAGGAGGCGGACGACGACGAAGGAGTGCCGTCGTGATGGTCGGCGAAGAGCCTTCCTGGCCAGCCTGTCGTCTGCTGGCCCGGCGAGCCGTCCGACCGACCGCGCTCGCCGCCCCCTGCCGCCACGATCGTTGTCGCCTGCTGTTGGATCGCCGCCAGGCGCGTCTGTCGCCCGCCAGAGCCCGACGAAGTTGGGCCGTAGGCGTGCAGCGAGGGTGGGTGCGGGGAGAAGACGACCTGCCGCCGGTGCGGGCCGGCCGGCTTGCGGCGATGGCTAGCAGCGGCGGCAGAGGCGGAGTCGTCGATGCAGGTGTCGACCGCTGGCGGAGGAGCAGCGCCAGCGGCAACGGTAGCGGCAGAAGCGGCGGCTTTTGAAGGAGGGAACGACTCGATGCCCGCCACTGTCGATGAGGTCGGGCTGCTGCCGCCGCTGGTGCTGCTGTTACCGGGGGTGCTGCCGTGGGTCGCGAGGGCAGCGGCGGCCGCGCTGGACGACCTCGTCGGCGGCATGGGCGCCTCCGGGGGCCGAGGGAGCTGAGGCGGGCGAGCGGGAGAAGAGGTGAGATGGCCGAGGAGAGGCGTGGGGCTGGTCGTGGCTTGTCGTCGTGTAGGCTCCGAGGAGGGCTCGCTCGTGCGGTTCGACGGTCGGTCGGTCGTCGGTCGTCGCCCGTTCATTCGCGTCGAGCCGAGGGCGCGCGACGCGTCGGAGCCCCTGCCCGGGCAGGCGCCCCTCCTTTGCAGAGAGCGAGCTGGTCTTCGACTCCTGATCGTCAGCCGAGGGCAGGCGCCGGTCTCCTCTGTCAGCCATCGTCCGTTTGAGATCCCTCTCCTCCTTGAGGTGGCCACGATCCAGGTCGGACTGACCTGCTGTAATGGACTGCTGCTGCTGCTGCGCGGTCACTGACCCTTCGAGTCTGCATCAACCCCATGGTCACCCCGTGCAAGTAGTTATGATCTCAGATCTCCCACTCTGCTGAGGGCGCCAATTCGATTCTCGCCGCGCTCAACTCGTTTCTTTGGCCTCGATCGGCCCCTCCGATGGAATCGGCAGCGGGGCGGCGACTTTGCCTCCGCCGGCTGCTCGTCGTCGACCCACAATCGTCCGCTGCCCGACGTTGCACTTCTCGCCACGAAACCACCACCTTCCCTTTCAACCTTCACAACGATGGACTTCCTCTCGCAGGTGATCCACAACACGACGGTTCCGGCCCACCTGGTCGAGGCCTCGGCCTCGTCGCCGCTCTACAGCTCGGTCGACTTTGCCAGCCTTAACCTCTTTGAGCAGCTCTGGGGTGCGTCTCGGCGCGTCGGCTTGTTGCTCGGGCGTCGGTTAGTCCCTCTCACCGCTCGGTCGGGCTGACCTCTTCCCTCTTGTTCGAACATGGCAGCCCGCTGGTACATGTGGATCGGCAACCCGGTCCTCGCGACCGGCATCATGTCGTTTGTCCTGCACGAGGTGCGTCCTTTCCGCTCTCAAAGGGAAGGAGGGGGGGGTCAACGGCGTCGCGAGCGTGTTGCCACACGTCGCGCGCGCTGGCTGCCCCAGCCGCCTTCTCTCCCTCGTCCCACTCTCCGAAACCTCCGGCTGACCGCCCGCCCTCCGTGCCCCAGGTCGTCTACTTTGGCCGCTGCCTGCCCTTCGTCATCATCGACCGCATCCCCTACTTCAACAAGTGGAAGTTGCAGCCGGGCAAGGTCCCGACCGCCAAGCAGCAGTGGGACTGCACAAAGCTCGTCCTCCTCTCGCACTTTACCGTCGAGCTCCCCCAGGTGCGCCTTCCCCTCCCCTCGCGTCCTTCGCTCCCGCCTTCCCTGGCCCCATTGCTGACGTGCCTTCGTGCGCGCCCGCAGATCTGGGGCTTCCATCCGATGGCTGAGTATTTCGGCATGTCGACCCACTCGGTCCCCTTCCCCGCGCTCCGGACGATCGCCTGGCAGGTTGCCCTCTTTTTCGTCTTCGAGGACACGTTCCACTACTTTGCCCACCGGTGGCTACACACGCCTATGCTCTACAAGGTTCGTTTTCCTTCCTCCCTGCCTCCATTCCTCCCCCTGTCGGCCTCTTTGGTGCCAGCACAGGCTGATGCGACCGCTGCCTCTACTTTGCGCGCGCGCCGCAGCACATCCACAAGCTCCACCATGAGTTCTCGGCTCCCTTCGGCCTCGCGGCCGAGTACGCCCACCCTCTCGAGGTCCTCATCCTCGGCACCGGAACAATCGGCGGTCCCCTTCTCTTTGCCCTGGCGACGACCCACCTGCCGGCCTTTGTTGAGGCTGGCGTCAAGCTTCACATCATCACCGTCTACATCTGGATTGTCGCTCGGCTCTTCCAGGCGGTCGAGGCCCACTCGGGCTACGACTTCCCTTGGGGCACGAGGCACTGGATTCCCTTCTGGTCGGGCGCCGAGCACCACGACTACCACCACATGGTGCGTTCCTCCGTCCACCCTGCCCGCGCAACATGCCTGCTGATTCCGCCTCGTCGCCTGTCGCCTGCAGGCCTTCGTCAACAACTACTCGACCTCCTTCCGGTGGTGGGACCACCTGCTGGGCACCGACGACAAGTACAACGCCTACCGTGCCCGCGTTGCTTCTGCCAAGGCCTCGGAGCGCGCCGCCGTCGAGGCTGCCGAGAACGAGACGACCGAGCGTGAGGGTCTCGAGGCCGAGCGCAAGCTGCTTGCCCGCGGTGGGGAGAAGGGCCCAAAGAACGTTCGGTTGGGTGAGGAGACGACTGCCGCGGAGGCTGCGCCGAGGAACGTCCTCCGGATGGCGGGCGAGGCCGAGGCCAAGAAGACCAAGTAGACGGCAGTCCCCCACTGCCGACGGCCGCCGCTTCACGATCTTCTGTTCCCCTTCCACCTACCTCAACGCCCCCACCTTCTCATTCCTGACGCGCGCCCCGGGCGCCAGCGATCAGGCATCCTACCGTCCCCATCTCGACCCCCTTGTCACCTGCATCCCATCTCTTCTCTACACCCTTAGCTGCACCTGCACCGCCCCTTCGATAGAGTCTTCATTCCCTATGACCACCTGTTTTTCTTTGCAAGGAGACGCCAGCAGAAGCGAGGCCGACGTTGAAGACTGGCAGCTGAAGAGCGGCAGCAGTCGCAGGTACAAGTCGACATTGATGCGGTGGGTGGGTGTTCGAGCCATGAACGAGATCGTGATTTTGATCGAGTGCAAGGTGGGAAGGGCCGGGTGGGT
>Ga0308160_10005266_pt1 | contig 13552 bp, 9 predicted proteins | sample PhyFR1_FD_201036 | JGI IMG/M metagenome (GOLD analysis project Ga0308160, IMG submission 201036) | Phyllosphere microbial communities from UC Gill Tract Community Farm, Albany, California, United States - DLSLF.R1 | ecosystem: Host-associated > Plants > Phyllosphere > Unclassified | place: USA...
TCTCTGGCCGATCACCAAGGGCATCAGCAAGCAGCTCATGCCGATCTACGACAAGCCGATGGTCTACTACCCGCTGTCGACGCTGATGATGGCCGGCATCCGCGAGGTGCTGGTCATCACGACGCCGGAGTACAACGACCAGTTCCGCGCGCTCCTCGGCGACGGCACGGCCCTCGGCATGGACATCCAGTACGCCGTGCAGCCGAGCCCGGACGGCCTCGCGCAGGCCTTCGTCATCGGCGAGGACTTCATCGGCGACGACAGCGTCGCGCTGGTCCTCGGCGACAACATCTTCCACGGCACGGGCCTCGGCACGAACCTCCGCAAGAACACCGAGGTCGAGGGCGCGACCATCTTCGCGTACCACGTGGCCGACCCGAAGGCGTACGGCGTCGTCGAGTTCGACGACAGCTTCACCGCGGTCTCCATCGAGGAGAAGCCGACCGAGCCGAAGTCGAACTACGCCGTCCCCGGCCTGTACTTCTACGACAACAAGGTCATCGAGATCGCGAAGACGATCGAGCCGAGCGCCCGCGGGGAGCTCGAGATCTCGACCGTGAACGAGCGCTACCTCGACGCCGGCGAGCTCGGCGTGCAGGTCCTCGACCGCGGCACGGCCTGGCTCGACACCGGCACGTTCGAGTCGATGATGCAGGCGTCCGAGTACGTCAAGGTGATCGAGGACCGTCAGGGCTTCAAGATCGGCTGCATCGAGGAGATCGCCTGGCGCAACGGCTGGATCGACGACGCACAGCTCGCCGACCTCGCCGCCCCGCTCGTCAAGGGCGGCTACGGCGTCTACCTCCAGCGGCTCCTCTCCGCCTAGTCACCCCCGTGGCGCCCGGCTCTGGTTGGTTCGGTCGACGCCGCCGTCGCGACGCGACGCCCTCCGGCCCCGATGCGGTCCAGGAGGCGCGACACCCGTCCGCGACGGCGGCGCCGCCCGAGCGGGTGGTCGGGTTCGACGGCCCGGCGCAGGTCCGGCAGACCGGCGTCACCGTGCTCCTCGTCAGCCGGTCCGACCGGCACGACCGGTTGCCCGCGATGGTCACCGCTGCCCGGACCGCCTTCGGTCCCGAGGTGGACGTCCGTGCCGTGGCCTACGTCGCGGATGCCTCCCCGGTCCTGCCGTCGCCCCGGGGTGTGCCGTGGGTGCGGCCGGACGCCGTCGACGGCATCGGATCGGCCGTGAACGCCGGGGTCGCCGGTGGGGTGCGCGGCGTGCTCGTCGTGGTGGACTCGACGGTGGGCGTCACCGACCAGGACCTCCAGGTGCTCGCCGAGGCCGGTGCGCACGGTGTGGCGCAGGCCCGGGTCTGGCTCGCCGACGGTTCCGCACGCCACGGGGCCAGGCTCCTCCGGCCGGGGGCGCTGCCCTGGAGCGACGACACCGCGTCGGTCGTGCCCGGCGACGACGGACTCCGGTCGACGATCCTCACCGCACGCGACACCGCAGCCGCTGCGACCGTCTTCGCCGCGGACCAACCCGCACTGGCGATGCCGGGACGTGCGCTGGTACCGGCACCGTGCCTCCCGGACGAACGCACCACGCTGTCGGCCTGGAGCCGCGCGGTCGCGGACCGCACCGATCGTGACGTCGCGGTCGTCTGGGCGCTCGAGCGCTCGGCCGAGGCGGGGCGCACCGTCGACGCGGCGACCGTCGACGCCGTCTCGGGGTGGCGCGACCGCGCCGTCGACGGGACCGGCTCGGTCGTGGCCGGGCCGCCGGTGCCGCCGTGGGGTGCTCGCCCGGTGACACCCGCGGCCTCGACGGTGTCGGCCTCCGAGCAGCTCGCGTGGTCGCTGAAGATCGCCGCGCCGGCCGGACCCGAGGGCGACGGCTGGGGCGACGTGCACTTCGCGGCCGAGCTCGCCGCCGCGCTCGAGCGTCTCGGACAGCGGGTCCGCGTCGACCGCCGCGACGCCCACGTGCGGGACGACGACGGCGCGGACGACGTCACGCTCGTCGTGCGCGGGCTCGACCGGGTGCCGCCGAACCCGGCCTCCGTGAACCTGCTCTGGGTGATCAGCCACCCGGACGACGTCGCGGACACCGAACTGCGGTCGTTCGACCGGGCGTTCGCGGCGGGTCCGGCATGGGCCGCCGCGGCGAGTGCGCGGTCGGGCGTGCCGGTCCGGACGCTGCTGCAGGCCACCGACCCGGCGGTGTTCCACCCGGGCGTGTCGTCCGGGCCGGACGCCGGCCGCGTCGTCTTCGTCGGCTCCACCCGCGGCGCCGCTCGCCCCGTCGTCGCGGACGCGGTCGTCCTCGGTGCCGACCTGCGCGTGCACGGGCCCGGGTGGGAGGACGTCGTGCCGGAGTCGTCCCTCGGGGCGCCGTCGTTGTCCCGCGCCGAGGTCGCCCGTGCATACGCGTCCGCACGCGTCGTGCTGAACGACCACTGGCCGGACATGGCCGCCGGGGGGTTCGTGTCGAACCGGGTGTTCGACGTCCTGGCCGCCGGGGGAGTCGTGGTGACCGACCCCGTCGTCGGGCTCGGCGAGGTGCTCGACGTGCCGACGCTGGCGGTGGCGGGGTCGCGGGAGGACCTCGCGGCGTTGCTCGACCCGGCATACCCGTGGCCCGACGAGGCCTCGCGTGCCGAGGTGGCCGCGCGCATCGCCGCCGAGCACTCCTTCGATGCCCGTGCCCGCGTGCTGCTCGACGCTGCGCGCGCCGAGCGCGCGCGCCTGCGGCGCTGAGCGCGCCGCGCGCCGCGGCCGCCGCTGCCGCGGCGTCGAACCACGTTCGCGACGTCGAACCAGGCCGCGCGCCTGGTTCGACGTCGGAATCGTGGTTCGACGCGGGCGCGCCTGCGCCGCCGCACAACCGAAGCCGCGCCGAACCGCGGGAAGGCGCGGCGCGAAGTGGTTTTGGTTGTGCGCAGCCGCGCCGCGCGCCGCGCGCTGCCGCGCGCTACTTGCGCGTCACCCAGCGCGCCCGGACGGCGAGCCCGACGCGCAGCACCGCCCGCAGCGGCCACAGCCACCACGCCCGGTACTTCCGCGACAGGAACCGGTAGGCGCTCCGGTGGTGCTCGATCTCCATGCGGCGCCGGTTCGACGAGGTCGAGTGCGCCCCGGTGTGCGTGACCACGGCGGTCGGCACGTACACGTTCGCCCGCCCGGCGAGCCCCACGCGCTGCCCGAGGTCGACGTCCTCGAAGTACATGAAGTACGACTCGTCGAAGCCCCCGAGCTCGCGGAACAACGACGTCCGGATGAGGAAGCACGCGCCGGACAGCCAGCCGGCCTCGCGCTCGACGACCTGGGTGGTGGACCAGTACCGCTGGCTCCAGGGGTTCGCCGGCCAGAAGCGCGAGAACGCCGCGTGGCCGAGGCCGGTCCGGAGCGACGGCAGCTGGCGCGCCGAGGGGTAGGTGTCGCCCTGCTCGTCGAGGATCCGCGGGCCGAACGACCCGCCGGACGGCAGACGGTCCGCAGCCGCGACGAGCTCGTCGATGGAACCGGGCGCGAGGACCACGTCGGGGTTGGTGACGAGCAGGAACTCCGGCCGGACGTCGGGGAGCACGTCGTCGAGCGCGCTGAGGGCCGCGTCGATCCCGCCGCCGTAGCCGCGGTTGCCCCCGGAGGACACCACGACGGCGCCGTACGACTCGCCGATCGCCCGCAGTGCGTCGAGGTCGGCCGAGCCGTTGTCCGCGATCACCACGGCCACGGGGTCGCTGGACGCCGCCTCGATGCTCGCGAGGAACGGTCGGATCGTCTCACCGGTGTTGTACGTGACGGTGAGCACCGCGACCCGGGTCATCGGACACCCCCGGAGCCGCCACGAGCGACGGCCGCGTACGCGTCGACGTGCACGGCGGCCGTGGCCTCCCACGTGAACGAGGAGGCCCGGCGGAGTGCGGCCGCTCGGTGGGACGCGACGAGCGCGGGGTCGTCGAGCAGTGAGGCCATCGCCGCGCCCAGCGCAGAGGCGGACGGCTCGGTGTACACGGCGGCGTCACCCCCGACCTCCGGCAGCGACAGGCGCCTGGTGGTGAGCACGCACGCGCCGGTCGCCATCGCCTCGACCACCGGCAGGCCGAAGCCCTCGCCGAGGGACGGGTACACGACGAACTCCGCGCCGCCGAGGAAGCCGGAGAGGTCCTCGAGCGGGAGGTACCCGGCCTCGATGACGTGGTCGGCGTCCTGGAGCGCGTCGAGCCGTGCGATCGCGGCCTCGTCCCAGCCGCGGGCGCCGGACAGCACCAGCCAGGGCGTGTCCGACCCCGTGACCGCGCGGGCGTCGCGGACCGCGGCGTAGGCGTCGAGCAGTGCGGTGACGTTCTTGCGCGGTTCGATCGTGCCGAGGAACGCGATCCAGGACGCGTCGTCGGGGAGCGTCGCGGCGATGCGGGCGTCCTCGACCTCGGCGGTGGACGGCTCGTGGAAGACGCTCCGGTCGACCCCGAGCGGCGCGACCCGGACGTCCGCACGGATGCCGGACACCACGCGGGCAGCCTCGGTCGCGGTGGCGGCGCTCGGCACGATGACGACCGGACGGGTCCGGAGCGATCGGCGGCTCCACCAGGTGAAGAACGTGCGCTTCAGGCGGGAGTGCCACTCGGGGTTCGAGAAGAACGTGGCGTCGTGCAGCGTCACCACGGAGCCGCGGCGCCACGAGAACGGGAACGTGTAGTGCGGGGAGTGCAGCACCGCCGCGCCGATCCGCCGACCGAGTGCCGGCAGCCCGGTCTGCTCCCAGAGGAAGCGCAGCGGCACGGAGTCGGTCCACGCCGGTGCCGTGTGCAGCGTCACGTGCGGTGCGACGTCGCGGAAGTGCGCGGCGTGCGTGGGCCGGACGACGAGGTGCACGTCGAGCGACGGGTCGGTGAGGTGCGACGCGACCCCCTCGACGTAGCGTCCGACACCGCCGAGGTTGCGCGGTACCGCGGTCCCGTCGATGAGGACGGTGAGCTGCGGCACGCGAGGTTCCTTCCGGCCGGGGACGCCGCGGCCGGGACCGTCGACGGGGGAGTCCCCAGGATAGCCCGCTCCGCTCATGCGTCCGGGTCCACGGCGCTCCGCGGGACGGACGCGACCCGCGTCTCACGGAGCCGCCGCTCGAGGTGCGCGGGGAGGTGCCCCGTCACGTCGGCCAGCGCTGCCAGGACGAGCCGCGCCTCCCGTCGGGTGCGACCGGAACGCAGTCCGACCAGGCCGCGCACGGTCGTCCGGACCGCAGCCCGCAGGACCGTCGGCCACGGCGCGTGCCACAGGGCGACGACCAGCCGGTTGCGGGCGTTGCGGAAGACGAACAGGTCGCTCTGCACGCCGGACGACGCCGAGTGGTCGTGCTCGACGACCGCGTCGGCCGCGTACTCGACGCGCCATCCGCGGCGACGGAGCCGCCAGGCGAGCTCGGTGTCCTCGTAGTACATGAACAGCGACTCGTCGAGGAGTCCGACGTCGTCGAGCGCGGCCTTCCGGAGCGCGGAGGCGCCGCCCGAGAACCCGAACACGTCGCGGTCCGCCGGCTGGTCGGCCGCGCCGAACCAGTCGCGGTCCATGCCGTTGCCGTCGCGGTCGACCCGCACGCCGGTCGAGTTGAGGCGGACCTCGCCGTCGGCGTCGGGCACCCACAGGTGGCCGGTGTGGTCGCGCAACGCCCGTCCGGCGGCGGCCGGGGCACCGGCCTGGAGGCGCGACCAGCGCCCGGCGAGCACGATGCGGCCCGTCACGGCCGCCACGGCCGCAGGGGCGGCGTCGAGGTGGTCGCGGAGGGCCGCGACGAAGCCCGGAGCCGGCTCGGCGTCGTTGTTGAGGAGGACGACGACGTCGGCGTCCGCGTGCCGGATGCCCGTGTTCGCGCCCGCGGCGAACCCGCCGTTGGTGTCGCGGACCAGCACCGTCGCCTCGGGCAGCTCGCGGCGGAGCACGGCGACGGAGTCGTCCGACGACCCGTTGTCGACCACGATGACCTCGTCGGCCGCGCCGGCGTCGAGCACGGCGCGGCCGGCCCGGGTCGTGAGGTCCGCACGGTTCCAGTTGACGACGACGACCGCGGTGCGGGAGGCGCCGTCGGTGGGCGTCAGCCGAGCTCCTCGATGGAGGGCTTCGCGTAGACGCTGCCGACGGCGTCGCCGAACGACGGGACCTCGAACGAGTCGCACTCCGGCAGGTCGTGCAGATGCCGCCCGGCGGAGTCCATCATCGACACGTTGATGAAGTACTTGCCGGTGCCGAAGTTCGTGTCCGTGATCCGGAGGCGGAGCTTCCGGCGCCCGTGCAGCGGCTGGAGCGTGACGCCCATGATGCCGGTGGTGGTGCCGTAGACGACCTGGCCGGCGGTGTTGTTGATCTGGACGGCGGCTTCCCAGTCGGCGACGCCGTCGAGGTGCTCGAACTCCATGTCCACGACGAGGTCGTCACCGGGCAGGACGTCGGCGCGGTGCTCCTTGCCGTCGGCGTGCACGGTCGCCCCGAGGACGGTGCCGCGGCCCACGGCGACGTCGGCGCTGAGCTCGCCGGACCGGCGCTCCTCGAGCACGTCACGGAACTTGCTGACCGCCTGGACGGCGTCCCCGTCGTGCAGGACCTTGCCCTTGTTGAGCAGCACGACCCGGTCGCACATCTCCTGCACCTGGCTGAGCGAGTGCGTGACGATGATGATCGTCTTGCCCTGCTCCTGGAACGATCGGATGCGGTCGAGGCACTTGCGCTGGAACGCCTCGTCGCCGACGGCGAGGACCTCGTCGACGAGCAGCACGTCGGGGTCGGTGTGCACGGCCACGGCGAACGCGAGTCGCACGTACATGCCGGAGCTGTAGAACTTCACCTGGGTGTCGATGAAGTCGCCGATGCCGGAGAACGCGAGGATGTCGTCGAACCGCGCCTCGGTCTCCTTGCGGCTCAGACCGAGCAGCGCCGCGTTGAGGTAGACGTTCTCGCGGCCGGACAGGTCCGGGTGGAAACCGGCGCCGAGCTCGAGCAGCGCGGCCAGCCGCCCGCGGCGCGAGACGGTGCCGGACGTCGGCTGGATGATCCCGCCGATGGCCTTGAGCAGCGTCGACTTGCCGGAGCCGTTCTGGCCGATGAGGCCGACGGTGGTCCCGGCCTGGATCGACACGGTGACGTCGTCGAGCGCCCAGAAGTCCTGGCGGTGCTTGCGACCGGCGCGGCCGAGCGTGACGATCCGCTCGCGGATGGTGTTGTCCTTGCGGACGGTGAAGCGCTTCCGGACGTGGTCGATGACGATGACGTCGGGGCGCTCGTCGCCGCGCTGCTGGGCGGTGGGTGCGACGGGGGTGCTGATGGCCATGGGTCTAGAGCTCCTGCGCGAAGTTGCCCTGCAGGCGCGAGAACACGCGCTGCGCGCCGATGAGGCAGAACAGGCCGATGACGAACGCGATGCCGAGTCGGAGCATGAGGTGGTCGGGGTAGACGACCTTCGCCGGGTCGTGCAGCCAGATGGCGTTCTGCATGCCGAGGACGGACAGCGTGAGGGGGTTGTTCGTGTACACCGCGAGGATCCAGTCGACCTTCAGCCGCTGGACCACCATCGAGTACGAGTAGACGATGGGGGACGCCCAGAGCAGGACCATGAGGCCCACGTCGATGAGGAACTGCACGTCGCGCAGGTAGACGTTGAGGGCCGCGAGCACGAGCCCGATCGCGGCACCGTACACGAGGATGACGAGCAGCGAGGGGATCAGGTAGACGAGTCCCTCGTGCCAGGGGAACACCCCGATGACGAGGGTCGCGGCGATGAGGATGGCGAACTGGATGACGTAGTTCACCAGCGCGGCACCGACGCTCGCGAGCGGGAAGACCTCGCGCGGGACGTAGACCTTCTTGATGAGCCCGCTGTTGCCCACGATCGAGCTGGTGGAGCCCGCGACGATCTCACTGAAGAGCGTGTAGGCGCTGAGGCCGGTGAAGACGTAGATCGCGAAGTTGTCGATGCCCTTGGCTGCGCCGAGGATCTGCCCCATCACGAAGTAGTAGATGAGGAGCTGGGTCAGCGGGCGCACCAGCGTCCACACGAACCCGAGCGCCGAGTCCTTGTACCGCGCCTTGAGGTCGCGGCGCACGAGCATGCCGAGCATCTCGCGCTGCCGGAAGACGTCGCGCAGTTCTCGCCAGGTTCCTCGGATGGCACTCGTCGGAGCGCCGACCACGACCAGGGGCTCCTTCGCGAGCGCGGCCATGCGGGCTTGATCGACCATGTGTCTCTTCGTTCGTGGGGGCAGGACCGGAACAGCATACTCACCGCATCACCCAGGACGCCGGTGCGCGCTGCGGACCGGGCGACACCTGTCGTCCGCCCCCGTGCGGGGGTGAATTGCGCGGATTGAACCCTCAACCTTCACTTTGGGGTTACCGTTGACGCAACCCGGACCCTTGTCAACATCCACAGGACGGCCCGTCAGCATGCAGTTCGCATCACGGCCGATCGCTGCGATCGCGGTGCTCGGTGCTCTCAGTCTCCTCTCGGCGGGTTGTTCCGCCGGGAGCGACGACGATCCGACCGCGTCTCCCACGCGTTCGGCGAGCGCCACCGCCACCGCCACGGCGACCGACTCACCCACCGCCTCGTCGACCCCGTCGCCGAGCACTCCCGACGACACGGACGACAGCCCGTCGGCGTTCCCCGGCACCGGCCAGACCACGGAGCCCGACGACGACCCGTCCGAGTTCCCCGCCACGGCGCTCGTCACGTACGCCGGCTGGGACACCGGCAGCCGGACGCTCCAGGCGGGCGGCCTCGTCTCGGGCACGACGAACACGTCCGGCACGTGCACGTTCACCGCGAGCAAGGGCGGTGTCAGCCGGACCCTGACGAGCACCGCGGAGGCCAGTGCGTCCTCCGTCAACTGCGCGCAGGTGTCCTTCCCCGCGGCCCAGGTGTCGAGCGGCACCTGGTCGATCACCCTCGACTACCGGGTCGGCTCGCAGTCGACCACGTCCGACCCGATGACGGCGGAGGTGCCGTGATGCGATCCATCCGAACCGACGGGCGACGACGCCCGCTGCGGTCGTCCCTCGCCCTCGTGGCCGCGCTCGCCGTGGCGGTGAGCGGGTTGACCTTCGGCACGGTGCTGTCCGAGCAGACCACGACGGAGTCCGCCTCGGCCGCGACCGCCGCGTCGTTCGACCCGGGCAACATCATCAGCGACGTGAACTTCTACAACGGGTCCGCGATGAGCGCGTCGTCCGTGCAGTCGTTCCTCAACAGCGTCGCGCCCAACTGCCGGCAGGCGTCCGGCGGCCCCGCGTGCCTGAAGAACTTCTCGCAGAACATGAGCGGCATCGCCGCCGTGTCCGGACGGTGCTCGGCCATCAACGGCGGCGTGAAGTCGGCGGCCACGGTCATCGCGCAGGTCGGTGCCGCGTGCGGCATCAGCCAGAAGGTGCTCCTCGTGCTGCTGCAGAAGGAGCAGGGGATCGTCGCGACGAACAGCCCGACGAGCTACATGTACCTGCACGCCACGGGCTTCGCCTGCCCGGACACCGCGCCGTGCGACCCGAAGTACTACGGCTTCGGGCAGCAGGTGTACGCCGCGGCGCTGCAGTTCAAGCGCTACCAGGCGTCCCCGACGTCGTGGGCGTACCAGGCCGGCCGCAACAACTCGATCCTCTACAACCCGAACGCCGCGTGCGGTCGGAAGACGGTCTACATCAAGAACCAGGCGACCGCCGGGCTGTACATCTACACGCCCTACACCCCGAACGCCGCCGCGATGTCGAACCTCTACGGCACGGGCGACGGCTGCTCGGCGTACGGCAACCGGAACTTCTGGCGCATGTACACCGACTGGTTCGGCTCGCCCACCGGTGGCAGCTCGCCCGCCGGGCACGTCGACTCCGCGACCGCCGGGTTCCGCCAGGTCACGATGGGCGGCTGGGCGTACGACCCCGACGTCGCGACGAGCCCGATCCGGGTGGCGTTCTACGTGGACGGCGTCGGCAAGAAGACCATCACGGCCGACGGGGCGCGTTCCGACCTGGGCAGCCAGCTCGGCGCCGGCAACACCAGCCACGGGTTCTCGACGACCCTGACCGGGATCTCCGGCGGCAGCCACAACGTCTGCGTGTTCGGCATCAACCAGGGCGCCGGCGCCAACGCGCTGCTCGGCTGCCAGCAGGTGACCGTCCGGACCGGGGCGCCGTTCGGCAAGCTGGACCAGGCCACCCTCGCGGCGGACAAGCTCAGCGTCCGCGGCTGGGCGATCGACCCGGACACGAAGTCCTCGATCCCCGTGCAGCTCCGCGTGGACGGCGTGGCGAAGAAGGCCTGGACCGCCAGCGCCTCGCGCACCGACGTCGGGAAGATCTACCCGGGCTGGGGCGACGCGCACGGCTACTCGGCGACGATCAGCGGCATCGGCGCCGGGAAGCACACGATCAGCACGTGGGCGAAGGACACCTCCACGGGCAAGTGGACGCAGCTCGGGGCGAAGACCGTGACGAAGGCGAGCGGTTCGCCGTGGATCGTCATCGACGAGGCATCGTCGACCGCTCCGGGCAAGCTCAAGATCCGCGGCTGGACGGCCGACCCGGACACGATCGCGCCGCTGCGCGTCCACCTGTACCTGGACGGCAAGGCCCTGACCTCGTTCACGGCCGACCAGACCAAGGCGGGCCTCGACAAGGCACTGCCCGGCTACGGTGACGACCACGCGATCCTGTTCACCCGCAGCAGCGTCCCGGCCGGGAAGCACCAGCTCTGCATCATCGCGATCAACGTGGGACCCGGCGGCAACAGCAACGTCTGCACGACGTTCCAGACGCCGACCGGCCCGCCCAAGGTGAAGATCGAGTCCGGTTCGTCGCCGACGCTCGGCTCGCTGCAGGTCAGCGGCTACGCGGTCGACCCCGACACGGTGCAGCCGATCGGCGTGACGTACACGGTCGACGGCAAGAAGGTCACCACCGGCACGGCCGACCAGGCCAGCGCCACCGCGGCGAAGGCGTACCCCGGGTACTACTCGAAGCACGGCTTCCAGGCGACGCTCACCGGCATCGGCCCGGGCAAGCACACCGTGTGCGTCGTCGGGACGAACGTCGGGGGCGGGAAGGACGCCAGCGCCTGCAGCACGGTCGCGATGACCTCCGGCAACCCGGTCCTGCTGCTCGACGAGGTCTCCTCGCCCGCGGCCGGCCAGGTCAAGGTGCGCGGCTGGACGATCGACCCGGACACCGCGTCCCCGATCCAGGTGCACGTGTACGTGAACGGCGCCGGCGCGAAGTCGATCACCGCGAACGAGGCGAAGGCGTCGCTCGCCACCACCTACGGCGGGTACGGCGCGAACCACTCGTTCTCGACGACCGTGTCCGGCTACAGGGCGGGCAGCACGCAGGTCTGCGTCTACGCGATGAACACCGGCGCGGGAGCGAACACCACGCTGTGCCGGACGATCACGGTGAAGTAGTGCGCTGACGGTCCCACGGACCACGATGCGAGACGGGAGGCGCCCCACCAGCCGGTGGGGCGCCTCCCGTCTCGTCCGTGGTCGGCTCAGCCGCGTCCGGTGCCGCGGCGCACGGCGCGCGCCAGACCGCCGAAGCGGTGCAGCAGGCGGTACTCGGCCGACCGGGTGAGCTCGTCGTACCGCAGGGCGATCGTGTCGCGCTCCTCCTCCGCACGCCGACGCGCGGCGTCGAACGAGGCCACCGCCTGCTCGGCCACGACGAGCCGCTCGTTGATGTCGCGGACGCCCTGCAGGTGCACGTCGCGCTCGAGCTCGGCGACCCGCAGGACCTCGCGCTCGTTCGTCGCCCAGCGGAGGAACGGGGACCGGCTGCCGGTCCGGGACCGCGCGTGCTCGATCGCCGCCTCGAGGACCGGGCGCACCTGCTCCGCACGCGCCGCGAAGGAGTGTCGCTCGACCACGACCGCGCGCAGCCGTTCGACCAGCGCCGTCCGCTCGTCCGCGGGCATCGCGAGCGCCCGCTCGAGGGACGCGGCGTCCTCGAACACGGGGACCTCGCCGAGGCCGAGCTCGTCGAGTCCGAGCGCGCAGTCCGTCACGGGGAGCGCCCCGGACGCGAGCGACTCGTAGAGGCGGGAGTTCAACGTGCCGTACTCGGCGGCCGGCGCGATGACGTCGTCGACGACGAAGGCCGCCGACCGGTAGACCTCGGGGAGCGCGAAGTAGGGGACCATCGGCCGCAGCTCGACGCCGGGGGACGGGTCGACGTGCTCGGCGTTCGCGGCGAACCAGACGATCGGCTCGGCCGGACGGACGTCGTCGAGGACGTCCTGCACGTGGCGGCGGACGCCCCAGAAGTTCACGGTCGCCACCGCCCGGTCGCTCCGCGGGGTACCCGGGTCGGTCGTGAAGAGCTCGAGGTCGACGCCGATCGGCACGACCTCGACCGGGCCGTCGTAGTGCGCGGCGACGGCGTCGCGCGCGGTCCTCGACGACGTCCAGATCGCCTCGAACTCGTCGAGGTACGGCAGGGCCGCCCACTTCGCCGTCCAGTTGCGCACCCACGCCACGAGGGCGGTGGACGGCGGCACCCGACCCGGCACGAAGGACTCGATCATCACGACCACGACGGCGGTGTCGTCCGGGACCGGGTCGGCCCACCGGGTGATCGGCCACATCGCGACCCCCCACCCGGCGTCCCGCAGCGCCCGGGCCAGCCCGAGCGCGACGTAGAGGTCGCCCTTGCCCTCGGCCGGGTCGTCCGTCGACACCGCGAACCGGACGGTCCCGCGCGGCCCCTCGGCGTGGTCGCCCGCGGCGATCGCGGCGTAGTCCGCGGCGAGGGGGGAAGACGTGGGAGCGGTCGGGATGCTGGTCGCGGTCACCGAGCCATTCTGCACGAATCGGCGCTGATCACAGGGGAGCGCGGGCGCGCGCCTTGTAGGGTGTCATCGGCCGTCGGCACCCCGCGGCCGACCCGTCGACCCGCGCCAGGTGCGCGGCAGCTGCTGGAGGAACCGCGTGACAGAGCGCAAGCCGGGAGTCGTGTCCGTCATCCTCGTGAACTACAAGGGCACGGACGACACCCTGACGAGCATCGCGGAGCTCCGCAAGCAGGACTGGCCGCAGGACCGGCTCGAGGTCATCGTCGTCGAGAACGGTTCCGGCCCCGAGCACCTCGGTCGGCTGAAGGCGTCGGAGCTCGACTTCACGCTCGTCGACGCCGGTGCGAACCTCGGCTTCACGGGCGGCTGCAACCTCGGCGTCGAGAAGTCCGCCGGCGAGATCGTGGCGTTCCTCAACAACGACGCCCGACCCGACACCGGCTGGGTGCGCGAGGCCATGGCGACGTTCGCGTCCGGCGCAGACATCGGCGCCGTGGCGTCGAAGGTCCTCGACTGGGAAGGCGTCAACGTCGACTTCACCGAGGCCGCGATGACCTGGTACGGCATGGGCTACAAGCCGTTCGCGGGCTCGCCGGACACCGGGCGCTGGGAGTCCGAGACCGACGTGCTGTTCGGCACCGGCGCGGCGATGTTCATCCGTGCGGAGCTCTTCGAGCAGCTCGACGGCTTCGACGACCGCTACTTCATGTTCTACGAGGACGTCGACCTCGGCTGGCGGCTCAACCTGCTCGGCTGGCGCTTCCGGTACCAGCCGAAGTCCGTCGC
>Ga0308160_10005269_pt1 | contig 13548 bp, 16 predicted proteins | sample PhyFR1_FD_201036 | JGI IMG/M metagenome (GOLD analysis project Ga0308160, IMG submission 201036) | Phyllosphere microbial communities from UC Gill Tract Community Farm, Albany, California, United States - DLSLF.R1 | ecosystem: Host-associated > Plants > Phyllosphere > Unclassified | place: USA...
ACCGAAAGTAGGACCCCAGAACTCCATATATATCGAGTCGTAAGTTCTCGTCCTGATCAGCTAAGTGTCGGCTTCCCGCCAGCCTTTAGGACATGTGGGACGTCAATGAAACTTCTCTGGGGTCAACTCACAGATCGAAGAATCGCGTCCGTCATCTGTATTAGTTCGACTCCGTACCGTAGCCATCCCGCATACCCCTGTAGTGTACCCGCTAATGAGAACCAAATGCCCTCTGGAATTTGGTTCATTGCTACGGCACACGGTCCGCATTGAAAGTAAGACCCAGACTCAGGTTTCACTTACATGATAATCTGACGGTGTCGAACATCGGTGCTCAAAGCAACAGTTGGACGATCAGGTTACATGATAGATAGGCCGTGACTATCGCTATCTTATATAGTCAACGGATTGAAAACCTAGCGTGTCGATCTTGCGCTACCTGGGGGTTCTCTCGCAATCACGCAGCCACTGCCTAGCTGAATTACTCGTTGATGGGCCAAAAGTTATCAGGCTCGGATTACTGTACTCTCCGGTTGACAAGCCCTCTCAACGAGCGCTCGAATCTCGATTTCCTGATCAGACGGACAGTCGCTGCATAAGTCTGCGAGACACTGAGGTGGAAGGGTTTGGGACAACAAACTACTTACACTCGGACCTCGGAACCGCTTGCGCATCCAACCGAACCATAGCCCTACCAAGATCAAGAGATACCCTCCAACAAACACAGAGACTGCATCAAGCTTTGATCAGCTGCGTCGCCCTCAAACCTGCTCGATGCGTTGCAACCATCAGAAACGTACCATAGTTCATGCTAGTCGGCGTCACAGGCTACGTTTTTCAACCAATTAGACACTGGCAAGACATCTACGGATTGAAGATCGCTCACCTGCGTCGCCGGGAAACAATAGATGACGATACTTTGAACGACGAAAAAGCAAGCAACGAGATTGCATGGCAGTCCGTACCGTCCCAAGTTCCACAGTCTATCCGCTTGGGCGGAATCTAAAATGGACCGTCCACCGGACATGATCAAGATGACCGGGATCACTGTACAAGCCGGAGTGGCAATCAGCTCATAGGCTCAGCATACACCAATCCTCGAAGTGGCTTGCCATAAGAGGTCTGAAGTAAAATGACTGCGGTACCGAGCAAGGCATTGAAGGCTGCTGTCGAACCGAGCTGGACCATGCCCGCCAAGATGGGAACGATACTTGAAGCGAACAGTCCGAAAATGGGTTCGCCTGACCTCATTCTTGTCCAGGACTTGGCCCAAGGCAGTCCTTCGTCCCGGCCGAGAGATAACATCAGTCTCGCTGCTGTCAATTGGCACCCTCGAGATCCATAGCAAAGCAATAAAGCCGGTATAAGGAGGAATATCGTCGTCGCGGCTTTGGACCCAGTCGCGTCCATGCAAATCTGAGCAAAAGGCAGACTGGTGGCGATTCGCCATTCAGCTTAGCTTTTCCAGGTATCGCGAGTTAGAAAGCGCCCTTGACGTACGTGTATGGCGTCCCTAATACTGCTTCAATATCAGCGACGCAGAAAAGCAGCGAAAGGAGACAAAACATCCCGGTGACGCCCCCGACGATCACCGTGGCGTTCAGGATCCTGGGTCCTTTTCTCCGTGCGTCGGGGATCTCTTCGCTGATGTGGAAGACGCTGGAAATTCATAACAATGTTTGGGTCAATTTCATGTGAGGTAAGCAGGATGCAAAGTGAAGATACTCGCAGATCAAAGCCGACGAAAGCGAAGGAGGAATTTAGTAGACCAATCAGCCAAGCGATGGCCGTCGAGTCCCAACCTGAAAAATTGTAGACCCCCGTGAAGACGAAGCTCTGCCAGCTTGCCGATGTCAGGACAAAAGGAAATCACTGAACTCAAATCTGATTACTCACAGCTGAAGCCTTGGGTTCGGCCATGGCGAGGATGGTTATCGCGAATGTGCCAAGGCCCAAAATCGAGATCCACGTCATGCTCGAATCTAGTCGACGAGTGGACGTGCTCCCGGAGAGTAGAGAACTGCCGAGACCGAAAACGATGATGCCGAGGTAGATCGCATACTGTTCGCCTGATGTCGGGTTCCAGTCGACTTCATTGACCAAAGCCATGACCACAATTAGTACAGAGGCCAAATACGCCTGTGTAGCGACACCGGCCCAGAGTCCGCCCAAATTTATAAGGGCTGTGAACCAACTACTCATGGCCTTATATCTGATAGTTTACAGACAATAATCAAGTAGACTTCATCGCAAGAGAGACCACCTAGCGCGTACCGAGGAGAAGACAGGATAGCTGCCCAGTGATATTGTCCTCCCGCAGTCGGGTAGACAGAGAAAGGTTCCGAGAGGCTGAGAGTTAAAGCCAAGTTACAGATGATTGCGTAAAGGAAACCCCAGATCACTATATGAGTAAGAGAATGTCAGCCTGTGTAATACACCCTCTTTGAGTCGTAGGAGAAACTTACGAGCAGTCGGGCCACCAGACGATAGACCAGCGCCCAGCCCGGCCAGCAGAACGACCCAACTGTTCAAAACTGCGAAGCAGAATCCAAACGCAGCCATGCTGGTGAAGGACTTTTCGAGCTGAACAGGAAGGCCCTCGTCATCTTCAGCTTCCAGTACAAAGATCTCGGTGACGTTTGGTTCATGTGCTCCAGGGGATGTAGGCGAAGCCTTGCTTCCACTGTCGCCCTTTAGCGATTGTTGGATACTCTCGTTGACCGACATGGTTAATATGACACGCGCGCGTTCCGGTAAGGCTACCGGTTTCAGTCTTTGCGTGTTGTATGCTTCGACAGACCATGACCTTCCCAGAGCTCAGTTTGGTTGAAGGAGGCACGAGTCATATATCTGCCGGTCAGGAGCTCTTCGCCAGAGATAGACAGTCCCATAAAGAAGATACACGTCTTTGGAGCGAATCGCCTATCGTCACTGCGCCCCAGAGATCGTGCCGGCTATTTGGCGTATCTCGGAGGCTAATAGAGACACGGCACAAGGGCCACAGCGCTTACATGCCCCTCGCTGAACTCGCCACTAGATATCGCTTAGATATCGCTTAGGCGCGCCAGATGCGATAAAAGGAATCTCAATGGCCACCATATAAGCAATCAGTTTTCACAGACATACCGAACCATCTGCATCTTCTTATAGACTGGAGCATCGCCGTCGCATCAATTCTCAGTGTCACAAGCAACCAGCCTCTTGACTTCAGCTCACAAGACCGAGGCCAAACATCACCGAAATGTCTGTTCAATCAACCTACCACCCTCTTGACCCTCTGACACCGGCCGAACTCCAGCAATGCGTCAAGATCGTTCGTCAAGCGACCGGCATCGTTGCTTCATCTCCCACCACTGCGAGACTCCACTTCAAGGGTATCCAACTGCTCGAGCCATCGAAGGCAGTGCTGGCGCCCTATCTGGACGAGTGGCATGCTGCTGTCGCGGGCGGAGACAAACCGCGTCGACTGCCACGACAGGCCAATGTTCTAGTCGGTCACAAAAGCAAGGGGACAGCCGAGTGGTATGGTGAGTTTCTATGATGATAGCACTCGAGTAATGGATCGCCGCTGAATCCCAGGCCTGTTCGTAAGACTACATTGTTACTCTAGCGGGAGAGAACGACTCTGAGGGTCATGTGGCCACTAAGCAAGCTGTTCCCCCCGGACAACACGTTGCCGCCGACGGGGAAGAGATGGTAGCTGCTGAAGTAGCCCTTCTGAATGACCCTCAGTTTAAGCAGGTCATTGCGGACCTGCAGCTTCCAGCTAACGCTACTGTCGTTGCTGACGGGTGGATTTACGGCGCCGATACCACCGAGGATTGCCCTCGCTTTATAAGCTTCATGGTCTACATGCGATTCATAGACGACATTGATAGCTGTCATTACAGTGCACCTCTACCGCTCATTCCTACCATGCTCGCCGAATCGCTAGTCCTGCATGAGATCGCCTTCACGCCTATTTTCGGTGGAGACAGCCTGAAAACCGTCAAAGATCTGAGCGGTCCGTTCCCCTGGGAGCAATATATCCAGAACGAATATTCTCAGTCGATCCGAGAGGGATCCGGAGAGATCTACCGTCAGGATATCAAGCCTTACCATGTCTCTCAGCCAGAGGGAGCTAGCGTGAGTGAACACTCGGACGCATTAGGCCATTTGAAACTGTAAAAGTTGATCCAGCGGCCTACAGTTCTTCTTAAACGGGCGTGTGATCAACTGGCAAAAGTGGTCTTTCCACATCGGGTTCAACTATCGAGAGGGAACCATCATCAGTGACGTCCGCTATGATGGCCGCAAGACTTTCTACCGATTAAGCGTGTCGGATATGGTTAGTCACTGTCTCGATATTTGGTTGATCGCATGCGTACGCTTAAACCGCCTGACGTGTTTTCTGCTCAGACTGTGCCTTATGGGGATCCTCGAGTGGGTTCTTGCCGACTCAGGACCACATCGATGCGCATGTCTCTGAGTCGTTTGCTTCCTGATTAGGCACCATTCCACAGAAAGCAAGCATTTGATCTCGGCGGTATGTAGACATTTCGCGACGCTCTGAACTTGGATGAGACGTGCTCATTGTCAATGTACCGAGTATAGATTGCGGCAAGTATAACAGAGATAGGGTGTAAATTTTACGGAAGCGTCGTGACTCAACAGATTGTCTGCGTTATGATTTTCAGGCGCAGGATCGACTGTGAGCACCGTTACTACCTCTTCAAGCGCGAGATCGCTAAGCATCAACCAACAATACAGGCCAACGAACTGCAGCTTGGATGTGACTGCCTCGGCGAGATACATGTGAGAGATCTTGCGCGAAACCATGTGAAGACAACGCCTAACTGTCACATTTCTAAATCCAGTATCTAGACTTCGATCATGTTACTCAAGATGGTTCCCCTTTCGGTCTCAAGGGTACCGTCTGCATCCATGAGCAGGACGAGGGGATCAGCTGGAAGCATACGAATTTTAGGACAAACAATCCATCCGTCACACGATCCCGAGTATTGGTAGTTCAGAGCATGATCACTGTGTGAGCCATCGAGCAAATCGCCGTCGAGGATGGAAAGGCTGACTGCAGATTGTGTGCTATTTGTTCACGAACATCAGTGCGAATTACGAATGTAAGCGCAAGCCTTTTGAAAGTTTCTCGATGTAGCTCACACAAGCGCCATTCCGTCTGACTGTCAGATATCTTCGCTTGGAAGTGAGTCTTGATCTAGTCGAATCTTCGAGTAGAGGGTGCTGATCGCACTAAATTTCAGATTCGATCAATCTGCTAATATCAGCCTAGAGACCAGAGCTACGGGAATTCTATCGACTGTGGCGATCATGCCCGGAGAGAAGTCTCCATATGGAACAATCGTCAGCCCTGGGTAAGTGCGCCGATTCAGCTTTTAGCCAAGTATGATACTGAGTAATCTTGCGGCAGTGTTCTCGCCACCAACCACCAGCACCTGTTTTCGGTCCGGCTTGACCCTTCGATCGACGGTCACAATAACACTGTTATACAAGAGGAATCGATAGCTATGAGGTTTGATAAAGCCAATCCGCCCAATAACAATCTGTATGGAGTGGGCTATACGGTTGAGAAGACCCCTATAAAGACCTCCGGATGGGCTGATGCAGCTCCTGCGAAGAATCGTATCTTCAAGATGTAAGTTGCGCTATGGCGAAACTTTCAAGTCGCTGATATGAGATGCCGCAGCATCAATCCAAGCAAGATCAATCCGATCTCAGGACGCCCAATGGGTTACAAGCTCGTTCCCGAACCCTCTCAACTGATGCTCGCCCATCCCGATTCTATCGCTTATCAAGTAAGCTGGATTTTGAGCTCTCCTCGATTTCACGGCAACCTGACCTGCGATCAATCAGCGTGCCGAGTTTGGTGATCATCACATTTGGGTAACAAAGCATAACGACGCCGAACTTTACTCTGGTGGGCTATACACGAACCAAAGCAATGGGCAGGCGCAAGGCATCAAGTCTTGGGTAGCCCGAAAAGACAGCGTGAGTGCATGCTTGATAGATATGTCTGCGCATGTGCTAGATGAAACCCTACAGGTCGAAAACACGGATCTCGTACTCTGGCACACTTTTGGACTGACCCACAATCCTCGGGTTGAGGGCTTTCCCGTCGTGAGTGCAATACGTCAGATCAATCCGGATGCACAGTGACTGTATGGTCCTCCTCAGATGCCTTGCGAGGTCCACATGATCACGTTGAAGCCGGTCGACTTCTTCACGTCATCGCCTTCGAATGACGTTCCCGCGAGTAGTCAGAGATTCAACAAGTCCAAGCTCTACCAAGAGAAGTCTATCTTGGCTGGGTCCCATGGCCAAGGCAGTGCCCATGTGGAGGAAGAAGCGCGATCTAACGGCTTAGGGCAATCAAGCCAACTTTGTTGCAAGTGAGAAGGGGTTTGTGTATCTCAAGTCGTTTTGCATGTTCGCCGGGGGGCCAAGCAGGAATTCGCAAGAATTGGAATCTGGTAAATGAGTATTGATATGTAACTCTCAAATTGGATTGAGATCCGATAGTACAAGCTCTTCGATCTTCAAGACGTTCATATGCCGATCTTCAAGACGCTCATGTGCCGATCGAATACACAATATAGATGACACTAAAACGCTCAGGTATATGTCAGCCTTGAGCCTGGCCCGGGAATCTCCCGAGACATCTGCACTTACTATGACGTTAGGATCATTGTGGCAGCCAGCATGAGTCCGGCGACGGTCCAGGATCTTTTGGGAGCGCGAAGACCTTGACGGCGATCTTCAGGGGATTCTCTGGCTTCCTGCTCGGAACGCTGTTTCTCGTTGGCCTTCAGAACTCCGCCAAAGTATCGCTTGTCGAGAATCTAGGAAGTAGGCCATTTCAGGTTGCGTGTTTCCAGGTTCAGCTGACCATAGTTGATTCTTACGTTATATATAAGCCCGTAAATAATATCGATGCTCTTCATCGCGATCAAAAAGTAGAACACGTTGTTGTATTGGTTGTAACCAGTAGGAGTCCTGTCCTGGACTGCATGTCACAGCTGGCCATGAGAATTGGAGCGGTGCGCAAACGATAGCGGCACTCACTCGCTCCAGCAGCCACGTCTACGATGGTGGAGCCAGCTGAATTGAAGGCTTTCCATACACCGAAGGCGGTACCAATGCAGGCTTGAGAAGGTACCAGTAGAGGTATCGAAGCGATGAATGGGATCTGCGTCGATGAACAGACAAATAACTTAAACGATGTTCACGTGATGAATAGTAAGTCTTCTTACAGCATTACTGGCCAGGGCGAATGAGCCTAGAATGACCCTGAGAATGAGGTCAGGATCAGCTCGTGTCCGAAGGAGAGATTGTGTGGCGATAACTCACGGGATCATAGGATGTACGCTCGAATAAGCCAACAGCCCGAACACTAGTACCCAAAGCGAGGCCGTGAAAGTGACGATATGCATTCTGTTGCCAAAGCGGTCAAACCCGAGACCGATGATAGGCGTCAAGACGATTGGGATGACTTGGGACAGGGAGCTGGTGTATCCGGCGGTCAACCGCGTGGTTCCCCTTGTCACTTCGACAACCTGAAAAAAGAGGTTCAGAGCAGCACAAGGAGAACTAGTGTTCTCACTTACATCAGCGAGGTTGGTGCTGTATGCACCGACAGTACCGGCCTGCAATACCTGAGACATGGTGACCAACCAGAAAGCAGCCGGTATGGCGAAAACGCTGGCCACCATCGCTTTCCAGTAGGTTTTGCTCAGTGGGCTCATGACAACGACGTCCTTTCCGTCCAGACCCTCAACCTTGGCTCTCTGCTTGAGCATCCGAGCCACTTTATAACCGGTCATGACTTTCTGATCGTCCGGTAGAGTCCTCTCGAATATGACATAGGCAATGTTCAGGACTAAGGTCGCAGCCGCTAGGATCGCTCCGACCCAGAAGGTCCAGAACCATTTGCCAGTTCCCTCAGCGATGGGTACTGACGAAAGCTTACCGACAAGGTTGAAAACTCTGCCCATAGCGATGTCGAGACCGTAGATAAATCCCAGAATACCAGCGCCTCCTTTGGCTGTTCCCCGGCCCCTGGACCCGGCTAAAGATCGTCAGTGTTTGCTACGCTGGTAAGCGAGTTTGTCTGACTGACCAGTGCGTGTATAATTTGCTCTGACAAGTTTCGATGGTAGTCGAGCCAAGTCCGAATATAATTTGTCCGCCCAGGATACTGCCAACGAGCATGGAACCTATATCAGAGCTGAGATGCTGGACCGAGATGCCAAACATACTGACGTGGAGAAACTAGCGGTGTGACCACCGATAGCCCGTACGACACATCCGATGAGGATACAAGTCGATGCGACTAGACTCGCCCCGGAAGGACCATAGTAATCGATGACGATTCCGGTGAGGATTGGCAAGATCCCGTTGATCAGGGCATCTGCCGAAGCGATCGCTCCGTATCTTGCGTTTGTGACGCCGGGAACCTCCTTCCTGATGGTACTCTTGAGAGGTCCAAGCGAGGACTGAGCGAAGTTGGAACCCACTGCAAGAAATGCCATTCCGCCGGTCAGAAAGCTTGCGTCAGAGTCATTCCCAATCGAACATACAGGTCAAGAAGATGATCAACGCCAATGCCGGTCCCTTGTGCTTCCACGGTCGCTCGACACCCTTGGGAGCGTAGGGGTCTTCTTCTTCTTGCTCGTCTTCGTTGACAAGGCCAGGCTTTTCTGTGGCAAGTTCATATTTCTGGCTGTTCGAGTCGAACGAACGACGCACAATCATAGCAGGATGACCCGACTGTTGTGAGAGTGTTGCGAGGGTAGACATTTTGCGGTGCAAGGGAGTCGATTCCCGGCAAGATGTGAACGGCAAATCCTCTTCCCAGTGCAACACTCTTACTTGTTATATCTTACTCTCGAAGTGAACGTACATTTCGGGAGCCAGATCAAGGTTTAGCAAGATGAGCTTCGGATAGAACATCTTCGGCAGAATTAGGTCTAACGAGGAAGGCGCCCGAGCAGAAGATATCCCTGATCTGAAAAGGGGTGGTCACCGTCTGCGAGAGCAGATCTGATCCCGAAGATTTTAGTAAAAGAATGCCTTCCCGTTCGACTCCCGACCGTTTATCTGATATCGAACCGCCCAGTGAATGAAGGCGAGTGCCAAGAAGCGACGGGGTGTACGGAAGACGATGGCCCGAACGCAGCGCGTGAACAGCGAAGGGTTCGCCGCAGGGATCAGATGTGGCGTCACCGCTCTGGCTCCTCTAGATTTATTTCGCCGATCTGGGCCGATCGACAAGCTGCGACGAGAGGTTATTATCATCGCTGTGTCCGTGTCAACTTTGTCCGCGATCAGACCCGAAATGATTTCGATGTCTCGAAACTGCCTGCAAGACAGAGCAGGAGTATCGTTAAGCCCGGAAGTTACGGTCTTGATTGATACCGAAATATAAGCTTGTCACAGACATTCGACCATTTCGAAGCTTTGCTGACAGTTTTTCGAGCCAGCCGTGTCCTGAACAGAATGTCTACGGCTCGCGCAAGGGCTGTGTTTATGGCTGCGACAAGGCCGTATGTCATGCTATAGACAATACCCTCTGTACTCTTACACTCGAGCTATTAGCTCTCCATGCATGATCCCCAACCAACCATCGACGTCCTGGCCCCATTCGCTCAAGCCCCTGACCATCTCTTCCAGATCATCTTCGGTCGCTCCACATGCCTTCATCTTGTCTCTCGTATCCAGGTTCTCGATCCTCGCCGTATAAGTCTGGACGAACCAATCTCGTTCATCTGGTGTTCCATATGCTTGAACACTGACTCCTTTCGCCATCTTGTCCACATCGAAACCGGCTTTCCTGGCCCATACGTGGATGAGACTTCCACCTCGATACTCATTCGAGTGAGGAATGCTCATCGGATGCTCACGATCGTCTTTGTTGCCAAAGATCATCGAGTATAGGTGTTTGTCCCATAGCTGCAACCCTCTGTTGTAGGGAAACCAATGAAAAGGCATGTCCGCTTCTCTAGCCGCGATGATTCCTCCCGCCTTACAAACCCTCTTCATCTCCTTCATCGCTGCAACTGGATCCGGTATGTGCAGTAGGGTCTGATTGCAATAGACCACATCGAAGATCCGGTCCTCGAAGCGTAGTCCCTCGAGCACGTTCCCAACCTCGAAATCGAGATTACCTACTTCCCCTGATTCTCTTGCCTGCTTCAAGACTTGCTCGCTTAGGTCGATGCCGGTTATACGACCTTGCGGGACGTATTTAGCCAAACCTCGAGTGATGGATCCGGGACCGCAGCCGATATCGAGGATTCGGTGGGTTGGTTTGAGGTGCGGTAGCAGAAAGGCAGCCTCGACTTCAGCTGTCCTTGCGGAATGGGCTGAGGTGGTCGATCGATCGTGTGATTGATGATAAGTAGACGTTGACATGGGATGTAGAAGACAGCGGGGTCAATGAATCCTGAAGAGAGCGGTTAGATTCCTTCGATAGATCAATGACAAATTGACAAATAGCAATTCTACAGGTGAAGAGGAATATGAACCAATACGTCTGCCGGCATCAAGATGACGAATAGCAGACATCCACTCGATATGAGAAACGATGTGTCACGTGATTTGCCTGCGGACGGCGCAAGCTAACAAGACGTCGCAGTGTAGCACTCAACTAGGTGAAGGAGCTTGCCTGTATCATATACCATAAGACTCGACTATCCCCTGGGCTAGAGTCTAGGATGCTGTCTCATCTACCATAATCTGACACTTTAACGACTAATGCGACTACTCCGTCCGAATAGCTAGCATCGTTCCAGACCTTGGGTATAACATGCTATCAACCAAATGTCAAGCCCGACTGAAAAGACCTCAGTCCGAACGGGAAGAACGCGTACGGGTTGCCTGATATGCCGCAGCCGAAGGGTGAAATGCGATGAAGGTATGTCGGAAGATTTGATGAGAATCGTGATTCTTGGCTCATTTGAGGGCACACACGTTGAATATCCCACTATCTAGTGAAACCGACATGCAGAAGATGCCAAAGATATGGAGCGGAGGTTCGTTGAAAGGGCACTCTTATTTCGTTCCTTCTGCTCATGCCATTCTCGTATATCGACAGTGCACCTATCCTGCCAAGAGAATTTACGATGGAGAAGAGATAGCATCAGCGCTCGCCAGAAGGCACCTCAAGAAGAATCGAACGGACGAGCCTGTTTCATCTGCTTCGTGTTCGAACCCGACATTCCCTCAAGATGACACCAATGCCGAAACTGGAGCAAGCAGATTCTCAGTTGACAAGCAACATGAACCACTCGATCTCCTGATCGCTCTTGGTCGTAACACGCGGATGGGAGGATTCTACATCGATTCTAGTAGACCACCCGATTTCTTGAAGCTGGCTTTCCCTCTGGAGGACGACCTGAAATGCGTAAGCGTCGTAGTCAACAGTCGAGCAAAGAAAGACCACTTATGTTTCCCATCGTGCAGATTCATCACTGTATCACTTACTCTCTGAGTATCTTGGTTGTTGAGGAGAACGCAAACCCTTGGGTCGAACATGTGGCTCCTCTGTTTCTCTTCCCCACGAATGAAGCACCGGTGTCCGTTGCAGCTCTTCGATCGGCCATGTTGGCGCTCGGTGCAACACATCTCTCATAGTCAGTATGACTCTTCCTCTTCCTCTTCATTATCAGAGCAGCTCATACCGCTTCCTTTAGCCTTCAGAAGAGGTCCCTGTCGGATGAATGGATCAGGACCCGTCAGCTAGCGAGTCGTTATGTCGATGATGCTTTGGAAGCTTGTCGTGGAGGCCGATCGATTCCAGAAGAGCTTGCGAGCGATACATTCCTGGCTGCATGTACTGTCATGCTTACTGTCTGTGTAAGGCGAGACCGGATGTATATCAGATATGATCGACCCCTGTGCTGATGCTCCTCGATCAGGTCTTTGCGGCAGAGAAAAGCTGGAAGGAGGTTTGGCGGTACGCTCTGGCGGCGATCAAATATCGGGGTGGTTGTTCGACTGTCCTCGGAATCTTGGGTTCTGTGCAGGGGACACCGTTGCTCCGTTGCATTGTGGAGCAGCTAGCTGTGACCGACCTCTTCGGTAAGAGCAAAGAGTAGTTGTAACGAAGGGTCGAAAGGCTGACCCAGTCACTCCTATCAGCCGCTTTGGGAACGGGCACCAGTCCTATCATTCTCGATCACAACTCTGGATGGTGGGAGCGCTTAGATCGTATCGATCTATCCTTCGAGGCGGTAAGGGCCCTTCCCGGTGTCTAAAGATCAGCTCGCTTGCTGAGTTGAAATACCGTCCTGTTGTAGTCGAGATCAGTCGAATCTCGCTTCGGTATGGATCGACGTCTCGTTCGGTACCTTGCTACCCTCGCAGATCATGTTGCGCAACGTATACGACTTCAACAGCATACGGGGTCCTGGCTCGGAATACACTCGGATGGCCGCATTGCCGAAGCGCGAGAAGCGCTCGAAACGCAAACCAGGTCGATCCAGCTAGAACTCGACGCTTGGCATGCTCAAACCTCTTTGATCGACAAGGACAGCAGAACGAGGCTCGGTTCTCTGGCATTTTGGCATGCTTGTCATATTCTGATCCATCGAGACATCGAGCAAGCGACGTGGACGGACGAGACCCTGATATCACACTCATCAGCCGTGGTTGACTTGTGCATTCAGTCCAGCGACAAGATTGAGTACTTGAATTGGGTGAGCAAAAACTGCCGCTGCACGCCGAGTCGGATGCGAGACTCATTCCTGCTACCTCTTTGCGATAGCCACTCTTGATCGCCTCGAGTGTCATACAAAGCAGTGACGAACGCGATCGTGTCCGGCAACTGTTCAAAGTGTTCGCGTATCAGTGCTGCTACGAAATTGAAGTACTCAGCCGCATCATCGAAGCCATATGGGAGCGTATGGATCAAGGGCGGGATGACGAGGCTACCAGCTGGAGAGAAGTCATGGTTGAGACTGGATGCCCCGTGCTGCTAGGTTGAACAAGGGTCTAGCCTCGAAGTTGGCGAGGAGATTCGCGCTGTGTTGCTCTGGACGAGGATGAAGGGGAGGAACTTGAGCTACGGTTCGTTTGACAAATGACGGGCGACGTCGGGCGGCCCGAATCTAAAGGTCATCTGACGGATTACAATCATGGCCGTGACGCCTCGGTAGCTGTAGCACAACTGGGGCGTGGTCATGGGATAGCTGTTGTTCGACAAGACAAGAAAGTCGGCCGGATCCGAACGAAGTGAAAGATGGCTTTGTGTTGCTTCCTAGATCGCTTGAAGCGGACGCCTGGTTGGTGTCGAAGGCAACAAGCTGGTCGTCACATGCAACGGTGCGCGACTACGATCGTTGTAGTACACCTACTACATCTGAGTACAAACTCAAAGCGAGACCGCGAACCTGGAGCCTAGACACCCAGCGGATCAAGACCGAGTCAGGTACAGAGCGGATCTCCTGGGGCCAAAGACGCCTTTTTTTCGGATACAAAAGATGCACTGCTTGTGTATATGAATAGCACCCGTTGAAGCCAGGCAGAGCTAGAAGG
>Ga0308160_10005270_pt1 | contig 13546 bp, 7 predicted proteins | sample PhyFR1_FD_201036 | JGI IMG/M metagenome (GOLD analysis project Ga0308160, IMG submission 201036) | Phyllosphere microbial communities from UC Gill Tract Community Farm, Albany, California, United States - DLSLF.R1 | ecosystem: Host-associated > Plants > Phyllosphere > Unclassified | place: USA...
GCCGCGATGTTACGCACCTGACCCGTCAGGTTCGAGGCCATGAAGTTCACGTTGTCGGTCAAGTCCTTCCAGGTACCGCCGACGCCCGGCACGTAGGCCTGGCCGCCCAGCTTACCTTCGGTACCCACCTCACGCGCCACACGCGTCACCTCGGATGCGAAGGAGGACAGCTGGTCCACCATGACGTTAATCGTGTTCTTCAGTTCGAGAATCTCGCCCTTCACGTCAACCGTAATCTTTTTCGACAGGTCGCCGTTCGCCACCGCGGTCGTCACGTCCGCAATGTTACGCACCTGGCCGGTCAGGTTACCCGCCATCGAGTTCACGCCGTCGGTCAAGTCCTTCCAGGTACCCGCAACGCCAGGCACGTTCGCCTGGCCGCCCAGGCGGCCTTCGGTACCCACTTCTCGCGCCACACGGGTCACCTCGGATGCGAAGGAGTTCAGCTGGTCGACCATGACGTTGATGGTGTTCTTCAGCTCGAGAATCTCGCCCTTCACGTCTACCGTGATCTTCTTGGACAAGTCGCCGTTCGCCACGGCGGTGGTCACGTCCGCAATGTTACGCACCTGGCCGGTCAGGTTACCCGCCATCGAGTTCACCGAGTCGGTCAAGTCCTTCCAGGTACCCGCGACGCCCTTCACCTGTGCCTGGCCGCCCAGCTTGCCCTCGGTACCGACTTCCCGCGCCACGCGCGTCACTTCGGAGGAGAACGAGGACAGCTGGTCCACCATGACGTTAATCGTGTTCTTCAGCTCGAGAATCTCGCCCTTCACGTCCACCGTAATCTTCTTGGACAGGTCGCCGTTCGCCACCGCGGTCGTCACGGTCGCGATGTTACGCACCTGGCCCGTCAGGTTCGAGGCCATGAAGTTCACGTTGTCGGTCAAGTCCTTCCAGGTGCCGCCGACGCCCGGCACGTAGGCCTGGCCGCCCAGCTTGCCTTCCGTACCCACCTCACGCGCCACGCGGGTCACCTCCGATGCGAAGGAACGCAGCTGGTCCACCATGACGTTGATGGTGTCCTTCAGCTGCAGGATTTCGCCGCGCACGTCCACGGTAATCTTCTTCGACAAGTCGCCGTTCGCCACCGCGGTCGTCACTTCCGCGATGTTACGCACCTGGGAGGTCAGGTTACCCGCCATCGAGTTCACCGAGTCGGTCAAGTCCTTCCAGGTACCCGCGACGCCTTTCACCTGCGCCTGGCCGCCCAGCTTGCCTTCGGTACCGACTTCTCGCGCCACGCGCGTCACTTCGGAAGAGAAGGAGGAGAGCTGTTCCACCATGGTGTTCGCGGTGGTTGCCGCGCGCAGGTACTGGCCCTTCAACGGGTGGCCGTCCACTTCCAGCGCCATCGTCTGCGACAGGTCGCCCTTTGCCACGGCGCCGATGACGCGCGCCATCTCGGTGGTTGGGCGCACCAGGTCGTCGATCAGGGAGTTGACCGAGCTGATCAGGGTGCTCCAGCCGCCGACCACGCCCGGCACGTCCGCGCGCTGGGTCAGGTGACCCTCGCGGCCGACCACGCGCGACACTTCGGTCACGGCTTCGACCATCTTCGACTTGGTCTCGATGATGTCGTTCAGGGTGTCGGCGATCTTGCCCGAGACGCCAGTCCAGTCGGAAGGCATGCGTACCGAGAAGTCACCCTTTTTCAGGGCCATCAGCGTTGCGAGCAGGAGCTTGACGTCCAGCTGTTCGGCCATGTCGGTCATTGTGTTCATCGACGTGTAATCCTTGTTTTGGAAAATGGGTACGGCGTTCTTGTTGTGCGTTCGACAGGCTTGTGTCGCGCGCAGGAGAAACTGTTACATGGAAATATGAAACGATACTCTTGTGCGATATCAAGTCAAGCTCTACAGCGAGAATAAAACTTGCAATATGGGAATTTTTGCAAGCGAGCGGGGGAGGGTAGCGGAAACAAACATTTCGAAGCGCGCGATTGAATTGCACAACTGAAAGTCGTCGCAGAAATGCTACAAAATTTGTTAACTAAATATGCAATTAACTTGCTAGAATTGCTAAGACGCATGCTTTCTTTACAGTATGCCATTAGCATAGTCAATCCCTATCACTACGCGAGCCAAGCGCCATGATCGAAACTGCACAGTTAGTGCAGCTGCTGGAATCCAAGGACGCCGAGTCATGGCGCCGGGCCCTGCTCGGGATCGCCGGCGAGCTCGGGTACGAACACGTGATGTATGCGGTCGTCCACTCGCGGCACGCCCAGTATGAAAATGCGTTCGTGCAGACGAACTACTCGGCCGAGTGGCGCGAACGCTACGATGCCGAACGCTTCGCCTACGTCGATCCGACGGTCGGCCACTGCCTGATCAGTAACTTGCCCATCGTCTGGGAACCGGAAGCGTTTGCCACCGCGGGCGGGCGCGTCTTGTACGAGGAAGCCTGCGCGTATGGCATGCGTACGGGCGTGACGCTGCCGATCCACGGGCCGAACGGCGAGGTGGGGCTGCTCAGCCTGGCCTCCGATGCGGCGCCAGGCGAGAAATTTACGCGCGAGGTCGCCCACGGCATGGCCGACCTGACGCTGGTGCGCGACTATGCCTTCGCCGCCTCGGTGCCGTTCGCGCACCCGGCCGGAGGCGAAGAGGTGCCGCGCCTGACCCGGCGCGAGCTCGAAGTGCTCAACTGGGTCATGGCGGGCAAGTCCTCATGGGAGATCTCGATGATCACCCGGTGTTCCGAGGCGACCGTCAACTTCCACCTGGCCAACGTGCGTCAGAAATTCAACGTCAACACACGCCAGCAGGCGGTCGTGAAGGCAATCGCACTCGGGCTGCTCACCCCTGAAGATCGCCATCGTTGAGTCTGCCGGCGACGTAGAGCTTCAACAGGATCGCCACCGGCGCCGGAATCGCGAGTCCGGTCTCGAAGCGGCTACCGCTCGACTGGGTCACGCCGAAACGGCCCCAGAACTTTTCCTGGCTTTCACGCTTGCTGATGCGGAACTGGCGCAGGTCCGCATGCGGCGGGCGCATCGGCATTGGCATCGGCATCGCGGTATGAGCGCCCGGACGGGCAAGCATGGATTCGCTGATGAAGTCGTTTGGCATGGTCCCTCTCCTTGGTTGTTCGGGTGAAAAACTTAGTATTCCACTGTGTCACTTCCTAGCCACCTAGCAGACTTGCTAGTACCGGTGCTGCCCGGATTGCATGAAGCTTCATGCCTGTCGCATAGATATTTTCGTCAACAATTAGGGAGAACGACATGGCACTGCAAATCGATATCGCAGCACGGCGCGAGTTCCAATCCCGCGATCTCCGCGAGATGCACACACTGCGCGCAAAGGTGTTCCAGGGCCGGCTGGGCTGGGAAGTGCCGGTCCTGTCGGGGATGGAAATCGACGGCTACGATGCCTTGGAACCGCACTACATGATGATGCGCGAGCCGGGCGAGGGCATCCTGCGCGGCTGCTGGCGCCTGCTGCCGACCACCGGCCCTTACATGCTGAAGGATTCCTTCCCCCAGCTGCTGCACGGGCAGGACGCTCCCAGCGACGAGCACATCTGGGAACTCTCGCGCTTCGCCATCGAGACCGGCGGCAGCGGCCAGTTCGGATTCTCGGAAATCACGATGGAATCCTTCGCCGCGATCACCCGCTACGGCTACGAGCACGGCATCGAAAAGTACGTGACGGTCACCACGACCGCCATCGAGCGCCTGCTGCGCCGCGCCGGCATCGTCACCGAGCGCCTGGGCGACCCGGTCGTGATCGGTGTCGAGACGGCGGTGGCGCTGTACGTCGACATCGACGCCAGCTATCCGGCGGTGGTGCGGTATGGGGCGGGCAAGCAGCGTACGCGTGGCTTGCCGCAATAGGACGGCGCCCATAGCTGGCCAACAACGTGGGCCTAGTTACGGGCGGTAGCGCACCGTACGGGGCCGTTGAGGCCATTGGCCTCGATGACCCCTACAATACCAGCCGCATCATCTGTTCCATGCGGCTTGACCCGGGCCGCTGCGGCTCGGGCTCGCCGATGTCACGAAAACCGGCGCGTTCGTAGAGCCTGCGCGCGGCATCGTTTCCGCAGACGACGCCCAGCTGCATCGCCCGTGCACCGGAAGCGCGCGCCCAGGCCAGCGCTGCGTCGAGCAGGACGGCGGCCACGCCGTGCCCGCGGTATTCGGGCGCGACCCAGACCTGGTACAGGTTCACGCGTGCCGGATCGTCCGCATCGACCTTGGCCCAGGCCATGCCGGCCGCATTGCCAGCCACTTCGGCCAGCAGCGGCAGGTCGCGGTTCGAGCTCGCACCCAGGTTCACTACCCAGGCCCAGTCGGTCTCGGTCCGCAGTTCCGCCTCGGCCAGCGTCATCCCGAATGCTTCCGGCGCATCGCCTAGCGCGCGCAGGCGTAGCGCCCGGTACAGCGGCCACTCGTGCGCGGCCAGCCGGCGCACGCCGGCGTCGCCCTTATATTGTGTGTTCATTTCAGCTGCTGGTACAGGAAGGACCAGGTCAACGCCCACATGCGCGCCTGCTGGGTGTTGTTGGCCGCGCCCGCATGGCCGCCTTCCGTGTTTTCCCAGTACAGGATATCGTGCCCCTGGCTCTCCATCAGCGCCGCCATCTTGCGCGCATGGCCCGGATGGACCCGGTCGTCGCGGGTCGATGTTGTAAATAAGACACGCGGATAGTGCTTGTCCGGGAAAACGTTCTGGTAAGGCGAGTACTTGCCGATGGTTTTCCACTGTGCCGGATCGTCCGGATCGCCGTACTCGCCCATCCACGAGGCGCCTGCCAGCAGCGTGTGGTAGCGCCGCATGTCCAGCAGCGGCACCTGGCACACGACCGCATTGAACAAATCGGGCCGCTGGGTCAGCGCCGCACCCACCAGCAGGCCGCCATTGCTGCCGCCCATGATGCCGAGGTGACGCGGAGAAGTCACCTTGCGCCGGATGAGGTCTTGCGCCACCGCGAGGAAATCGTCGAAGGCCTTTTGCCGCTGTTCCTTCAGGGCCGCCTGGTGCCAGCGCGGACCGAATTCGCCGCCGCCGCGGATGTTCGCCAGTACATACACGCCGCCGCGCTCGAGCCAGCCGGCGCCGATCAAGCCGCTGTACGACGGCTTCAGCGACACTTCGAAGCCGCCATAGCCGTACAGGACGGTCGGATTCTTGCCATCCAGTTTCGCGCGCCGGTCCATGACGACGAAATAGGGCACCAGGGTGCCGTCCTTCGATTTCGCCTCGAACTGGGACACCGTGTACGGCGTCGCATCGAACCAGGACGGCATGGCCTTGAGCTGCTCGCGCGTGTCCGTGCCCGCATGGCCGAGATAGAGCGTGGTCGGCGTCAGGAAGCCCGTCACGCTGAGGAAGTAGTCGTCCGACTCGATCTCGTCCAGGCTGGCCACGCCGAGGGTGCCGATGCCGGGTGCGGCCACTTCGCGGCGCTGCCAGCGGCCATCCTCCCTGCGCAGTTCGAACAGGCGGTTCTTGACCTTGTCGAGCACCGTCAGCAGCAGGGCCCCGCGGGTGACGGCCACGCCGTCGAGCGAACTGGTGGCGTTTGGGGTGAACAGGGGCTCGAAATCGCGCGCGCCGCCAAGGAAGCGCTCGAAATCGATGGCCAGCAGGCTGCCCTGCGGCCAGCTGCGTCCCGCGACCGTCCAATCCGAGCGCAATTCGACCAGCAACTGGTCGCGCACCGCATAGGCGTTGGCATCGTCCGGCTTCTCGATTTTCCGCAGGCGGCCGTCGCGGCGCAAGAAGAGTTCGCTGCTGTAGAAGCCGATCTGGCGCGTCACGAATTCGCGCTCGAAACCGGGCGTCATGTCCTTGCGCGCCGAGGCCGAGAGGTCCTTCAGGCCGGCCTCGAACACGGGGACTGCGTTTGCCAGCGGCGTGCCGCGCTTCCACTGCTTGACGATGCGCGGGTAGCCCGAGCTGGTCATCGAGCCGGGGCCGAAGTCGGTGGCGACGAACAGGGTGTCGCGGTCGATCCAGGCGACGCTGCTTTTCGCCTCGGGCAGCGCGAAGCCGTCCTTCACGAAGGCACGCGCTTCGAGATCGAATTCGCGCACCACCTCGGCGTCGCCGCCGCCGCGCGAGAGCGAGACCAGGCAGCGTGTGCCGCGCGGCTCCAGGCAGGTCGTGCCGGCCCACACCCAGTTCTCGTTCTCAAGGCGTGCCAGCGCGTCGAGGTCGATCACGGTCTCCCAGCGCGGCGCCGCCTTGCGGTATTCAATCATCGTGGTGCGGCGCCAGATGCCGCGCACGTGGTCGGCGTCGCGCCAGAAGTTGTACAGGTAGTCGCCGTGGCGGCTGACGTAGGGGATGCGCTCCTTGGCGTCGAGGATGGACTGCAACCGAGTGCGCAGGGCGTCATGGGCCGCGCCGCCGAGGGCCTTTTCGGAGACCGCGTTGTGTTCGCGTACCCAGGCCAGCGGCTTGTCGCCGCCCACGTCTTCCAGCCACAGATAAGGGTCCGCCTTCTCCTGCGCTTGCGCGCCGCCGCCTGCCAATGCCGCCAGACCCATCATCGCTTTTGCCGCCGTTTTCCGCATCGAACGCCTCGCTTGCCGGACGCCCCAACGACATCCATTAGCGTATATTATCAACAATGTTTCCTAATCGAGCACGCATGACACTGAGCATGACACAGCGATGGCCCTGTCGATCACCCGCAGCATAGGCGCGGCCGCCGGCGCGCGCGGCACTACCCGCGTCGTGCTGTGGGGCGCGGGCCTGTGGCTGTCCTTGCTGGTGGGGGCCTTGCTGCACATGGCGGCGACGCGCACGGTCGAGGAGGAAGCGCGGCGCCGCTTCGAGAACCGCGCCCGCGCCACCCAGGAACGCCTGGCGGGCGCCATCAAGTCCTATACCGACGTCACGCGCGCCCTGGTCTCGCTATTCGCAGCCAACGATACGCCGGTCACCCGGCTGCAGTTCCATCGCTACGTCGATGCGCTCGACATCAAGACGCACTATCCGGCGATCGATGCCATCTCCTATGCGCAGCTCGTGCCCGATGCCGATCGCGCCGCTTTCGAGGCCACGGTCCGCGCCGACCGCAGCCTGGTCCCGGGCGGATACCCGGACTTCACGGTCCGTCCGCCCGGACGCCGCCCCAGCTATACGGTGCTGAGCTATATCGAGCCGCCCGAGATGATGCTGGACCGCCTCGGCATGGACATCGCTGCCCGCCCGGCGGTGGCCGAGGCGCTGGCGCAGGCCCGCGACAGCGGCGGCATCAGCGCCTCGGGTGCGCCGCTGCAGGTGCCGCTCCCGGTGCCGCACCTGGTCCTGAACATGCGCGCCCCCGTGTACCGCGGCGGCGCCACGCCCGCCACGGTGGCCGAACGGCGCGCCGCCTACATGGGCGGCGTCGGCGTCGCGTTCTCGGTGCCGGCCCTGGTCGAGCGCGCGCTCGGCGGCCATGCCGACGATCCCGTTTCGATGGCGCTGTTTGCGGCGAACGTCTCCAGGCCGGCAGCGGGGGCCGCGTTGGCGCTGAGTCCGGCCGACGGCCTGCTGTACGGCGACGGTTCCGTGCGCACCCGCGTGTTCGACGAGGCCGATACCTTCATCTCTGTGCTGCCGGTCGATTTCGGCGGCGGCTTGTGGAAAGCCCATTTCAGCGCCCCGAAGGAGGCCCTGCACCTGCCGCTGGAATGGCGCCTGCCGCTGCTGGCGCTGGCGACCGGCTTTGCCGCCACCTTGCTGGTATATAGCCTGTTCCTGTCGCTGTACTGGTCGCGCCGGGTCGCGATCGAGCAGCGCACCCTGCTCGACACGGTGCTCGACAACATCGACGCCTTCGTTTTCATGAAGGACCGCGACCGGCGCTTCCGCTACGTGAACGCGAAGACGGCGCTGGTGCTGGGCCAGAGCGCCGAGCGCATCGTCGGCCGCAGCGACCGCGAGGTGATGCCGGCCAAGCTGGCCGATGCCGCCTGGGAGCGCGAGCGCGCCGTGTTCGACGGCACGCGCCGCGCCAGCCAGGTCGAAATCGCGCTGGAAGACGGCGTGCGCCAGCTGTGGGAAGTGAAGGTGCCGGTGCGCCTCGATGGCGAGCTTGGTGGCGACGTCGGCGGCGTGCTGTGCGTGGCCACCGACGTCACCGACCTGCACCAGCTGAAGGCCGCCGCCGATGCCGCCAACCAGGCGAAAAGCGACTTCCTGTCGAACATGAGCCACGAGATCCGCACACCGATGAACGCCATCATCGGCATGACCCACCTGGCCCTCCAGTCCGCCCACGAACCCAGGCTGCGCGGCTACCTGGAAAAGATCTGGCACTCGGGCCAGCACCTGCTCGGGATTATCACCCACATCCTCGATTTTTCGAAGATCGAGGCCGGGCGCGTCGAGCTGGAACTGCTCGACTTCCGCCTCGACGCCCTGATGCGCAACATCGACACCCAGCTCGGGGAAACGGCGGCGGCCAAGGGCCTGCGCCTGGAGTGCGACATCGCGCCCGAGCTGGCGCGCCCGCTGCGCGGCGATCCGCTGCGGCTGGAACAGGTGCTGCTCAATTTCGTCGGGAATGCCATCAAGTTCTCGGAGCAGGGCAGCATTACCGTGCGCGCGCGGGCGCTTGGCCCGATCGGGCACGACACCCTGGTGCGTTTCGAAGTCGAGGACCATGGCATCGGCATCGAGCCTGGCGAGAGGGCGCAGCTGTTCACCTCCTTCCACCAGGCCGATCCCTCGACCACGCGGCGCTATGGCGGCACCGGGCTGGGCCTGGTGATCAGCAAGCAGCTGGCCGAACTCATGGGCGGCGAAGTCGGGGTCGAGAGCGAGCCTGGGCGCGGCAGCACCTTCTGGTTCACGGCGCGCCTGGGGCAGGGCGGCGCCGCGGGCGCACGCGCGGCGCGCAGCGCTACGCCGGCGCCGGCGCCCGGTACCTCCGCGCGCCGGCTCGACGGTACGCCTGGTGGTACGCTGGCGGGCACCTCGGTGTTGCTGGTCGAAGACAACGTCTTCAGCCAGCAGGTCGGGCGCGAGCTGCTGGAAAGCGCGGGCGCGGCGGTGGTCGTCGCCGGCAACGGCAGCGAGGCGCTCGAGCAGATGCTGCGGCGGCGCTTCGACTGCGTATTGATGGACGTGCAGATGCCGGTCATGGACGGATTCGAGGCCACGCGCCGCATCCGCGCCGATCCGGTATTGCGCGATACGGTGGTGATCGCGATGACGGCGAATGCCGGCGTCGAGGACCAGGCGCGCTGCATGGCGGCAGGCATGGACGAATTCCTCACCAAGCCGGTGGCGCCCGAGCACCTGGCGGCGACGATCGCGCGCGCCATTGAACGGGCCGGGACGGGACGGCAGGGCGCTCCCGCCGTGCCGCAGCCGCCCGCACCCAAGGTCCAGGCGGCTGCGCCGGCGCCGGCGGCGGAGTCCCTGCTCGACATCGGCGCGCTCGCCGCCACCTTCGGCAGCGATCCGGACAAGATGCGCAAGTTTGCCTTCATGTTCCTCGACAGCGCGCGCGAAGGCCTGGCCGAAATCGACATCGCCCTGGTCTCGAACGACCTGGCGCGCGCCGGATCGGTCGCCCACCGCATGAAATCCTCGGCGCGCGCCGTGGGCGCCTTCAGTTTTGCCAATCTGTGTGCCGAGCTGGAGCGGCATCACGGCCCCGGTAATGGCGCCCAGGCAAAAGCCATGAGTGCACGTCTGCGCAGCATCTTTGCCAGGCTCGAGCGCCAGGTCGCAGCCGAACTTGGCGCCCGCGCCACGGATGGGCGCTGAGCACGCCCTTGCCTTCCTTCGGGCCGCCAAAAAGAGTATCCTGTTGCGCCTGAGCTGCCCAAACGACCATACCTCCTCCCGATGTCCTCCGCGATCACCCCCGGCTTGCTGATTTTGCACGGCAACCAGATGGAAATGCTGCGCGCCGCCGTCTTCGACTGGCTGCGCGGGCATCCGCTCGGGCCGCTGGAACAGGAGACCATCCTGGTGCAGTCGAACGGCTTCGCCGAATGGCTGAAAATCGCGCTGGCCGAGGAGCTCGGGGTCTGCGCCGCCACCCGCGTCGCGCTGCCCGGCCGCTTCCTGTGGGAAGCCTATCGCACCATGCTGGGACGCGAGCGGGTCCCGAGCCGTTCGCCTTTCGATCGCGACCCGCTGACCTGGCGCCTGATGCGCCTGCTGCCGTCGCTGCTGGACGAACCCGTGTTCGCGCCGCTGACCCACTTCCTCGGTGACGGTTGCCCCGAGCGCCGCCTCCAGCTGGCCGAACGCCTGGCCGACCTCTACGACCAGTACCAGGTCTACCGCGCCGACTGGCTGACCGATTGGGAAATCGGCCGCGACCAGCTGCGCCGCGCCGGCGGCGACCCGGTGCCCCTCGCTCCGGACCAGCGCTGGCAGGCACGCCTGTGGCGCGCCGTGCACGAGAGCGTGCCGCCGATGCAGCGCGGTACCGGCCGCGCGGCGATCCACGAAGTCTTCGTCGCCAGGATCCTCTCGGGCGACCCGCCCAGCGGACGCCTGCCGCGCCGTGTGGTGCTGTTCGGGATGTCGGCCCTGCCGTACCAGACCCTGCAGGCGATCGCCGCGCTCTCGCGTCATACGCAGGTGCTGCTGGCGGTGCCGAACCCTTGCCAGTTCTACTGGGGCGATATCATCGAAGGGCGCGAACTCTTGCGGGCCGCCCATAAACGCCAGCCGGCGCGCGGCGGCATCGACCTGGCCACGCTGCCGATCGAGGAACTGCACGCGCACAGCCATCCCTTGCTCGCCAGCTGGGGCCGTCAGGGGCGCGACTTCGTGCGCATGCTCGACGAATTCGACAACGAAGCAGGGCGCCCGGAAGTGGCCGGCATCGCCAAGCTGCGGGTCGACCTGTTCTCCGATGGCGAAGGCGAGACCCTGCTACAGCAGGTGCAGGCCGCCGTACGCGACCTGCTGCCGCTGTCCGAACATCCGCACCTGCCGCCGCCGCCCGACGACCGTTCCATCGCGTTCCACGTCACCCATAGCACCCAGCGCGAAGTCGAGGTGCTGCACGACCAGCTGCTGTCCTGGTTCGAGCAGGACCCGACGCTGCGTCCGCGCGACATTGTCGTCATGGTGCCCGACATCGATACCTTCTCGGCCGCGATCCACGCCGTCTTCGACCAGCACAAGCGCAGCGATCCGCGCCACATTCCGTTCGAGATCGGCGACACACGCGACCGCAGCGTGAACCCGCTGCTGGTGGCGCTTGAATGGCTGCTGCGCCTGCCGCAGCAGCGCTGCCGCCAGAGCGAGATCCGCGACCTGCTCGACGTGCCGGCCGTCAGCACACGCTTCGGCTTGCGCGAAGACGACCTGCCCACGCTGGGCGCCTGGATCGACGGCGCCGGCGTGCGCTGGGGCCTGGACCGCGAGCACCGCGCCGGCCTGGGCCTTGGCGCAGCGGGCGAACAGAACGCCTGGATCTTCGGTGTGCGGCGCATGTTGCTCGGCTACGCCAGCGGCGCCGGCGCGCGCTTCGGCGAGATCGAGCCCTATGCCGAAGTGGGTGGGCTCGATGCGGCGCTGGCCGGCTCGCTGGCCCAGTTCGTCGAAGCCTTGCTGGAGTGGCGCGCGCGCCTGGCGCAGGCGCGGACCCCGGCGGAGTGGGGCGTGCAGGCGCGCGCCCTGCTGGCCGCCTTCTTCGACGGCCGCGAGGAAGACGACCGCATCACCCTGGCCCAGTTGAACGAAGCCCTGAATTGCTGGCTCGAGATGACGGAAGCGGGCGGCTTCGATGAACCCGTGCCGCTGGCGGTGCTGCGCGAAGCCTGGCTCGGCCAGATCGACCAGCCGACCCTGAACCACCAGTTCGTCTCGGGCGGCGTTACCTTCTGCACCCTGATGCCGATGCGCGCTGTTCCCTTCCGTGCGGTCTGCCTGCTCGGCATGAACGACGGCGACTTCCCGCGCCGCTCGCCGCAGAACGATTTCGACCTGCTGGCCCTCCCGGGCATGAGCCGGCCCGGCGACCGCTCGCGCCGCGACGACGACCGCTACCTGATGCTGGAAGCCTTATTGGCGGCGCGCGACCGGCTCTACGTCAGCTGGGTCGGCCGCAACGTGCGCGACAACAGCGAGCAGCCGGCCTCGGTGCTGGTGGCGCAGTTGCGCGACTACCTGCACGCGGGCTGGGACCTCGACCTCGCCACCCTTACGACCGAACACGCGCTGCAGCCCTTCAGCCGCCGCTATTTCGAAGAGGGCGGCCTGCTGACCTATGCACGCGAATGGCGCACCGCGCACGGCGAGAGCGAACGTGCGGACGATGGCGACGCCTTGCCGCCCTACGAGCTGGAGCCGGACTTCCGCCTGAAACTCTCGGAGCTGGCGAGCTTCCTGAAGCAGCCGGCGCGCTACTTCTTCCGGCGCCGCCTGGGCGTGATCTTCAACGCGGCCGAAGTGCTGGGCGAGGACGAGGAACCGTTCTCGCTCGATGCGCTGGACCGCTACTTCCTGGAAGACAGCCTGCTCGACGATTCCGGCACCGCCGAGGAACCCGACGAAGTGCGGCAGACGCTCGATGCGCGCGCCGAACGCCTGGCGCGCGAAGGCGTGCTGCCGATCGGCCTGGTCGGGCGCCAATGGCAGCAGCAGCTGGTCGACGGCCTGGTGCCGGTGCGGCGCGCCTGGCTGGAACTGGGCCGGCGCTTCCCGCAGGCGGCGCCGAAGCTGGCCGTCACCCTCGACCTCGACGGCCTGGTGTTGGAAGACTGGATCGACCGCCTGCGCAGCGATGGGCAGCAGATCGCCTGGCTGATGCAGATCTCCTCGAAGGTGCTCGATAAAGCCGGCGCCCCGCGCGGCGACAAGCTGATCGATGCCTGGCTGCGCCAGCTCGCGGCCAGCGCAGCCGGCGCGGCGGTCACCGGCTACCTGGTCGCGCGCGACGCCGTCGTCACGATGGCGCCGATCGAGCCTGAACTGGCGCTGGCGCAGCTGAACGAGATCGCGGGACTGTGGCGCCACAACCTGAATGCGCCGCTGCCGGTGGCCTGCAGGACGGCGCTGGCTTACCTGGCCGAAGGCGATCCGCGCGCGGTCTACGACGGCGGCTACGAAATCGCGGGCGAAGTCGAACGCGAGCCCTGTCTCGCGCGCCTGTGGCCGGAGTTCGCGCTGCTGGTCGCGGCCGGCGGCTGGCCCGACCTCGCCGATGCCCTGTACGGCGCCCTGGCGACCTGGCTCGGCCAGCACATCCAGGTCACGCCACACGGAGGGGACGCGCAATGAGCCAGCTGCTCGACGCCCTGAGCTTCCCGCTGCACGGCTCGCGCCTGATCGAGGCCAGCGCCGGCACCGGTAAAACCTGGACCATCGCCGCGCTCTACCTGCGCCTGGTGCTCGGCCACGGCGGCGCGGACGCCTTCGCCCAGCCGCTGCTGCCTTCGCAGATCCTGGTGATGACCTTTACGCGCGCGGCCACGCGCGAGCTGGCCAACCGGGTGCGCGAGCGCCTGGTCGGCGCTGCCGCCTACTTCCGCGGCGAGGGGAAAGAGTCCGATCCTTACCTCGAAGCGCTGGCAGGCAGCTATGCGTCAGAGTCCGAACGCCAGGTCGCCGCGCACCGTCTGGTG
>Ga0308160_10005272_pt1 | contig 13543 bp, 16 predicted proteins | sample PhyFR1_FD_201036 | JGI IMG/M metagenome (GOLD analysis project Ga0308160, IMG submission 201036) | Phyllosphere microbial communities from UC Gill Tract Community Farm, Albany, California, United States - DLSLF.R1 | ecosystem: Host-associated > Plants > Phyllosphere > Unclassified | place: USA...
CGGTTTTACCTTGATCGAATTGATGATTGTCGTGGCAATCATCGGCATCCTGGCAACGGTCGCGTTCCCCGTCTATCAGGACTACATGGCCAAATCGAAGTTCGGGGTGTCGTTGGCTGAACTGTCGGCCGGCAAAGTCGGCATCGAGACCAAGCTGATGGATAACGAGACGGTCAGCAAACCAGAGGAAGTCGGCCTGGCAGCACAGGACAAACCGACTGCCAACTGCAAGTTCGCCGCGACAGCCAGTGCCGATGGCGCCAGTCTGAGCTGCGAAATCGTTGCCGGTCCAACAAGCATCAAGGGCCAGACCATTACCCTGGCCCGCGACAAGGATACCGGCGTCTGGACCTGTACCGCACCCGCCGTCCTGCAAAAGTTGATCGGGCCGGAAGGTGTTTGCAAAGGAAAGACTGCGTAGTAAGGCTCTTAAACAAAAACCCGCAATAGCGGGTTTTTTTATTCAGGCATTGATCACGCTCAAACGATTTTTTGCCGGTTCTCCAGCAGCGCCTCGTAGGTCATGTTCTGCAGCAGCGTGTAGTGCACCGGATCGAGGCCGGTAAATTGCATGCCGTAGGTGAACAGGTCGGTATCATCGGCCGCCTTGGTCACGTTCACGTTGCGGATCGCCGAACGTGCGCCGATCTGCACTTCCTGGTCGTCCGGCGGCGCCTTCAGCGCGAACTGCAGCGTGATCTGTTCTTCGTCGGCCGGCAGGCGGTTCGGCGAAACAACCAGCGCACCGCTCACCGACAGGTTCAAAATGGTGCAGGCCAGCGGCTTGCCGTGGCTGCCGCTGCCGCTGCCGCTGCCGCTGAGCGTTGCCGGCAAGTCGACCTTGACCCGCATCGCCGTGCGCAGGCTGGTGCCCTGCACCGAGGTCGGAAACGAGACGTGCACATAGAACAGCGGACGCCCGAATACGCGCTCGACCGTGCAGGCGAACGAACACACCTTGATGCCCGAGAACACACGGATCGTCAGGCGTTCGCCTTCGGCCAGGGCGATCGGCGCGCCGCTCTCCATCGGAATCTTGAGGATGATGTACTCATCCTTGACGTAGCCGACCAGGCTCGAGAAATACTGCACAGGCTTGATGCGGCGGTGCGTGATCAGCTGCAGGCGCGTGCCGACCTGGAGATGCATGGTCTCGAAATCGACATTCTGGGGTGCGGGCGCGTTTGCCTGTCCGGACTGCATGCTGTTCATTGTGGAGATGGTGGGCCGGTGGCCCCGGGAGGGCAGTATCTTACCATCGCTGCGTGTTTATCTGAAGCAACGAATTCGGCAAATCCAGTTAGAAAGCCCGTGCTGACACGGGCTTGTCCTGGTTTTCTACAAGAAAATCGGTAAATCAGCGCTTCAGGTGCTGATCAAGCCAGCCGATCACGGTGTGATGCCACAACAACGAGTTGGCCGGTTTCAGCACCCAGTGGTTCTCGTCCGGGAACACCAGCAACTTGCTGTCAATGCCGCGCCGCTGCAAGGCGGTGAAGGTCGACAACGCTTGGGCGGTCGGGATGCGGAAGTCGAGGTCGCCCTGGATCACGAGCATCGGCGTCTTCCACTTGTTCACGTGATGCACCGGATTGAAGCGCTCGTGTTTCGCGGGCACGGCAAAGTATGGGCCGCCGTTTTCCCAGTCGGTGAACCATTGCTCCTCGGTCGAATAGGCCATGCCGCGGGTATCGAACACGCCGTCGTGGTTGACGATGCATTTGAAACCGTCCGACCAGTTACCCTCGATCCAGTTCATCATGTAGCCGCCATAGGATGCGCCGAGCGCGCAACTGCGCTCGCGGTCCAGCCACGGGAATTGTTTGACGGCTGCCGCAAGGCCCTTTTGCAGGTCGACCAGCGGCGCGCCGCCCCAGTCGCCGCTGATGGAGTCGGTGAACTTCTGGCCGTAGCCGGTCGAACCATGGAAGTCGATGAACACGGCCGCATAACCCGCGCCCGCGTACACCTGCGGATTCCAGCGGTAGCTCCAGGCATTGCCGAAGCTGCCTTGCGGGCCGCCATGCACCAGGAAGGCGATCGGGTACTTGACGCCGGGTTGGGCGTTCCACGGCTTCATGACGTAGCCATATACCGTGTCGCCCTTGGCGCCCTTGAAGGAGAACTGCTCGAATTCGCCGAAGCGCACCTCGGCCAGCTTGTCGGCATTGTTCTTCGTCAGTTGCTGCGCCTGGCCGCCGGCCAGCGGCGCCGTGTACAGCTGGGCCGGCGACGACAGGGTCGCCTGCGTGTAGGCGAGGGTATCGCGGCGCAGGTCGAAGCCGCCGATCGAACCCTTGTCGGTGAGCCCCGTCACGTTGCCGCTGGCGACGTCGATTGCGAACAGGCGATGCTGGCCCACGTCCTCGGCATCGACGACCAGCGTCTTGCCATCCGCGCTCCACTGCAGGGCGCCGGCCGAGCGGTCCCAGTTGGCAGCCAGCTTGCGCTTCTTGCCGCTGGCGACGTCCAGCAACATGATCTGGAAGCGGTCGGCCTCGAAACCGGGGCGCGCCATTGCCAGGTAGGCCAGGGTCTGGCCGTCAGGCGAAAACACGCCCTTGGTATCCCAGGCGGGATTGTCCGCCGTCAGGTTGCGCGGCGCGGCATTGCCGGCTGCCGGCACGTCGTACAAGTCGAAATTGGTCGACCAGGCTTCGGTCTTGCCGGCGATGCGGGCCGAGAACACGATGCTCTTGCCATCCGGACTAAAACGGTATTCCTCGCGGTCGCCGAAGGGTTTCGACGGCACATCGCCGTCGAGCGAACCGGACAGGCTGACCGGCGCGCTGCTGACGCGGCCGCTGGCATCGAACGGCGCCGAGAACAGCACGGCATTGCGGCCATCGGCCCAGGTATCCCAGTGGCGCACGAACAGGCGGTCATAGACGCGTCCGCTGGCCTTGTTCTTGCCCTGCTGCTCCATGCGCTCCTTGGTGCAGGCGAGATCGGCGCAGTCGCGGAACACGGCCAGGCTGAACGCGATGCGCTCGCCGGTGGGCGAAACGCGGAAGTTGTCGACGTCGAGCGGCAAATTGGTGACCTGGACCGGTTCCCCGCCGGCGGCCGCCTGGCGCCAGACCTGCGAACTGCCCGAGCGGCTCGACAGGAAATAGACGGCGTCGCCGGATGCCGACCATTCCGGATCGGTGCTGCTGCTGTCGTGGGTGGTCAGTGCTTTCGGGGCAGTCGCCCCTTTCAGGTCGGCGATCCAGATGCTGGTATGGCCGCGGTTCTTGCCCATGTCGGTGCGGCGCACCGTGTACACGACGCGGCTGGCGTCCGGCGAGACGGCGGGACTGCCGACGCGTTCCAGGGCGACCAGGTCTTCCACCGTCAAACCGCGCGGCGCGGCCACGGCGCCGGAGGCGGCAATGGCCGCACCCAGCATCATCAAACGTAATTTCATCGATTCCTCTATGAGCGTGTCGGGAAGTTCCGCGTGCAACGGATTTGCGGAAAGACAGCAATTTACCATGCGGGCCGGGTGGGTGGCCCGGAGCGCTTGGCAGGAGGAAACAAGGCCGTCAGTCGTCGCCGAGGTCGGCGCAATCGGTGGTGTGACCGCCACCCAGGTAATGACGGTCACCCCAATCGCCGGGGCCGTCGTTCAGGGCATGTCGGAGGGCCCGATCGCGTTGCGCGCTCCAGATCAAGAGTCCGCCGGTCAGCAACAACACGCAGGCACTCCAGTACCAGGCGAGGCCGAGAAGGCGGTAACCCATCGTGCCGACTGCAAAGCCGGCGGTGACGAGCACGATGCCAAAGAAATCCCTGAATGTCATGATCATCCATTCGCGACGCCCTTGAGATATCGGAACATTATCACGACTGTCGCCGCCAGTGCATGCAAACGTAGCCACATCGCTAACCGGAGCGTAGACTCGATGGTGCGCCGCACAATTGGGCGTCCGATCCATTCACCAGGAGCAACATCATGGCAACGATGAGCGCGTATCCGAATGTGGCATTCCCTACCGTTACCACCACTCCCTTGTTCGATACCTGGGCCAACGTCGCCGGCCTCTATCGCAACGCCATGCATGCCAACACGCAGCAATTGCTGCTCAGTTCAGCGGGCATCATCCAGGAGCACACGCTGCGCGCGTTCATCACCGCCTCGCAGTCTTGTACCGATGCCCTGGCGAAGAATGCGATGGCAGTGCAGCAGCAATCGATGGAACGCTTTGCCGACGCGAACGGCAAGGCGGTCAGCATGATCGGCCGGGTGTTCACGCAGGCGTGGATGGCGGGGATGCAGCCGGCAAAATGAGGGATGGCCGGCTTTGCCGGCAACGCTATGAGCGCTGAGGGTCTTCCCGCTTTCGCAAAAGCGGGACGCCATTCAAGGTATAGGTGCAACATGAGCAGGTGACATCCACGTCGTCAGGTCCCAGCGCGGGATTGACCTGGCGAAGGATGTGATGTTCATCGATGAACAAGCCACTGTAGAAGCTGCTTTCTCCGATGCGGACCAGTTCCCTTTTTTCCTCGTCGCTGCGGGCGACCAGCCAGTAAATCGGTGCTTCCTGGTCGAGCCGGGAGCATGCTTCGCTGTGAACGGCCGACCAATCCTGGCCGACTTTCGAGAGCAGAAAACGAAACAGCGGCGAGTAATCCAGCCCCCGGTTTTTCCTGCCGTGCATCGAGGCGCGCATGGATTCCGATTCCGTCACCTGTTTGCTGTGGCGCTCGTTGCGGAAGTCGCCGCCAAAACGATGATGCGCCCCGCGCTACCGCGTATTTACCTTGCGATAAAGCGGCGCCTTCGCTGGGTTGTCGTTCATGCTTAGTCCCCTGCGGCTGTCCAGTCACCGCTCTTGCCGCCGTGCTTTTCCAGCACGCGGATATTCGTCATGACCATGCCGCGATCGACCGCCTTGCACATGTCGTAAATCGTCAGCAAGCCCACCTGCACGGCCGTCAGCGCCTCCATCTCGACCCCGGTCTTGCCGTGCAATTCCACCTGGGCGCGGCAGTGGACGCTGTTGGCGGCCGTGTCGACGTCGAAGTCGACGGCGACGCGCGTGATCGCCAGCGGGTGGCACAGGGGGATCAGGTCGCTGGTGCGCTTGGCGCCCATGATGGCGGCGATGCGGGCGATGCCGAGCACGTCGCCCTTCTTGGCGTTGCCCGAGACGATCAGTTGCAGGGTTTCCGGTTGCATGCGGATGGTGCCGGCGGCGACTGCGACGCGGTGAGTCTCGGCCTTGGCGCCGACGTCGACCATGTGGGCCTGGCCGGTAGCGTCGAAATGGGTCAGGCCGTCTAGGCTGGTCGTTGGATCGGATGGACTCATGGTGGGTTCGATATGCTCGGGTAAGAAAGTGTTTCAGGCTGCGGCAGTGTGCCGGCCGATGGGGTTATCATAGTACCGTGAACTCGACATCCCACCCCGTCCCGCCGCGCGCCCGCGTCCGCTGGCGCCGTTCGTTGGCCGTCCTGCTCGTGTCGGCCGCATGTGGCGCCGCCCCGGCCATGGCGCCGGCCCAGCCATTCAGCAAGTTGCCGAATGCTACACGCCTGCCGACCCTGGGCGATACCTCGCGCGAAGACTTGTCGCCGATCGTCGAACGCAAACTCGGCGAAGAGATCATGCGCGAGATCCGGCGCGACCGCGATTATCTCGACGACGATGCGATCGGCGAATACCTGAATAATTTCGGCGGCGCCCTGGTCGACGCGGTGCCGGGCGCGCGCGGCGAAACGAATGCCGACTTTACTTTCTTCCCGGTGCGCGACAGTGCGATCAACGCGTTTGCGCTGCCGGGCGGCTTCATCGGCATCCATTCCGGCCTGCTGCTGGCGGCCCAGACCGAATCGGAACTGGCCGGCGTCGTCTCGCACGAGATCGGCCACGTATCGCAGCGCCACATCGCGCGCATGCTCGGTCAGCAGCGCCAGGACGCCTTGCTGCCGCTGGCCTCGTTCATCCTCGCCGCGCTGGCGGCGAAAGCCAGCCCGGACGCGGCGATGGGCGTGCTGATGGGCGGGCAGGGCCTGGCCGTGCAGAGGCAGTTAAATTTCAGCCGCGACGCTGAGCGCGAGGCGGACCGGGTCGGCTTCCAGATCATGGGCGCGGGCGGCTACGATACCTCGGGCATGGTTGCCTTTTTCAAACGCCTGCAAAGCGCGAACAAGATCTATGGCGAGATTCCTGCCTTCCTCAGCAGCCACCCGCTGACGAGCGAGCGCATCGTCGATATCCAGGCGCGCATCAAGGAGACGCCGTATCGCCAGCGTCCCGACACCATCGAATTCCATCTTGCCAAGGCGCGCGCGCGGGTGCTGCAAGACCAGGGCACGATCGGGCGCCGCGATACCCGTACCACCTTCCAGGCCCAGCTGACCCAGCAGCACCGTCAGCAGCAGGTGGCGGCGCAGTACGGCTTGTCGTTCTTGGCGCTGAAGGAGGGAGATTTGACCGCTGCCCGCTCCTGGTACGACAAGGCGCGCGCCGCGATGCAGCCGAAAGCGGGCGTGTTCTCGGCCGCGCCAAGCAGCGACGGCGGCGCCATGTTCGCCGTGCTCGACCTGGAAATCAAGCTGGCGCCGGGACAGCCGAAGGACGTCATCCAGCAGGCCTTGAAAGATGCCGAGCAGGCCAGCCACCGCTATCCGTTGTCGCGCGCGCTGGCGCGCCAGTATGCCGATGCGATGATCAACGCCGGCAAGCTCGACGAGGCGACGCGCTACCTGCGCGACCAGGTGCAGCTGTACCGCGAGGATGCCAAGCTGTACGACCTGCTGGCGCGCGCCTATTCGAACCAGGGCAAGATCGCGCTGCAGCACATGGCGCTGGCCGAATCGTACGTGCTGGCCGGGGCGCTGCCGGCCGCGGTCGACCAGCTGAATTTCGCGCGCAAGGCGAGCGACGTCTCGTTCTACGAGCAATCCGTGATCGATGCACGCGAACGCGAATTGAAAGCGCGTCAGAAGGAAGAAAAGGAAGAAGAGAAGGGCAAGTAGAGGTCGCCTACAAATCCAGAGAATGCCGGTCGCTCGTAGCGCTATATACTTTGGTATATAGCGATAGTGTACACTCCAGCAATCGAAACGATTCCTGGAGCAAGTCATGCGGTCCTCCCTGCTACGAAAATTTGCCATCGCCTGTGTTGCCCTGGGTGCCGGCGCGCTCGCGCAAGGCGCCGAGCTGACCGTGTCGGCGGCCGCCAGCCTGACCGATGCGTTCAAGGAGATCGCGCGCGATTACGAGGCGCGCTATCCGGGAACGACGGTGTTGCTCAACTTCGGCGCATCCGGTGCGCTCCTGCAGCAGATGGCGAAAGGGGCGCCGGTCGACGTGTTCGCCTCGGCCGACCAGGAAACCATGGATGCCGCCGTCGCCCAGGGCCTGGTTGCAGCTGCCGAGCGTAAGAATTTCGTGCGCAATGCCCTGGTCGTGATCGTGCCGCGCGATGCCGCTACCGCAGTGACGCGCCTTGATGACCTGCGCCAGTCCGGCGTCGAGCGCATCGCCATCGGCAATCCGGCCAGCGTTCCGGCCGGCCGCTACGCGCGCCAGGCACTGGTGTCGGCAGCCCTGTGGGAGCCGCTCGCGCCGAAATTCATCCAGACCCAGAACGTGCGCCAGGCACTCGATTACGTTGCGCGCGGCGAGACCGGGGCCGGTTTTGTCTATGCTTCCGACGCCCTGCTGTTCAAGGAACGGGTCAAGGTGGCGTTCGAGGTGCCGCTGGCGCTTCCCATCACGTATCCGATCGCCAGGACGACGGCCAGCCGCAACGGTGCCGAGGCGAGCCGGTTTAGCGCCTATGTCCAGACGCCGGCGGCGCAAGCGGTGCTGGTCCGGTACGGTTTCCTCAAACCCTGAATCCGGGGAACGCGACGGTGCATCCGACCTGGACGGCCCTGGCCCTGTCATTGAAGGTGGCTTGCTGGGCGACCGCGCTGGCGCTGATCTGCGGCGTGCTGGCCGGCTACCTGCTGGCGCGGCGGCGTTTTCCAGGGCGCGAACTGCTCGATACGGTGCTGACCTTGCCATTGGTGATGCCGCCGACGGTGCTCGGCTATTACCTGCTGGTGCTGCTGGGCCGCAAGGGCTGGATCGGCGCGCGCTTGCAGGAAACGTTCGGCATCAACCTGATCTTTACCTGGCAGGGCGCGGTGATCGCCGCCGCCATCGTCGCCTTTCCCCTCGTGTTCAAGCCCGCGCGCGCCGCCTTCGAGACCGTCGACAGACGGTTTGAAGATGCCGCGCGGGTGCTCGGCCTGAGCGAACTCGCCGTGTTTTTCCGCGTGACCTTGCCGCTTGCCTGGCGCGGTATCCTGGCCGGCGCCTTGCTCGCTTTCGCACGCGCACTGGGCGAGTTCGGCGCTACCTTGATGGTGGCCGGCAGCATTCCGGGCCGTACCCAGACGCTCTCGATCGCCGTCTACGAGGCGGTGCAGGCAGGGCAGGACGATCTCGCCAATGGGCTGGTGCTGATTACCTCGGCCGTCTGCGTCGCCGTGCTATTGACGGCGGGGTGGCTGGCGCCGGGCCGGATTCTCAACCGTTAGCGGACCGCGCATGCATTTCGATATCGACATCCGGAAAACCCTGCGCTCCGGCAAACGCAGCTTCACGCTGGAGGCGCGTTTTCAATCGGACAGCCAACGCATCGTGCTGTTCGGCCCTTCCGGCGCCGGCAAGAGCCTGAGCTTGCAGGCGATCGCGGGCTTGCTGCGGCCCGACAGTGGCCGCATCGGGGTGGGCGGCGCCCTGCTGTTCGACGCTGCCCGCGGCATCGACCTGCCGCCGCAGGCGCGGCGCATGGGCTACGTGTTCCAGGATTACGCCCTGTTTCCGCACCTGAACGTGCGCCAGAATATCGCTTTTGGCATCGAGCGCGGCTGGCGCAATCCGGACAAGCATGTCCGCAGCGAGGCGGTCGATTACTGGCTCGAGATGTTTCATTTGCAGCACCTGGCGCATCAGTTGCCAGGCGAACTGTCCGGTGGCCAGCGCCAGCGCACCGCATTGGCGCGTACACTGGTGGCGCAACCGGCGGCGCTGCTGCTCGACGAACCATTCGCGGCGCTCGATCCAGACTTGCGGGTGCAGCTGCGCAACGAGCTCGACCAGCTGCAGCGGCGCCTGCAGATTCCAACGATCCTGATTTCCCACGATATCGCCGACGTCGAGATGTTTGGCGGCCACATCGTGCGTTTGCACGACGGCGCGCCGGCACCCGAACCCATTTTGTTGAAGCAGGTCGAATCATGAAGGACAAACACGAAGCACCGATCGAGGTGCGGGGCGCGCTCTGGCTGACGGTCGGCGGCGAAAATTTTGGCGGGCCGTTGCGCCTGGCGCTGCTGGCGGCCATCGCCGAATCTGGATCCATCACGGCGGCCGCCAAGGCGGTCAAGATGAGCTACAAGGCAGCCTGGGATGCGATCGACATGATGAACAACCTGGCCGGCGAAGCGCTGGTCGAGCGCGCCGCGGGCGGCAAGGGCGGCGGCGGCACCCGGCTGACGGCGCGCGGTACGCAACTGGTGCATAATTTCCAGTTGGTCGAACAGGAACACCGGCGCTTTGTCGAACACCTGGGACGGCAGAGCGCGGGACTCGCCGACGATTATCTGCTCATCAGGAGAGTCAGTATGCGAACCAGCGCGCGCAACCAGTTTTTCGGCAAGGTCAGCACAGTCAAAACCGGCGCCGTGAACGACGAGATCGAACTCGACGTGGCTGGCGGTCACAAGATCGTCGCCATCATCACCCATGCCAGCACGCAGGAGCTGGCACTGGAAGTCGGTGCCGAAGCCTTTGCCCTGGTCAAGGCCTCGTCGATCATCCTCGTGACGGCCATGGCAGGGGCACGCTTCTCGGCACGCAACCAGTTGCACGGTACCGTGACACGCCTGCAGCCCGGCGCCGTGAATACGGAAGTGGTGATCGACCTGGCCGGCGGCGCCTCGCTGGCGGCGATCGTGACCAACGACAGCGCGACCGGACTCGAACTCACCGTCGGCAGCGAGGTCTCCGCTATTTTCAAGGCGTCGAGCGTGATCCTGGCGGTGCCGGAGTGAGGTAGGTGGCAGGCCAGCCAGGTAGCCGGCCAGTGCATGTTCCGCGATGTCGGCTATCCGGCGTGAGCGCACAGATCCCTAAGGTGGGTGGCCCCGCCTCTTCATTCGCAACCCAATAGCGTTCGCGCCGCCCAGCTTACGGGTCTCGGGCTGCCCGAGTGATACGTACGTACCGCGTGGGCACAGGGCGCCCACCCTACAGCGATTCAGGTGCTGGGGTTGGTACGAAGCCGAAGCGCTGCGGCAATTCGGCGCGCGCGATGCGTTCGACCGGCACCGAAGCGCCGCGCCAGTGCAGGGACATTGTTTCCGCGCCGCCGTCGAGCCAGCGCAGTAGCGCCTCGTCGGCAACCGGCTGGCCGTCGCGTTCCAGCGATTCGAATAGTTGCGCGACGTCGCGGTCGTCGACCTGGGCGACGACATCGCCGGCCTGCACGATCGCTACGCCGACCTCCGTCAGGTACAGGCGCTCGATACTTGCCAATGGTGTGCCGGTCTGCAGCACCAGACCCAACGCAGGGTCGGTGCGCGCGATGTAGGGCGTCGCTTCCAGGTTCACGTACACGCGCTGGGGGCCGTTCTGGAAAAACCAGCGGCCGGCGTCGTCATGTCCATAGTTGCGGTTGATAAAACCGACCAGCGTGGCGTTGTTGAGTTTGTCGCCGGGGGCGTCTGTTTGCTGGGCCGCTTCGTCGCGCATGCGCCAGGCGCCGCGCGCATCCAGTGCGAGCCAGCCGTAGCAGTGCGGCACGTTCGGCCACTTGGCCATTGCCTGTTTTACGATGTCATCCATGGGCGCCAGCTTCGCATAATTCAGTTGGGGCGGGCGCGCGGGTGAGGCCGTCGAAAAAGGAGAGAATGCGGCGCGGCAGCCAGTCGATCCGGCCCGGGAACGGTCCGACTGGAAAGCCGACATGGCCGCCTTCGTCGGGATACTCGAGCGTCACCGCTTTCGAGGCGCTGGCCGGCAGATGGCGGCCCGGCAGGAAGGGATCGTTGCGCGCATTCAGCACCAGCGTCGGCACGGTGATGTCATCGAGCACGTGGCGGGCGCTGGCGCGGTGCCAGTAGTCGTCGGTGTCGCGGTAGCCGTGCAGCGGCGCGGTGACGACGTTGTCGAAGGCGTAGAGGTCGCGCGCGGCGAGCAGGGCGCTGCGGTCGAACAGGCCGGGAAATTGTTCCAGCTTGGCCAAGCACTTCGGGACCAGGGTGCGCAGGAACATGCGCGTATACAGCATATTGAAGCCGGAAGAGAGGGCTTCGCCGCCGCGCGCCAGGTCGAGCGGGGCGGAGATCGCGGCAGCGGCGCTGACGAAATTCGCGGTGCCGCCCGATTCGCCGAGCCAGCGCAGCAGGGCATTGCCGCCCAGCGAAACGCCGGCAACATACAAGGGACCGGACGCGCGGGCACGCAGGCGCGCCATGATCCAGTCGATCTCGGTGGCATCGCCGGAATGATAGAAGCGTGCTGTGCGGTTCGGCTCGCCCGAGCACCCGCGGAAGTGCGGCACCGCGCCCGACCAGCCGCGCGCCGCCAGCGCCGCCATCAGGCCGCGCGCGTAATGGCTGTCCGACGACCCTTCCAGCCCGTGGAACAGCACGACCAGCGGCTTACCGGGCGCACCATCGACGAAATCGACGTCGACGAAATCGTCACCAAGGGTCGGGTCCTGCACGTCCCAGCGTTCGCGCCGGTAGGCGACCGCCGGTTTGTCGACCAGCGTGGCGGGATAGATGGTTTGCAGGTGGCCGCCGGGCAGCCAGCGCGGAGCACGGTAAGTCATGAGCGGCGAGCCGCCTCGGGATTAGTGATGCTTGAACGCGACACCAGGGGCCAGGCGGTAGTGGGTGCCGCAGTAGGGGCACTTGGCCGTGCCTTCATGGTCGAAGTCGAGGAAGACGCGCGGGTGCGACGACCACAGCGGCATGGCCGGGTTCGGGCAGTGGGCCGGCAGATCCTTGGCCTCGAGTTCCACCACAGGCATCGTCTTGTCAGTCATTCACATTCTCCATCACGCAAAGTTGGGCAAAGACAGGATTTTAACGGATTCAGGCGACCGTTCGGAATGATCGGTAGAATGGCGGATTCGTCATGGTTGGGTTAATGAACATTCCTGATCATTGATTGTGGCTCGCGCTCGTGATTTCGAGCGGTTCATTGCGAGTAGCGGTCTCCGGTCGAGCGCGTACCGCGTGGGCTCGGAGAGCCCACCCTACAAATTCATCCTGCGCTTCATGCTTTTTCATCCCAGCTTTGCTCACTTCATTTTCTGTTGCAGGAAGGCGACATGAACGCGCCTGACCCTGTCCAATCCATCGTTGAACGCCCCGACCGTGCCCTGTGGCAGGAGGGCTTGCGCACCGGCTTGCCAAGCCTGTTCGGGATTGCGGCCTGGGGGCTGGTGGTCGGCATTGCGATGGTCAAGACCGGGCTGACGCCCTTGCAGGCCTGCGGTATGACATTGCTGGTGTTTGCAGGTTCCGCCCAGTTGGCCTCGCTGCCGCTGATCCTGGCGCATGCGCCGATCTGGGTGACGTTTGCCACTGCGATGGTGGTCAACCTGCGCTTCGTGATCTTTTCGGCCTTGCTCGCGCCTCATTTCACGCACCTGCCGTGGCGCCAGCGCCTGATGTACGGCTATATCTCCGGCGATTTGACGGTGGCGATGTTCCTGCAGCGCTTCCCGACCGCGGCGCCGGTGCCGGGCAAGCTGTCGTATCTGAAAGGGCTGGTATTCCCGAACTGGGCGGCCTGGCAGGTGGGTTCGCTGATCGGCATTTTCGTCGGCAGTGCGATCCCGGCGGAATGGGGGCTGGGCTTTGCCGGCACGCTGGCGATCCTGTGCATCACGGTGCCATTGGTGGCGGGCAGCGCGGCCTTGTGCGGCGTGCTGGTCGCCGGGGCGGTCTCGGTGCTGGCCTATGGGTTTCCGTACAAGCTCGGCCTGCTGGCGGCGGTGCTGGCCGGCATGCTGGCGGCGATGGCGACGGAAGCAATCATCGAACGACGAAAGGTAGACAATGGCTGAGTGGGAAGTCTGGGCCACCATCGTGGTGCTGGCCTTGTCGACGGCGATCACGCGCAGCGGCTTCTGGCTGATCGGCCATAAAGTGGCGATCCCGCCGCGCATCCAGGACATGCTGCGCTATGCGCCGGCTTGCGCGCTGGCGGCGATCATCGGGCCGGACTTGCTGCTCGATGCCGGTGGCAAGGTGCACCTGGAACTCGGCAATCCGAAGCTGCTGGCCGGTATCGCTGCGCTGGGATTTTATGTGTGGCGCAAGAACATGCTGCAAACCATCGTTTTTGGGATGCTTGCCTTTACACTGTTGCGTCTCTTACACGTTTTTGATGCAAGTCTGTAGGAGGGGTGCGGTAGAATATCGTTCTTTCACTATTTCACTGTTGAGCCGACATGGACGCCGTTCTCAGTTTCACCCGCTTGCAAGACCTGATCGACCGCGATGCGCTGCAGGGTAAGCGCGTCTTCATCCGCGCCGA
>Ga0308160_10005273_pt1 | contig 13539 bp, 17 predicted proteins | sample PhyFR1_FD_201036 | JGI IMG/M metagenome (GOLD analysis project Ga0308160, IMG submission 201036) | Phyllosphere microbial communities from UC Gill Tract Community Farm, Albany, California, United States - DLSLF.R1 | ecosystem: Host-associated > Plants > Phyllosphere > Unclassified | place: USA...
CGTAGACCACCGACTGCTGATAGGTGGCGGAACAAGCCGTCCACACAGCGTAGGTGAGACACATGCCTGCTGTCGAAGTGAGGAAGAGAGTTCGTCTACCAGCCCGCTCAACGACTAGCGCACCCATATATGCCGTACCCAGATTGTAGATTTGCAGAATACCGTTGAAGAGATTCTTGTCGAACTGAGAAGTGATTCCGATACCCTCAAGAACGATGTTGAGGTAGTAGGACACCAATCCGTTACCGGACCACTGCGAGAAGAAGGCGATAGCAATGATGATCCTCATTCGCTTCAAGTTGCCCTTGTTGGTAAAGATTTGCTTGTAAGAGCTGGTCTTGGCGACGTCCCTTTCCAATCGCAGAGCTTCTTTGATTTCCTCGTATTCGAAAGCAACGAGGGGGTCATCTCGATTGCCAGCGCAGTGGTATTTGGCGATTGTGTGGATAGCCTCTTCGTCTCGGCCCTGGTCGACTAACCATCGGGGAGATTCGGGGAAGAAGAGGATCAAGCACATTTGGATAAGAGGAGGGACACCCTGGATGAGGGATGGGATTCGCCATGACCAAGTGTTGAGGATTCGGAAAGTACCGAAAGTAGTCCATGCAGCGACGATAGATCCAAGATACCAGGTCGAATTGTAGAGGGATGTGAACTGAGCACGCTGGGTTGGGAAAGCGAGTTCGGTAATAAGGACGGGAGAGGCGATACAGGCCCATGCGTTTCCGGCACCCATCAAGGCTCGTGCACCGATGAACATTCCCATGTTCTGCGCGGCAGTTTGGATAGCACATCCTGCGATACAGACTGGGAGTTAGCCGGGAACAAGCGCAGTAGCACATGTGACGTACTAGCTGAACCGATGAAAAGGGTCCACCTCCGGCCAAGTCGATCATTTAGTAGTGGGGCGACTGGGAGTGCGACGACTGTACCAATGTTCTGACTGTCAGTGAACGCTGGCCCCAGCTTCATGAGGACTCACCTGAATGGCATTGAATAGACCCAATGTTCCACCAGTCGGATTGCCGAAGTAATTCGACCAGTTGTCCAAAGTCTGGAGACCGTTCATCATGGATCCATCGTATCCGTTACTCATAGAAGTGATAAGGAGGAACATCTGTCGAGTCAGTGGAGCCTTTCACACCAAGGAAAAGTACTCACGATGACCAAGTTGATCTTGAGTAGATCACCAGCGTACCATCGTGTATCTCTTCCTTTCAACAGTTGCGTCAAAACCGAGTTGTCTTGTACGGCTTCAGCCATAGGGGTCTTCCTTCGAAAACCGAATGGCATTTTGCTCTCGTTGTCGATTGTGGGTGAGAGGATGGGGTCACGGAGTCCTGTCCCTCTTTATATTTCTCCACTCGTCTGGTAGTCAACACAGCGCGGTCCATTATTCCACGATCCGGCCCTTGCCCCTCGTTCGGCGCTCCATATCCCCCGTTCTGCCCTTCTGCCAAGTCTCTTAACATCTTTTGCACCGAGAAATATCCATTCCCGCTTGGTGCCACTGACGTCTCAGGGGTAGTCACGAGTTTTGCTCGGCATCACCCCTTGGGGCAATGAGGCGTCCGCGCCAAGCGGCAATTCTCCCGCTTCACCGGCGGCAGGTTAGCCGGGAAGATTCCGCCTGTTTACTGCTGGTACTTCTCTTGTGCCAAGTGGAGCTCTTCTCTGCTTAACTTGAGCAGTCACGGATGGTTCTCGCTGCATTCGCTGCTTTTCTTCAGGCCCCGAGGCGTTCCAGATCACCGCCAGCTGACTTGGAGTCAAGCCGAGAGTGATTACTTGCATTCCAGCTGCTGACCTTGGTGATTCCAGGTTTGGGCCTCACAATATTCATCGCCCCCCGAGCCAAGACACTCCAGTCAAGCCAACTGGCTGACGAGCGGCCAGACCTGACGGCGAAATAGATCGGGCTCGGCCGGGGCTTGTTGGCGGAGCTAACTAGAACTGCATTCTACCGAGGTTAATCCCTACAGTCGGCAAATCCACCTGGCCGATTTGTCCTCGCGGAAATAGATGGATCGACCAACTCTTCCTCGTAATGCTGCGGTTTATTTCTCGTCCGTACTGTGCGAGACTGCGCGAATTCCAGGCTCAGCTGACTTGAAAGTGTCATCCGGCCAATAGGGACCTAACCGGTCAAGCCTCATCTACAGGAGGACTGGGCAATAAGCACAGAGGATGCACAGACCTCACCGCTCTTGGTCACTCTCGCTGATAGCAAGACTTAACTCAATCTAGAAAGATCGCGAACCGTTTGCAAAGCACGAGTCTGAAAAGTGAGCTCGTATCCCGTCCCGCGATTTCGATCGCAGCAACCAACGTGAGTGTGAACTTCGGTGACGATGATCTGATTCGATCTCTTGTTTCGCAGGGTCTGAGATATTGAGCAGTGAAGACTCCAGGATGGCTGCCCTGGATCGTACTCAAGACAGCCCAGAACTGAATCGCCCTCATCTCTCTCCACTGCATCACCATTGCTCGCCAGACGCACATCTGACAAGTCCGACTGAGGTTTCACGAACATGAAGTCCCACTGCCCTTGCCATCTGAGCACTTGTTGCAGAGCTCTTTCAGACCTTTGGGCGTCAAATGTCATTGCCTCCAAGCGTTGATTCTCTGAAGTGAAATTAGTCGAGTACTCGTATATGTGCATGAAGTCCGCCGAACGGGTGATCGTGAGAAAGTAAGGGGTCGCGTACACTGGATCACTACTACTGCTACTGTAAGTACATCATACATCACTTTACTCGCTACAGCCTATACATGCTGCTGCTGGTGCCAGGCTCTGACCATGGTCCGCCCTCACTCACGCACTGATACTGCCGGCGAACTCTCATCACCCATCCCGGCCACCACTTCGCCATCACGACAAGATCATCCGTTGTCTCCGTCAAACCACCCTACCTTGACTAGACGACTTTCTTCGGTGCCCAATGAGCCACCAGACTACTTCACTGCCACCTCATCGTCTACAAAGAACGTACACGACCGTCGGAAGACCAACGCTACCGATACCGACCTACTGGGAATCGGACCGTCACGACGCTTGGCACCCGTCAAGGTCTCGTCAAACCGACCTATACCAGATTCCGGTCCAAGTCCGGCAAATGGAATGCAGAGGACACGAAGCAAAAGACCATGGAAAGTGTTTCTGCAAAGTCTGAGTAGGGAGGAGCTGGCGGTTGTAGATACGGATTTTGACGGGATGACCGAGCCAGAGCTTCGAGCCTACCTTCACTCATTCTCTACATCGCCGCGATCGATTGATATCACTACCGAAGCCGAATCTCCGCTTGCTTTGGTATCTCCAACATCCCCTCTACCTATCCAACCCAGGGCATCTGACGCCGCGCCCTTGTTTCCACCTTCACCTCCCGCTATGACGCAGCAAGCTATAGTCGACCATCCACTCCGGATATTGAGTCGGGCAGTCAGGGAGCTGAGGGAAGCAGTGGAACAGCTGGAAGCGGAGAATGAGGCGCTCAGATTGATCAAGGAGGCAGGAGGGGTACGGCCCAAGAGGAACAAGCAGGCTCATCAGGTGAGTCTAAGATGCCGGAACAGACCCGACACTTGGAAGAGTCAGCTGAATTTTCAGCTGTCCATACACGAAGGGTTGACTGAGGCTCTTGCCACGTCTCTCACGGATACACCCTCTATTTCCCATTACGCAAACGCAAATCATCCAGTCATTCAAGACACGGCTTCCGTCCGATCAATGTCGCCAGCTCCGTTGACTCGTAGGGCACGATCACCTACTCCTTCGGTCAGGACTGTACCCGATATATCCTCATCACCATCGGCGGCCACCTCGCTCTTTAGTGTCAAGTCTGCAGAACCACCTCTCGCTGGGAGTGCGAAGGAATATCAAGCCAATCGATCGTCCTGGACTTCGGGCCTATGGGTGTGGAGTAACGGATCAAAGCCGAAAACGAGCAGGCCAAGGAAGGGGAGTGTAGGCTCGATCGTGAGCAATACGGGTACGCTGAGGAATGTGACTGAAGCTGCGATGGATGAGAACAATATTCCGGAAGACGATGAGGCTTGGAGAAACGGTGATGGAGGCAGTTCACCTGCCTTCCGAGCTATCTTTCTGGCGACTGTAAGTTCGACCCCATTTCTTGAGCGTGAATGAGCTGAAAGTCCAGCGCCTGATCACTCCGGACCCATTATCCATTCTCGTATCGCTCGACATACATTCCACATCACTCATCGCAGTTCTAGCACATTCGTTGGTTTCGACAGCTCGAGATAAAGACATCGCCATTAAGGAACCACCTGGTCGTCGCCGGGCTGATACGGCATCTCTCGCGCGCAGTCGGGCAGACTCGGTAGTAAGCGCAGAAAAGCGTCGTACCGACAATGAAGACAACGTCAGTAGAGGCTATAGCGACTCTGCAAGATCAGCCACTGCTGCTATTGGTCGATCACTCCTATCGACTGTCTCGAATGCTACTACGCGGGCGAAGACCTATTCGGTAGGGTTGGAAGATGAGTCAGTCCTTTCACGACCGGCCCTCCTCAACCGCGCCTCATCGTCTCGGGCATACCCAACTACCGCAGTGTCTGGGGGCACCTTTAACCACCACAAGACGCCGGACCTATCGCAATTCGATACCGAGACAATGCCGCTCCCATCTGTCGAGTTGTCCTCCATTGTCGCAGACGAGAACCGGCCGCCGACTGTTCTGCTGTCTCGGCAACAGTTGGGATCATTCTTTCAATCATCAAAAGCGGTCCCGACGCTTCGCACTGCGTCTCGTTTCAAGAGCGGTGAGACGCCTTTGACCGATCGCTACGGGTTTATCTGTGAGGAGTATAGCTCGATCTCATCCCAGCAGCTGACAGTCTAGATGATATCCAACATACCTCGATGCTTAAGGATGCTAATGAGGCTGCAATCTCTGCTCCTGCTGCATTGAATGGGGCGGTATCGAGTTCAGCCCAGAAGGAAGTCGAGGGCGAAGGGTGGATTGATCGTCAGCGCCGAAAGAGCCAGGAGAGACCGTCAGCATCTCGCCGCTCCACTAGCTCTTTCGACAGCCGGCTACCTTCTCCCTCAGCGACTCCTCGTCGATCACTAGAATCTTCGTCTGTCGCTATTGCTTCGAATCAGCAGCAGCAGCCTCGATCCGGGACAACTACACCTTCCAAGGACCGATCATCTTCTCACCCCGACGTACAGCGGATCCGAGGCTCAATATCGGTCGCCATGAACCCTTCTCCGCCCAAGGTGGTTATCGCAAAAGATACCTTGACGGTCTCCGCCCGAGGATCGCAATCACTACATTCACAGACTGATCAGTCGACAGCCAATACGTCCTCTTCTTCGTCACGTTCTCCCAACTCCACATCACTCGCTCTTCCCGTCGAGAATACGCCATCGACGGCAAATTCGTCTAGGACGACTGTCTCCTCCCTGCTAGACCGGCTTACGACACTCCACGACGCGCAGCAGAAAGAGAGGAAAAAGGAATGGGATACTTTTCTACGGCAAAGGAAATCGAAGGGAAAGAGCAAGCTCAAAGGGACCCGGGAAGACGTGATCGATGACGGTCCGGGCACGATAGGGATTAGCCAAATGGGCAGAGGCGAAGAATGGAAGGCGTTTGCTAGGTTGGTTAGGGCAGGAATACCGTTGGCCTACAGGAGTGATATCTGGTCAGGTATGTCGTCTCTCTTCGTATTATGAGGAATCAACAGCTCATGCCTAGAATGTTCCGGTGCTACTGACATGATGGTGCCAGGGGAGTATGCCGAGATTCAGAGCGTGCATCGGCAGGATACCTCCCCGTTCATCGCCGAGATTGAAAAGGACGTGACTCGGACGTTTCCCGGAAATGTCTTCTTTGGTATGTGAATGGTGGTCAAATAGATGCCTTTGACTGATAATCTAGGCGGCGATGGACCAGGAGTAGCTAAGCTTAGGCGGGTGCTGGTAGCCTATTCTTGGTGAGCGATATCGCATGAAATCAAAACGGAGACTGACGAAGCAGGTACAACCCGGAGGTCGGGTAGTGAGTACCTCTGGTAGTGGTCCGGGCCGTTACTGATCTTTCTCCTCCTGCTTTCTCCTGCAGCTGCCAAGGTGAGTGTTGTGCTATCGTGTGCCGAGCATTTGGCTGATGATCAGGAATGAACGTAAATTTACTTTCTCTTTGGTATTGACTTGGACTGAATATCAGATGCTTGCCGCTACCCTGCTTCTCACTCATACCGATGAGGGTCAGTCGTCTATTGCTGTGGAGAATGGCGCTGACAAACAGAACAAGCCTACTGGACTCTGGTGTCCATTCTTTCCCGCATTCTCCCGCATGGTTACTACACCCCTGACCTTCTTTCTTCTCGGGCGGATCAGCTCGTTCTAGCTGAGCTGGTGGCCCAGTATGTGCCGAAGGTACACTCACACCTCGAGGACCTCGGAGTCGATCTCTCGAGTATCACTTTTGGTTGGTTTTTAAGTCTATTCACCGATTGTCTGCCCGTCGAGGTACGTGTTCACATTGATCATTGTAAAGATCTGACGTCTAGACACTATTTCGAGTATGGGACGTGTTCTTTGTCGATGGTCACGATGTAAGCTTTGACTTATAGAAGTCTGCCTAGACCTTACTAATATCCAGACTCTATTCCGGGTCGCAATAGCCATACTAAAGACGAACGAAACGGGCATTACCTCTTGCGAGAGCGTCTCGGACCTATTCACATTCATGTCGAGAATGACCTCAAGGTTCTGGACAGCTGACAAGCTGATTGCTGTAAGTCTAGTCCCATCACATAAGAAGCCGGCTAACGCATCAGTTGCAACATGCTTATAAACCAATCATCAAACATGCGGAAATCAGAGCGAGATGCGAGAAGCAAGCTGCTCAATTGGCCGATCAGGCGTCGTGATAGATTACCAGCGGTGGAGTCCGGCGATGACTAGTCACAACATGCAGTTCAATGTCCACTTCAACAACACTGTTTCATCTTCACCATCACGAACCCTTACTGTACCCCATATGGCATCGGTCAGCGATGGTCAGGCTACAATACATACGATTCATCAATGTATTCCCTAGACCCAGAAGCGAAATGAAAACATGATTATACGCATTGGCCACCAACCAGCTTGAACCCCCTCTTGCAGGCGAACGCCACGCATCCTCCACTCTCACAGGTCGATCCACCATGTACAGTATTGGCCATCTTGTTGCAACTGAAGGATAAAAAACGGCGCAGTCGGAAGAGACGACTGACTCACTCTTGTCCAATGGTGGCGTTTTGAGTATAGAACTGACCCGACATACATCCCCCACAAGATTCGAGCTCTTTTGAGACATCGATGCACTGACATGTCAGCCGCGTGTCGACCAGCTTTGGGCGTTAGTCGAGACACCCACCTCGTATGATCCCTCATCACCACCGGGGATCAAACAAGCCGTCCAGCCATTCGGGCAAAAAGACAGCTTGGCTGCCGCTTTGCTTGCTGCTGCTTCTCTCTGACGACGCTTGGTGAGACCTGAAGCGGCGGCATCAGGGGTATGGTAATAGCCCTTATCGTCAGGATATTATCACCTAAGAAAAAGAGACCCTCACGAAGTAGGATTGAGGACCGCACGTCGCTCCTCTACCATAGCTTGAAGGAGTCACACATGAACACAGATAATTGTCTCTGCCATTGACTACCTGACTGGTCAGCAAACGCTCCTAGCCGTATCTGTCGGTATGGACTGACGTTTGACCAATATGTGGCTCTCAAGCCGTTTCGACAGGAACTAAGACAATTGTTAAGACCAGTAAACTCCCTTGTGTTCTCGGCTGTGATACCGACAGGAAGGGTCGCATAGCACTGAGGGTTCAGAGACATATAAGAGGTCCTGATATTCCTGTTGTCATAATTCAAACCGCAATCGTTCTCGTTGCCAAGCCGAAGGTTCTGGGAGTATGGCGTTCCATTAGAGCAGAAAACATTGTCGGGAAGTAGCGTTATAGTACGAATGAGTGTTCGACGTGCACCCAGCCTGGACATTAGCCGGATGATCATTTCAAGCCGAAGTCAACTTACAGAGCAATGTGAGCTCGAGAACCTCAACACTGGGCCAGAGGGCGCAACCACAGTGCCGGGGAGCGAAGAGTAACACCCGGCGAAAAGGTTGTCGCCATTGACAACAGAACAAAGGAGGAGGAAAGATCCCAAGATGGCGCTGAGCCTCAACATATCGAAATCGTAAGGTGATCGGCTGGTAGGAGGTTGTGCTTTTTATCGGCGGCTTTTCGAGCAGGATCAGCGGGGAAGATATAGGGTGTCATGAGTTCACCAGACCAGCTTTTATGCAATGTAGAAGGCATCACTACCTCGTCAACTTTTCAAGCCAATGTCAGGTGCTGTTCAACATAGTGGATCAGGGCAAGCCTCTTATTCGACTAGGATTTAGGACGTCACCGGATTTTCAGAACAATGGGAATCAGGGAACATTCTGTTCCAGGTACCGGACGGATATTTCGGAATCAGACGCCACCTCTCGTATACTAGGGCTCTCCAGACTCATTCTCTCCCAGCTCGTCCCCTTTGAGGTGGCTCAGGGCCTTCTAGGCGATCAGGAACTTGACCTTCGGCTGACGGGTGACATGTATCTTGTGATGCCAATACGAAAATATGAAGAGTATGGCTTGACTCATGTCGTGTTATGTGCACTTCGGCGATCAATCCAGTCTTCGGACTTTTCAACACATCACGGCAACCGGAATATTGCACTGACGTCTCAGTGATTACGTGTCCGGTAACGAGGCGTCAAGTTTCTGCCTCGGATTGCGATCGCTTCATTCGTCTTCACGGCGTAAGAGTCTCTGCCAAGCCTCGAGTGGCCCACCAGCACACAGTTCTATACCTTCACGAGGGGAGGTCCCTACGGTAATTCTGCACTTTGGTCGATGAGTCCGCAGAAAGACAAGGCTTGCACTGATGTTTTTGCACTGATGTTTTAAGGCTTGATGTTACGTGAGCATACGATGTGCCATAAGAGAAAGATGCTGTGTCATCGCCTCACTCGGTCGAGTTTAGTGTGTGATCAACGAGAACGAGGTCGCCGTGTATGGGTGCAAGAGATGTGCCTATGTAGCTTTGACACAAGATGACGTAGTGCATGGACTGATCGAGAATTTCAAGGACGCTCCTACAGCTGTCGTACACCCTTGTCATCAGAAGTCACTTCACCTCCACCTCTCGTTTCCTTCTCAAGTCTCCTAACGGCCTCTGTCAACACCACCGCGTCAAACCCTTCATGAGGAATCTCCTCGTAGAGCTCCTTCATCACGATGGGACCCCTGTCCTGTATCATCGATCTGGCATTCCCACTCTCAACACCCGTCTCGGATAGTGGCCTAGTCGCTGATTCTTTCCTCTTTGCAATAAGATCATCGACTTTATGGTGAAAGAGGCATAGTTGAGAGTCGGTCCTGGGGGATAGGCGAGAGACGGCTGCCGACAAACGCGTGAGGAGTGGATACTGGGGTCCACCAACGGACATACACATTATGAGGGGTGTGATAGACTCTGATCATCAGCTTTGCCGATCTGGGGCAGCCGCGAAGTACCATCATAATCGCCAGCAGCCAAGAAAGCGTCGTGAGCTGTACACGCAGCGCCAGCCCATTGTGTCTTCCACTGGCAGTCAGCAAGTAGCAGACGTAGCTGGACCCATCACGTACGCTAGTTCTCCCACTCCTAGCCAGCTTTACAGCATCCTCAGTTCTCCCAGTCTTGATTGCAGATCGAACGCCAATATCTAGCAATTCCTTCGGTATTCCTCCTGGTTTACCCTCCTCAAACACCTCGAGTATCTTTGCGAGCACATCTTGATGATCGGCGTCCGAGGAATAGTAGAGTGCAGATGTGAGGAATTCTAGTGGAACATAAGCCACGTGCCGCGATATGTAGGCTATAGTACCAAGACTCACCAAGCCTTTGTTGGTCGATTTTGGACTTCTGAATGCCTCGATCCTGCTCTTGAATGAACCACTGCATGTCAGATCATTTCTTTCAGATATAGAGTACCCACCCCTCGTTCTGTGTAAACATTCTCGGCCGTGTATTCCACTTTGGACCGCTGAACAGCCTCGGCTATTCGCTGATCTCGTCTAGCTTTCTTGCTTGCTTTGTCCTCTGGTCCAGCTGGCGTAGTCGATCCTGAAGCCACAGGCGACGCGTTTGCTAGGTCGTCCGAGACCGCTACGGCAAAGTAATTGCTCGTATCGACTGTTGTTGGCATGCTGATATGTGCGACTATAGGCAGATGAGTTCGACAGAAATCAAATGCCTCAGATGCTGACGTAATCATCGGTTCATAACCGATTCTATCTAAGCCAAGCTGTTGATGTATCATCTATTCTCCGTGTCACTCCTATACCCAACACCTTTCTCTTATGTCGACATAGCAGGGACAGACTGGAGGTGCAGACGATTCTCTGCTACGCAAACGCAATATGTTCTCCCTGAATTCGACCCTTCCCGGCGAGGTTCCACCTCCACCGCCAGATCCAAATGGGTCCCGATGTCACCTCCTGGGCACCACGGGGATCATAGTGCAATTCATCAGTAAGTCGGATACAAAAACCCTTGGCGTCCAGCTCGCGGCTTCAGCGGGTGTCAAAAGTCGAACTAAGTAGACGCAGAAATGGCCAGTCATGTGTGCTCGTCACTAACACTCCAGTGGGTATGCTAGTGCTGGCATCTCTGGTCGCCAAACGTCATTTAGAGAAACGGAAACGGCCTTGGCGCATATGGATGTGGGATGTGGGCAAGCAAATGACCGGTCAGGCTGTTGTACACGGTCTAAATCTCTTAGTAAGCTTAGCTAGCTATGTGCACAGCGCTGACATCGCAGATTTCGAACGTTGTCGCCGGCGCCGCAGAGAGCAATCCATGCTCGCTATATTTCCTCAATGTACTACTCGATACGACCGTCGGAGTCCTGATCTTCTACATCTTTCTCAAAGCAATTACATGGCTTATGACGGCTTGGTTGGGGAAAGAGGGTTTCGTCTCCGGACAATACGGCAATCCACCTCGGCCACTCTTGTGAGTTATGCGAGAAGTACAATTGTTCTGCTTGCTGATTATCAAGCTGGTGGAGACAACTAACCCCATATCTCATCTCGATGGTAGCGATGAAACTCCTCGTCGTCCTGGTCCTCACACTTCCCTACATATCGACAGCCCTTCTACGTATGGGACACTATCTTCTCGACTACCTAAACCCAAAAATCCAGATTGTCTTTGTCATGGCACTCTTCCCGGTTGTCATGAACGTAATACAGATATGTATATTCGACCAGATCATCAAAGCTGGTAAAACGCTTGGCGGCGACGAGGAGGTGGGGCATGGGGATGGAGGAGACGGGGGATATCGGCCGATACCCTCGGGAGACATTGAAGCTTCGCCAGGGGGAGTGAGGCGTAGGAACTCAGGATCGAAAGGTGGGATGTCGATAAACGGGCCAATGGATGGAGGATCGCGGAGTGCAAGTCGGACCAGGAGTGTTCTGTCTTCGCCAATACCGAGCTCACCGTTACTCGCTCCATCAGCATCGCCCTCAAGGAACGACTATGGAAGCGCTCACTCGAGCCCAAGACCGGAGCTTTCGGCCTCAGGATCGTTCTGGCGGGGCATGCTCGACGGACGGACAGATACGATCAGTGGCCAGCCGACTCTACACCCGACATCATCATCTCCTCAGGACAGCCACCTGTCGACAGCAACAGCTAAGCGGCATGACTGGCGCTCGGGTGCTCCTTCTCCCGAATCATATCGGCCCGATCCTAGCCATGATGCACACATCACACGGCTGGACATAAGCGGCGAGGGTGATAAGGATCGACGGAGTCGGCCATCGCTCGAGCTCTCGACCCAATTCGGACATGTATCCCGACTGAGTGATGATATGGGTCGTGAGGCTAGGCGGCAGCTGAGCCCGCAAGCGAAACAGTCGATGACCAACTTGGCAGGTGACGGTCTTGGCTTAGGCGATCTGCCAAGATGATGCGAATGATGAGCGCGGAAGCCAAATTGGACATTTTCGCCAGCTTGTACAAAATGTATCGACTGAAACTCATTGCAGGAATGTATCCAGAGTGCGGACTTGGCTCAGACTACTGGAATCGATGTGCAACGTGCTGTAGGTGGCGGCATTCCGTTAAATCGGCTTGTCGCAAGCGTCGTGCGCTCCTCACATAGCACAAGTACATCGCTGCCTCATCAACCGAAACGAATACCTAGACTGCACCATCGTGTTGTGTACAGTTCCTGAACAGCATGACCTAATGATCGAGATGAGATATCTCGGGCCGCTCGACATGTTTCTCTTCGAGAGCAGCGATCTTGTCGTTCTCGTGCACAGCCGCGAACTCTATCGAAAGTCAGTCTAGTTTCGAGGATTCAGATTCGCATGCACTCACGATCGACCTTTGTGGACTTGAATCTCCATGCTGGGACTTTGTTCTCAAACAGAATATCAAGCTCTCCGTACGAGCGACCCCTGATGGATGCGTCAGCAATGCTTCAAAAGGAGAAGGGCGTAGATCCGTGAAAGACTTACTTGGCTTCTGGAAGACGTAGGAAGCAGTATAAAGTCGACAGCCCAGCACTCGCTCCCCAGAACAAGCCCGACTTGGGACCCCAGTTCCAGGCAAGAGGTGATAGCATCCGAGGAACAATGATACCGCAGATAATGTTCATGATCTGATAAGCGATTCGAGACAGTACGATCGACTTCTGTCGGAGACGAGTGGACGAAATCTCAGCGATGATGGTATAACATACTGGTCCGAGGGAACAGTTGTAAATGAAGTTGAGGCCGATAAGTAGACCACCCATCCCGAAGTTGACGCTTTGGTTGACGTGGAATCCAAGCGCTCCGATGATGAAAAGCACAACACACATGCAAGCCATACCAGCAGTGTAGATTGTACGTCGACCGAAGTACTTGAGTACTGTATATCAGAGCAGGCCCGACGAAAGACAAAAAAAAGGACTTACATCCCCAGGAAAAGAAAGTACCGATGACAAACATCGAGTTGAGGACCATGTTGAGCGAAAAGGATAAATCGGTTGAGATACCGGCCGTCTGTAAGAACTGAATACCTTGACCAATCAAATTCTGACCACTGAGTAGTTGCATAGCGAAAGTCATCATAACGATTTCAGTCCTTCGTCGATCGATACCTCGGAAACAGTCGATGTAGCTAGTACCGAAAGCCGCCTGGATCTCGAGCTCGGTGGTATGTTTCATCATGGCGACAGTGTTGTAGCAATCGGTCTCGGACACCAACTCGGGGTTGGTCAGTCTCTGAACAGCTTGCTTCGCCTCTTCCATTCGACCCTTCCTTACTAGCCACCAGGGGGAAGGGGGGGCGAACCACACAATAGCGAAAAGTGGCGGAATCCAGATCCACTGAATGATGAAGGGAATTCGCCAAGACCAATCGCTTGCGATGGGTAGACATGCTTTGACGACGCCGGACGACAAGAGAATACCAACACCCCAACA
>Ga0308160_10005275_pt1 | contig 13538 bp, 11 predicted proteins | sample PhyFR1_FD_201036 | JGI IMG/M metagenome (GOLD analysis project Ga0308160, IMG submission 201036) | Phyllosphere microbial communities from UC Gill Tract Community Farm, Albany, California, United States - DLSLF.R1 | ecosystem: Host-associated > Plants > Phyllosphere > Unclassified | place: USA...
CTGGCCGAAGGCGGCCACCTGACCCACGGCATGGCACTGAACATGTCCGGCAAATGGTTCAATGTCGTGTCCTACGGCCTCACCGAGCAGGAAGACATCGACTACGACGCCATGGAGCGCCTGGCCCGCGAGCACAAGCCGAAGATGATCATCGCCGGCGCCTCGGCCTTCGCGCTGCGCATCGACTTCGAGCGCTTTGCCCGCATCGCCAAGGAAGTCGGCGCCTACTTCATGGTCGACATGGCCCACTACGCCGGCCTGATCGCCGCCGGCGAGTACCCGAACCCGGTGCCGCACGCCGACTTCGTCACCTCGACCACCCACAAATCGCTGCGCGGTCCGCGCGGCGGCGTGATCCTGATGAAGGCCGAGCACGAGAAGGCCATCAACTCGGCGATCTTCCCGGGCATCCAGGGGGGCCCGCTGATGCACGTGATCGCCGGTAAAGCGGTCGCCTTCAAGGAAGCGCTGTCGCCGGAATTCAAGGCTTACCAGCAGCAGGTGGTCAAGAACGCCAAGGCCCTGGCCGACACCCTGACCGAGCGCGGCCTGCGCATCGTATCGGGCCGCACCGAGTCGCACGTGATGCTGGTCGACCTGCGTGCCAAAGGCCTGACCGGCAAGGAAGCCGAAGCGATCCTGGGCCAGGCGCACATGACCTGCAACAAGAACGGCATCCCCAACGATCCGCAGAAGCCTTTCGTCACCTCCGGCATCCGCCTCGGCAGCCCGGCCTTCACCACCCGCGGCTTCAAGGAAGAAGACGCGGTCAAGGTCGGCAACCTGATCGCCGACGTGCTGGACAACCCGCACGACGCCGCGACCATCGAGCGCGTCAAGGCCGAAGTCAAGCTGCTGACCGACAAGTATCCGGTCTACCAGGCTTGATGTACCGGGCGCCTTCGGGCGCCATTTTTCCAATAGCACCACCGGCGCCCCATGAAATGTCCGTTCTGTCAGCATGAAGACACCCAGGTCCTCGATACCCGCGTATCCGAGGTGGGCGATGCCATCCGGCGCCGGCGCCGCTGCGTGCAGTGCGACAAGCGCTTCACCACCTACGAACGCATCGAACTGTCGATGCCGATCATCGTCAAGAAGGACGGCAGCCGCACCGAGTACGAGTCCAGCAAGCTGCGCGGCAGCCTGCGCCTCGCCCTGCGCAAGCGCCCGGTCTCGGCCGAGGCCATCGATGCCGCCTGCGCCTCGATCGAGGAAAAGCTGCTGACCAGCGGCCGGCGCGAGGTCGATACCGGCCACGTCGGCGAACTGGTGATGCAGGAGTTGAAGCGGCTCGACAAGATTGCCTACATCCGTTTCGCGTCCGTTTACAAGAATTTCGAAGACCTGGCCGAGTTCCAGGAGGCTATCGCCGAAGTAGGCCAGCCCAGGAAATAAATCCGGCTTGCCCGCTGGGCCGCGGGGCCGCTGGCCGGCTGACTTCCACCACCCGCTTTTAGTTCCGTCCGTACGGTTGAGGCGCCACACCGCTGGCCCGGGCTCGACTGTATATCGTCGCATCTCCTGTTCGTGAACGTGGAGGTGAGCGATGCGTGCCGCTGTCCGTACCACCCTGGCCGACGCCGGCTTTACGCTGGCGGAAGTGCTGGTGGCCCTGTTCGTCGTTGCGCTCGGCATTGCCGGGGCGGCCGGCGTGCAGGCCACGGCGCTGCGTGCCGGGCAGGCGGCGGCGCGCATGGCCGATGGCGTCCAGCTGGCCGCCGCGCTCGCCGAGCGCATGCATGCGAATCCCGCGGCGATGGCGCTGGCGGACGCTGCCAATCCCTATCTCCAGCTCGATTACGACACCGATGCCGGGCCGCCGCCGCCCGCTGCCGTCTGCTACGGCAATGCCAACTGCGATGCCATCCAACTGGCCGGTTTCGACCTGGCCGAGACGGCGCGTGAGCTTGGGTCGCACTTCACCGGCGCGCGCATCATGGCCTGCCGCGATGCTTCTGCGCCGGCGGCATCGGGCGCGTCGTCGTGGTCCTGCAGCGGCGAGGCCGGTGCGCCCGTCGTGATCAAGCTGGGGTGGCGCGAGCCTGGCGAAGCGGCGGCGCTGCCGCGGGTGGCGCTGCCGGTCACGAGAGGCAGCGCATGAGAGTCCGGCGCATATGGAGGCGCCCCGGCCGCGAGCGCGGGCTGACACTGGTCGAGATGCTGGTGGCCCTGACGGTCGGCCTGGCCGTGGTGCTGGGCGCCGGCCGGCTGCTCGGCCTGGCCAGCGAGGCCTACGCGGCGCAGATGGAAGCCGCGGCCGTCGACGATGGCGGCCGCTACGCGCTCGACCTGATCGGACGGGCGGTGCGCCAGGCGGCCTGGGTCGAGCCAACCCAGGCCGATGCGGAGGCGGCCGAGCTGCCAGCGCGCCTGGCCGGGCTCGACGCCCATTCGCTGGCCAAGACCACGCCCGGCATCGCCGCGCCGCTGCCCGACGCCGCCAACGGCAGCGATGTGCTGGCGCTGCGCTTTCCCGGGGCCGGCGCCGCGCCCGATGGCGATGGCAGCGTGCTCAGCTGCGCCGGCTTTGCCCATGCCGAAGGCGAGGAGGGCTGGAGCATCTTCTACGTGGCCAGGAACGCCGACGGCGAAGCCGAGCTGCGCTGCAAGTACCGCGGCACGTCGAGCTGGGGCGCCGATGCCCTCGTCAGCGGCGTCGACGGCTTCCAGGTCCTGTACGGGGTCGACACCGACACGCCGCGCGACTTCGTCGCCAACCGCTACCTGAATGCCGCCGCCATCGCGGACCTGGACGCCGCGCTCGGCCTCGGCGCCGACGTGCAGGCGCTGAACCGGCAGACTTACTGGAAGCGCGTGGTCAGCGTGCGCATCGGCCTGTTGCTGCATGGCGCGCGACCGACGCGGCGCGAGGGTGGCGCGCTCGGCTTCGATCTGCTCGGGCCGGCTTATGCCGCAGCGGGCGGGGTGAACGCCGACGCCGGCAGTTCGTTGCACGAATCCGGCATGCCGGCGGCGCTGCGCATGCGCGAGCGGCGGCTGTTCACGGCGACCGTGGCCTTGCCGGCGGCGGTGCCATGAAACACATTCACTCGTTTCCTTCGCATGAGCGCGGCCTGGCCCTGGTCTGCGCGCTGATGCTGATGCTGGGCGCGCTGATCCTCGGCGTCTCCATTGCACGCACTGCCTTTGCCTCGATGGCCGCCGCCCGGATGGAACGCGAGCGCATGGTAGCGCGCGCGGCGGCCGAGGCGGCGCTGGCCGATGCCGAGGCGGACATCGAAGGCGGCAACTTGCCATCGTCGGCGCGTGCTGCCTGGTTCGCCGGCGGCAGTGGTGGCGGCAACAGCGGCGGCAGCGGGAGTGCAGGCAGTGGCGGCGCAGGCAGTGGCGGCTTTGCCGACGGCTGCGGGCACGGCGGCCAGGATCTCGGCCTGTGCCTGCCGGCCGTGCCGCCCTTGCCGCCACCGTGGCAGGCGATCGACCTGGCCGGCGAAGTCGGTGCACCCGTGGTGCCGTATGGCCGCTACACCGGCGCCACGCTGGCCGTCGGCGGGGGCATCCTGCCGTCCCGGCTGCCGGCCTACCTGGTCGAAAAGCTCGAGCCGGCCGGCGCCGGACCGCCGGCCCACCACCTGTACCGCATCACGGCGATCGGCTTCGGCACCCGTCCCGCGACCCGGGTCGTGCTGCAGGCCGTCTATCGAAAACCGGCGCTGCCCGGCACGGCGCCGCCCGCCGAGTCAGCCGATCCGGGCGGACCAGGCGGACCGAGCCGGGCAGGCGGGGCAGGCGCATCGGCCGGCATGGGACTACCCGCCGGCCGCATCAGCTGGCGCGAAATCGGCAACTGGCCCGAGCTGCACGCGCGGGCCATCCAATGAATCCGGACCGAGGAGAGGGAATGAGCAGGCGAAAAACAGGCAGGCGAAACATCAAGGGGCAAAACATGGACAGGCGACACGGCTTTACCCTGGTCGAACTGCTGATCGTGGTGGCGATCATGGGGATTCTCGCTTCGATTGTCCTGCCCAGCTATGGCGGCTATATCGTGCGCACGCGGCGCACCGAAGGACAGGTGGCGCTGATCGAGGCCATGCAGCGCCAGGAGCGTTATTTTTCGGGACATCACAGCTATATTGCGTTCTCGGCGTCGGCGGACGATCCCGAGGCCGCCGGCTTTCCGTGGTGGTCGGGCGACCGGGCCGCCACCAGCGCCTACGAGCTCGACGGCCATGCCTGTCCCGGCCGTACGCTGGCCGACTGCATCGAGATCCGCGCCCGGCCCGGTACGACCCGGGTCGACACGCGCTTCCGCGATCCCGACTGCGGTGCGCTGACGCTGGACAGCCTGGGCAATCACGGCGCGGAAGGCATGCCGGGCGGACGAGCCAGCAGCGGTCGGACCGGGCGCTGCTGGCCATGAGCGCGGTAAGCGTTGGCGGCCGCAGGCGCAGGCGCGCCGGTTTCACGCTGGTGGAGATGACGGTCGTGCTGGCGCTGGCCGCCGTGCTGCTGGCCCTGGCAACGCCCGCGCTCGGCACCTTGATCCGCAACCAGCAGCTGAAGAGCGCCAACGGCGACCTGTTCGCCGCGCTCGGCCTGGCGCGCAGCCAGGCGCTGGCGCGCGGGCTGACCGTCAGGGTGCAGCCGCGCGACCCGTCGGGGACAGATTGGCGCCGCGGCTGGCGCGTCTTCGTCGACCGCGACGGCGATGGCCAGCCCGGGCCGGGTGACGAGTTGATCGCGGAGCATGGGCCGCTGCCGGACGGCATTGCGGTTGTCTTTGCCTTCACCAGCCCTGCGCCGCCTTACTATATCGCCTACAATGGCGCCGGGCGCAGCTGCAGCGCGGGCAACAGCGCGGCGGCGCGCTACGGCACGCTGTCGCTGTTCCACGGCGGCGCGATCCGCCGTATTAAAATCAACATGCTGGGCCGGGCGCGTACCTGCGATCCGGCGCGCGACGCTTCCTGCGACGGCGCCCAGGCGCCGCCGACCTAGACCGAAAGCGCCCAGATCGAACACAAGGACACCGTGCACACACCAAGCAAGATTGCAAGCGACACCGAAGGCATGGCGCTGGCCCTGGAATGGGCCGCCAGGGGCATGACCATCACTGCGCCCAATCCGCGCATCGGCTGCGTGATCGTGCGCGATGGCGAGGTCATCGGCGCCGGCCACACCCAGCCGGCAGGGCAGGCCCATGCCGAGATCCAGGCGATGCGCGATGCCCAGGCGCGCGGCAACGACGTGCGCGGCGCCACCGCCTACGTCACGCTCGAGCCCTGCAGCCATTACGGCCGCACGCCGCCGTGCTCGAACGCGCTGGTGCAGGCCGGGCTGGGCCGGGTCGTCGCGGCAATGGCCGACCCGAATCCGCTGGTGGCGGGACGCGGCATGGCGCAGCTGGAAGCGGCCGGCATCGCCGTCAGCCAGGGCGTGCTGGCCGAGCAGGCCTATGAACTGAACATCGGCTTTTTCACGCGCATGCGCACGGGCCGACCCTGGGTGCGCCTGAAGACGGCCGCCAGCCTGGATGGCATGACGGCGCTGGACAGCGGCGAAAGCCAGTGGATCACCAGCCCGGAAGCCCGCGCCGACGGCCATGCCTGGCGCGCCCGCGCCGGCGCGATCCTGACCGGTATCGGCACCGTCAAGGCCGACGATCCGCAACTGACCGTGCGCGGCGTCGCGGCGCCGGACGGCGCCGCTTCCGTACCGCCGCGCCGCGTGATCGTCGACAGCCGCCTCGATATCGGCCTGGGCCCGCGCATCCTGCAGGGCGAGCCGTGCTGGATCGTGGCCGCCGCGCCGGATCCGGACAAGGAAGCCGCATTGCGCGCCGCCGGCCACGAGGTCATCCTGCTGCCGAACGCGCACGGCAAGGTCGACCTGCCGGCACTGATGCTGGAACTGGGCAAGCGCGAGATCAACGAGCTGCACGTCGAGGCCGGTGCCAAGCTGAATGCATCGCTGCTGCGCGAAGGCTGCGTCGACGAGCTGCTGGTCTACCTGGCGCCGAGCCTGATCGGGCCGGGGCAGGGCATGTTCGCGCTGCCGGCGCTGGAGCGCCTGGCCGACAAGGTAGCGCTGCGTTTCCACAGCGTGAGCCAGGTCGGTCCAGACCTGCGCATCCTGGCGCGCATTCCCGGCAAAAATGAGTGCTCAAACGAGCAATCCTGAATTATCAATTGAGCAAACCTGAAGGAACGAGACGTATGTTTACTGGAATCGTCGCTGCCGTCGGCAGCATCAAGTCGGTCACCCCGCTGGCAGGCGGCAATGACGCCGGCGTGCGCCTGGCCATCGATGCCGGCGGCCTGCCGCTGGCCGACGTCGCGCTGGGCGACTCGATCGCCATCAATGGCGCCTGCATGACCGTGGTCGAGAAGGACGAGCGTGCCTTCACCGTCGACGTGTCGCGCGAAAGCCTGAACCGCACCGCCGGCCTCGACCAGCCGGGCGAAGTCAACCTGGAAAAGGCGCTGACCCTGGCCGAGCGCCTGGGCGGCCACCTGGTCTCCGGCCACGTCGATGGCCTGGGCACGGTGCACAGCTTCGAGCAGGTCGGCGAATCCTATAAGCTGGTCGTGGATGCGCCGGCCGAACTGGGCAAGTTCCTGGCGTACAAAGGGTCGGTGGTGGTCAATGGCGTGTCGCTGACCGTCAACAACGTCGAAGACGTGGCCGCGGCCGGTGCCGGCCAGGCGGCCTGCTGCCGCTTCTCGATCAACCTGATCCCGCACACGATCGCCGTCACCACCCTGAAGCACCTGGCCGCCGGCGCCAGGGTCAATCTCGAGATCGACCTGATCGCGCGCTACGTCGAGCGCATGCTGAGCGCGGCCAAGGTCTGATTCCACGGCGCGGACGCGCCTGTCCACCCACATTTCGCGTAGACTGCCCGATGGAAATTTTGTCCATCGGGCCGTTTCTGCACGCGCCTGTATTGACGGGATTGCCGCTTCGGACGACGACAATAACAAGGACGCAAAATGAAACATACCAAGGAGATGGTGCGCGGCGTAACGCTGGTCGCATTGCTGGCCGCAGCCGGACTGTGCTCGGCCAACCCGGCCGCCATGCGCAGCTACCGCGGACTGGCGATGACGGCCGGCGGCGAGCGCATCGCCGCGATCGAAACGGTGGACGGCGACAAGGCAGCGCCGCGCGTGACGGTGCGCGCGACCGCCGGCGGCAACATCGCCGCGGTCTACGAGAGCGCCAATTGCGCACAATGCCGCTTCGATGCGCCGGCATGGTCGCCGGACGGCAGTTCGCTGGCGCTGATCGGGTCCGATGCCAAGGCCGGCACCGCCAGCGTGCTGGTGCTGCGCGACGGCAAACTGGTCACCGTCGCCACGGTCAAGGGCGTCGCCAACACGGTGCGCTGGTCGCCGGACGGGCGCCGGCTGGCCTTCCTGGCCACCGTCGACGCCAAGAAGCTGACCGGCGCCGTCGAAGCGGGCGCGCGCCAGGTCGGCGAGATCGGGCTGGCGCAGCAAGAGGACGAACAGCGCATCGCCCTGGTCTCCGCCAATGAGCCGGCCGGCGGCGGCGAAGTGCGCCTGGTGTCCCCGGGTGACACCTTCATCTACGAATACGACTGGACCCCGGACGGCAAGGGCTTCGTCGTCACCAGCGCCAAAGGCAACGGCGACAACAACTGGTGGATCGCGACCCTGGGCCACGTCGATGCCGACAGCGGCAAGCTGCGGGTGCTGGCCGCGCCCAAGATGCAGATGAACATGCCGCACGTGTCGCCGGATGGCCGCACGGTCGCCTTCATCGGCGGCCTGATGAGCGACTTCGGCTCGGTCGGCGGCGACGTGTTCACGGTGCCGATCGAGGGTGGCGAACCAATTGACGTGACGCCGGGTTTCAAGGGCACGTTCAACGGCATCGGCTGGCGCGGCCCGGCCTTGCTGGCGTCGGTGCAGGCCGGCGCCGATACCGGGATCGCCAGCATCGACCCCGCCGCCCGCAGCGCGCGCGTGCTGTGGAAGGCGCCGGTGTCGGCGTCCGCCGCGCGCGACGGCCGCTTCGTGTTCAGCGCCGACGGCAAGGTCGCGGCCTCGGTCCAGGAGGATTACGAGCACGGTCCGCGCATCGTCGCCGGACCGCTGGCGGCGCTGGCGCCGGTCACGCACGACAACGAGGACTTTGCGCCGCAGGTCAAGGCGCGCAGCATCGCCTGGACCAACGAAGGGTTCAATGTGCAGGGCTGGCTGGTCGGGCCGCGCACGGTAGAGCCCGGCAAGAAGTACCCGATGATCGTGCAGGTGCACGGCGGCCCGGCCGCGGCCATCACGCCGCGCTACGTGTCGGGCGGTGAGGCCGGCAACAGCCTGGTGCGCGCGCTGGTGGACAAGGGCTATTTCGTGTTCTTCCCGAACCCGCGCGGCAGCTATGGCCAGGGCCTGGCCTTTTCCAGCGCCAACAAGCGCGATTTCGGCGGCGGCGACTGGCGCGACATCCTGGCCGGCGTCGATGCCGCCATCCGCCAGGCCCCGGTGGACGGCGCGCGCCTCGGCCTGATGGGGCATTCCTACGGCGGCTTCATGACGATGTGGGGCGTGACCCACAGCCAGCGCTTCAAGGCGGCGGTGGCCAGCGCCGGCATCGCCAACTGGATCAGCTACTACGGCCAGAACGGCATCGACCAGTGGATGGTGCCGTTCTTCGGCGCCACCATGTACGACGACCCGGCGATCTACCGCGCGGCCTCGCCGATCGAGTCGATCAAGTCGGCCACGACGCCGACGCTGGTGATGGTGGGCGAGCGCGACGTCGAGTGTCCGCCGGCACAGTCGTTCGAGTTCTGGCACGGGCTGAAGGCGCAAGGCGTGCCGACCGCGCTGGTGGTGTACGAAGACGAGGGCCACGCCATCCGCAAGCCGGAACATGCACAGGATCAGCAGGTGCGGGTCCTGGCGTGGTTCGACCGGTATTTGAAATAAGCTTGAAAGGAGCGCCGAGGCGCCCGGATACACCATGAACAGCCAGCACGACAGAAAGCGGATCCACTGGAATCCGCGTCCCCGCAGCCGGCCCGGCCTGCACCTGAAAACCGAAAAGCTGCCCTACCAGCGGCCGGCCATTGCCAAGCTTCGCTTCAGCGCGAGTGCCCTCATGGTTGCCGAGCGTATCGACGTAAAAGCGCTTTCCGGCTTCGAGATCATCGCCAAGTCGCCTTTCCTGGTGCGCCTGGGCGGTGGCGGCGTGGCCGCGATCTTCCGCTATGGCGCAGTGGTCCTCTTCAATGCCTCGGACGACGAGAAGACGCGCCTGCTGGATGCGCTGCGCGTACACTCTTCCGGCGCCGGCGATCCCGGCGCCGAGGAAGCCGCCGTGATCGATGTCGATCCGGAGGAGGAGGAAGGCCCATCCGAGCAATACATCAAGATCAAGAACGCCGACCGGCTGCGGCTGCAGCTGATTGCCGAGGTGATGGCCAAGGCCACCATGCTGTCCTTCCAGGAACGCCAGGCAGGACGCGACTTCGACCGTAGCGAACCGCTGGCGCGCGACCTGGCGGAAGACGGCCGCTTTTCCGCCAAGCCGTCCGAACTGCTCAAGGCCGTCGGCAGCATGCTGCTGGCCGAGAGCCGGCTGAACGGCCGGGCGGGTGTGCTGGACCGCCCCGACCTGTTATGGGACAACCCGGGGCTGTCGGGCCTGTACGCCAGGCTGGAAGGCGACTATGAACTGCATGACCGCGCGGCCACCCTGGACCGCAAGCTGACGACCTTGTCGCATACCTCGGAAACGTTGGTGGAAACGATGCGTTACCACAGCTCGCATAGGCTGGAACTCGCGATCCTGCTGCTGATCTTCGTCGAACTGTGCCTGGCGCTGTACGGGCACTTCAGCCACGAGATCGGCTGAACCTGCGCCTCAGCGCGCGGCCTCGTACGCCGCGGAGGCCGGGGCCGTAGCGGCGGTTTCCGGATTGAGCACCACCTGCACATAATTCTCCGGATTCAGGTAGCGCTGCGCGGTCCGCTTCAGGTCCGCCACGCTCAGCGATTGCACTTCCTTGTCGAAGCTCAGGATCGTGCCCGGATCGGTGCCCTCGGTCAGCGAAGTCTGCAGCACCGCCAGCCAGTACCCGTTTTCCTGCAGCGACTTGCGGTAGGTCTGCAGCCAGTTGGTCTTGACCTTGTCCAGGTCGCCCTGGTCCGGTCCCTGGCTGCGCACGCGCTCGATTTCGGCGAAGGTTGCCTGCAGCACCTTGTCGACGTTCCTGGGACCGGTCGGCAGGGTCACGCCGACCGAGTAGTGGGCGTAGGGCACACGACTCATCGAGCCCTCCATGCCGCCGCCATAGATCAGGCCAAGCTTTTCGCGCAGGATGTCGATGATGCGGATGTTCATCACCTCGGTCAGCGCCGACAGGCGCAGCTCTTCCATCTCGGTGACCTCGGCCGGGCCGGTAAAGGTCAGCGATACCGTGCTCTTGTCCTCGAGGCCGCTCTTGACCTCGCGCTTGACCACGCCCTTGACCGGGCGCAGGCCGAGGTCGCGGTAGGCGGTCGGGAGGTCCGGCGTCGGCAGGCTGCCGAGGTAGGTCGCCAGCAGCGGCTTGATCGCCTCGACGTCGAAGCTGCCGACCAGGATGAAGGTCAAGTCCTTGGCGCTGGAAAAGCGCTGGCGGTAGATGGCGATCGCGCGGTCGAGGTCGATGCGCGAGATGTCTTCCGGACGCAGCGCGCGCGGCGCACGCGGGTTGTTGCCGTACAGCGTGGCCACCACGGTGTCGCCGAACAGCGCGCCCGGCTGCGACAGGCGATTGCGCGCCAGCTCCATCTGCTTGCCGATGAAGGATTTGTACAGGTCCTCGTCGCGGCGCACGCCGGCGAACTTCAGCCACACCATCTGCAGCATGGTCTCGACGTCGGACGCGCCGGCGACGCCGGCCACCACGTCGGTGTTGTTGCCGAGGCCGGCGTTGACGGCGGCCGCTTTGCCGGCCAGTACCTTGCGCAGATCGAGCGGCGAAAAATCCTTCAGGCCCATCGCGGCGACGATGGTGTCGGCATAGCGCGCGCTGAACATGTCCTTCTCGTCGAACAGGCTCTGGCCGCCGAAGCGGGCGGCGCTCATCAGGACCTGGTCGTTGCGGAAGGTGGTCGGTTTCAGGATCACCTTGACGCCGTTCGACAGGGTCAGGTGGGTCAGGCCCAGGTGCGCGTCGCTCGAGGCTGCCACGATGCGGCCCGGCGCCGGCGGCTTGTCCATCAGTGCGCCGGCCACCGCCTTTTCGTCGTGGGCGCGGACATCGCGCCGTTCCGCCGCCGCCACTGCCGCCAGCAATTGCGTGCCGTCGGGCAGGGCGGTCTCGGCCTTGGTCGGCCCGGTGTAGACCACCAGCTTGCCCGAGTCGGCCGGGATGGTGGCGCGCGCATAGGCATTGATTTCGTCGAGGCCGATGCCGGGCACCAGTTCGGTCACGTAGCGGTACTCGGCGTCGATGCCGGGAATCGATTCGCCTTCCAGGAAATGGCGCATGTATTCGCCGGCATAGACGGCCGAATCGGTCTTGTCGCGCTCGTTCCAGGCGCGTTCGTAGGTGCGGATCATGCCCTTCTTGACCCGCTCCAGTTCGGCAGCCGTGAAGCCGTAGCGGCGTGCGCGTTCGTTTTCCTGCACCAGTGCATCGATCGCTGCCGTGGCGCCGCCGCCGGCCAGCGAGGCCGAAGCGTTGTACGAGCGGTAGCGCGGCGTCAGCCGGCTCAGTGCGCTGCTGGCGCCGAGGAAGGGCGGGTTCGGCAATTGCGACAATTCCTGCAGGCGCGCATTCAGCATGCCGCCGAACAGCGCTTCGATCAATTGCTCGCGGTAGCCGCCGACCGTCTCCCGCTCCTGGAAGGCTTGTACCGGATAGCGGATCAGGATCGCGGCCGGACCGGCTTCCTTGTCGGTGACGATCAGCGCCTCGGAGTCCGTGCGCGGCGGGATTGTTGCATAGGTGCGCGGACGTTCCTGTGCCGGGTTCCTGAGGCCGTCGAAATGGTGCTTGATCAATTGCTCGGCCTGCGCCGGGTCGATGTCGCCGACCACCACCACCGCCATCAGGTCGGGCCGGTACCAGTCGCGGTAGAAGCGGCGCAGCGCGTCCGGCTTGAAATTGCGCAGCGTTTCTTCCTGGCCGATCGGCAGGCGCTCGGCATAGCGTGAACCGTTATAGATCTTCGGCATCAGCACCTTTTGCATGCGGTCGCCGGCGCCCTTGCCGAGGCGCAGTTCCTCGAGGATGATGTCGCGCTCCTTGTCGATGTCGGCATCGTTCAGGGTCAGGCCCTGCGCCCAGTCCTGCAGCACCAGGAAGGCGCGGTCGACGTCCTGCCTGCGCTCGGACGAGACCGGCAGCACGTAGACGGTTTCGTCGAAGCCGGTGTAGGCGTTCAGGTCGGCGCCGAACTTGACGCCGATCGACTGCAGGTAAGACACCAGCTCGTGCTTTTTGAAATTGCGCGAGCCGTTGAAGGCCATGTGCTCGGTGAAGTGGGCCAGGCCGCGCTGGTCTTCGTCTTCGAGGATGGCACCGGCCTTGACCACGAGGCGCAGTTCGAGCTTGTTTTCCGGCTTGCGGTTGCGCTGGATGTAATAGGTGAGGCCGTTGGCCAGTTTGCCGACCTTGACCTGGGCGCCGATGGGGAGCGGATCGTCCAGCTTCAAGGGCGCGAGCTTCAGCGGCGCCAGCCTGGACGGCGCCGGGGCGGTCGGGGCGGTTGCATTCGGTGCAGATGCGGGGGCGGCCGCCAGCGCCGCCGCGGACAGCGACAGCAGGACGGCGGCGCTGAGGCGGGCAAGCAGCGTACCAGGAACGGGGCCGATAACCTGGCGGAAAATGCGGCCAAAACAGAGGAGCATGCGACGCTGTCCTTTCGCTTAAAAAACCATTCTACCTTGCAAAATGCAAGCCGGATGCGGCCGTGCCCCGGCAAATCCTTTAAAATAGCGGATTAACACATGGCCGGGTGTGCAGATCACCGGGCCGCTGCCCCGTATCAAGGAATCCCGCATGCCCATCTCCACTACTCAGGAAATCGTCGACGAACTGCGCGCCGGGCGCATGGTCATTCTGGTCGACGAGGAAGACCGCGAAAACGAAGGCGACCTGGTGCTGGCCGCCGATTTCGTCACGCCGGAAGCGATCAACTTCATGATCCGCCATGCGCGCGGCCTGGTCTGCCTGACGCTGGCGGAAGAGATCTGCGACCGTCTCGAACTGCCGATGATGACGACCCGCAACGGCACCTCGTTCGGCACCAATTTCACGGTGTCGATCGAAGCGGCCGAAGGCGTCACCACCGGCATCTCGGCAGCCGACCGCGCGCGCACCATCCAGGTCGCGGTGGCGAAGGATTCGAAGCCGGAAGACCTGGTGCAGCCGGGCCACATCTTCCCGCTGCGCGCGGTCAAGGGCGGGGTGCTGATGCGCGCCGGCCATACCGAAGCCGGCTGCGACCTGACCGAGATGGCGGGCCTGACCCCGGCCTCGGTGATCTGCGAGATCATCAAGGAAGACGGCACCATGGCGCGCCTGCCCGACCTGCTCGAGTTCGGCA
>Ga0308160_10005276_pt1 | contig 13537 bp, 17 predicted proteins | sample PhyFR1_FD_201036 | JGI IMG/M metagenome (GOLD analysis project Ga0308160, IMG submission 201036) | Phyllosphere microbial communities from UC Gill Tract Community Farm, Albany, California, United States - DLSLF.R1 | ecosystem: Host-associated > Plants > Phyllosphere > Unclassified | place: USA...
AATGAGGTTGCGGAGTAAGGTACTCGCAGAAGCAGATCTAATTTGGGGGTCGCGTGGACAGGCACTGCGGCGGCAACAACTGAGTGGCACATAGGATATGATGATGCATATACACTGCATGGTCTAGGCGAAAACGAATCTCTCCTCTCCAGAAGCCAACATCCGCCTAGCATCCACACTACCCACTACCCGCTCCAACTTAAGCGCATCAAACCTGGAGAACAGTACTCTAGTTGAGACTTCCTCAACCTCCACCTCAGCTTCTGCTTCCTCTCCATTCTTCCTACTTGGCAAGAAAGGAGTTTGGGCGAATTCCGCATAGAATCGAGCATGTTCAGGGAGAGAGTAGTAGACGATCGTCTTTGCTCCTCGGAGTTTGTAGCGGCGGTAGAAGTGGAATCGTTCCGTTACGATTAGGAAATCTTTTTTGCCCTTGAAGAACGTTGTTCGTGCCCTCGAGATTTCGGAGTTGGAAGAGTATTCTGATATAGCTGCGTAGGAGATTTTAGATTCGGGACGACGGAGGTAGTCGTTTAATCTGACATAGTCGAAGTAGGAGGGTACTACTATCAAGGTCTGTTGACGAGAAATGGCGGATCGTTGCAGTGCGGGTATCGTCTGTTTGTCAGCTTGATACCAGTGAAATGAGAAGACGTACCTTCTTGACAAACCAATCCAGCCTCTGATCAACCTCTTCAACAGCCGCATCACCTCCCAATCCCTTCCTACTCTCCCCGTCGAACCTCTCAAAGACCTGCTTGACCCCAGGCTTGATATACCCCAACACACCTGGATAATCATTCTTTTCCAATCGAACCTTTCCTTCGAGGTTGAAACAGTGTTTATGGAAAAGAGATCGAGTTTCGGGGGTATCGTATCGTGATAATAAGATTGTTTGGCGCAAGTATTTGGCTTGTTCATCTAGGTACCAATTCTTGACTCGGGAGAAATCACATCCGTGAGGTGATTTCGGCATCTTGTTGAGGTGTGAGAATATGAACTGGGATAGGTATTGCCCAATACGCGTGGATGAGGGAACTTACCTGAACATGATCCCAGTTTTGCATTTGCATGACGTCGATTCCATCCACTACTGCCACCTCGATACTACTCAGCAAATCCGTGCTTTCCTCTCTCTCACTCTGCATCTTGATACCAAGGGGACTAGCGATGATGATATCACATTCCATCAATTTATCCTCATTCGCAGGCATCATCACTACCCTCCATGCCTTTCTTGTGATCTTGATACCAATCCTGAAATTATCATCCGAGTTACCCCTAAAGTTGACAAGGTGATCAAGGGGGTATTCGGTAGTAGCTGATGTAGAAGCTAATGGGTCCTCGGTATTTTTAGGGATAGAGAAGGAAGACATGAAAGGACGCATGTTTTCAATTTGAGTACCGTGAGGAGCGAGTGGGAAGAGGTGCGAAGTGAGGTAGTGTAGAGCGAGAGAACGAAGTGGGAGAAGGAGTAAGACTTTGGGTCGGGTGAAGGATTGATCTCGAGGTGGTTCGGGCGCTGCAGTTGGGTCGGCAGCGGTCAAGTGAGCGAGCTTTTCGTTGTTTCGGATGATCTTCCGGCGGGTCCTATCTGTCAGCTCCTGACGATTGACGAGACTGTAGACTTACTTGAGAACGTGATTCAAGGCATGAGCCATGGCGGCTTTACGCATAGCTTCCTTAGTATCACCATACAAGACCTTCTCTGACCCATCCGCCTCTCCATCGAGGGAATGTAGGTATATATCCCTATACTGTCCCAAGTGACCCAAACACGTCGAGACTAGTGGTGAAGGAGATTTCTTGAGTGCCTCAGCAATAGCAGGTGTGATCTACCATTAGTGACGAGTGTCAATTGTAGGAAGGTGCGACTCACTCTCGTTCGGCTTTCTGATGATCCTGCCTGACCGGCGGGACGGAGTTCCATAGCCCTCCCAAAGCCTTGCAGGGTGAATCGTTCTGATTTCCATTCGTTCCCATCCACCGAGCTGATCAATTCGCTTTTCAGAAGCTCGGTAGTGGCTCCGAAATGTTCATTGAACCGGTCGCCTGAGATCAGCTTTATTCAGGGCCCAGCAAGAGTGTCAGCTTACTCGTGACAGCCGCTCCCTCGTCATCTGATCCTTCATCGACGTCGATATCGACGTGACCGTTTGTTTTCGTTGATACCTCGCTATTTCCATTTCCAGTTCCATTAACCTCCTTGCCCTTTCCCTTGTCATTCCCATTCTCTTTGCCATTGACCTCAGCCTTGGCTTTCTTCCCAAACGTACTTCCACTAGGCCCCAACTCTCCTCCAAAAATAACACTCTTCCTCTTTTTCACGCCATTCCCATTCGCCGTCCCATTCGCCTTGACGCCTTTTGCTTTAAGAGCCGGAGCAGGGACGGGACTAGCAGTCCTACTATTGAGAGCTGGCGATCCACGTTGTCCACCTGGTATATCGAGATCTCTGGGTTTCTTGATTGCTGCTACATTGAGCAATGTGAGGAGTTTGACCTCTGTATCAGTCGACATGATGTTGTGAAAGGATAGTGTATAACAGAGAGCAGGTGGAGGAAAATCAAAATTCTGCAACTCACGAGTGTCAGGCACGGCCGGTTGGGAGATTACACAAAGGAGGATATGGGATAAAGGAGAGAGAGTATGCAAACGTCATAACATCAAGCATTGCATCTCTACGTTGCATACATACAAGATGGCATCACCTCGAATCATCCTGACTGGAGGATCAAAAGGATTGGGCCTTGCCATCATCCGAATCCTGCTTGAGAAGCACAACGCCAGAGTCGCTACTCTCTCTCGATCATACCCCGACGAATTGAAATCTGTGGTGGAGAAATACGGTCCTGAGAGGGTCATTGTAGTACAGGGAGACGTTGGGAAATCAGAAGATAATGTCAAAGTCGTCAAGGCGGCAGTTGACGCTTTTGGTGGTTTGGATTCATTAATCTTGAATGCCGCTACGCTAGATCCAGTCGGTAAGTGACCATCTACCTTACCTGGTTCTCGGTACTGAAGGCCAGGACGACTAGCAGATATCCCTCAAGATGCTTTGGTACCATATTCACAAATCAACATCTTCTCCACTATCTACATTCTCCAAGCTGCCATCCCGCATCTCAGAAAAGAGGGTGGTAGGGTAGTAGTGACCTCTTCCGGAGCTGCTACAGGAGCATATGGTGCTTGGGGATTATACTCCATGTCGAAAGCTGCCCAGAACAGTTTAGTGAGGACATTAGCTGTAGAAGAGAAGGCAAACGGCATATCCGTTTTCGCCGTCAGGCCTGGGGTCGTTGATGTGAGTCCTCCCCAATCCACCGTTTGGGATTGAGCTGATAATCAGACCGATGTGAGCCGACGTTTTCTTCGAGTGGGCTATAGCTGAACAGCAGATGCAAAAACTCATCAGAGAGACCGGTGGCTCCGCAATGGACGCGGATGTACACGCCAACTTCATCGATACACACGCCAAGGGCAAGCTACTCGCTCCTGAACTGTCCGTCGTCTTGCTTCAATCTCACGAGGAATATGCTAACATGACAGACCAGGTGCGGCTATTGCTGGTCTTGCTGTTTCTGGGTCGGCTTCGCTTTCGGGAGAGTTTATTCAGTGGTCCGACGAGAGGATTGCCGAGTATCAGTCATAAATCTGTAGAGATCTTAGTAGAATCCTGCTGTTCGGACCAAATGTATGATCATTCCCCTAGTCTAGATCCATGCCATGACCTCTGCAACACAGTCTACCTATCATATCCAAGCCTATATGCAGCACGGCGGACAAGTCCGAAAATTGAAACTACTTTCTGGTCGTTCTCTACCTTGAAGTTGCTTCTTGTCACTCTGCAACCCACGTCCCATCATGTCCGTGATAAGACCATTCGAGCCTACAGATATCCTGAACTTCAACGCCGTCAATGCAGATTCATGGACTGCCACTGTACGCCCTTCCTCATCTGGCCATCCCCAAACTGACAAATAGTACCACACAGGCTATTATAGCACATATGCCGCTCAATGGCCTGAATTCTGTATGACGGCCGAATCAGCTCATGAACCCGGACCATCCATTAAAGCATATAGTACGTTCCCCCGGTCATGTGATGTGCTGATAATAGTGCTCGCGAAACATGAACCACCACCTCCGAACCCACAACATCATGCCCACCTTACTGCTATGTCAATTACACCTTCTTTCCGATCTTTGGGTCTCGCAAGATTGTTTATGGATCATCTTGAAGTACTTGCTTCAAATGGAAAGGATTCTGCATCAGAAAAGGAGGAGGGAAGGAAAGATTGTGTAGATGCTTGGTTTACGGATTTGTTTGTTCGGTGTAATAATCATAGGGCGGTGGAGATGTATGAGAAACTTGGGTATAGTGTTTTTAGGCGTGTGGTCGAGTGAGTCTTCTTAGTCGCTGTTAGGGTAAGGTCCTGATCCTATAGCTACTATCAAGGGATGGAAGGACCTGATTCGACAAGAGACGAGTTGGATGGATTTGGTGAGTTCCTCCTACGTCAATTTTCAGTAGGCTGATGAACAGATATGCGTAAATCAGCATCTAGAGATAAGGTAAGGCTAAAACGAATTTAAAAGTACATAGCTGATATGATAGGACAAAAAGTATACAAGAAAAAACGGACGGGATATCTTGGTTTCGCCAGATCAAGTCTGGGCATAATGATTGACATTCACAACATGTATAATTTACGACAACCTCCCTATACGATCTCTCTCTCTCCCGAATCTCAGGATCACTTCATCTTGATATCCACCTCGAGACTATGTACAAGGTCCCTCGAGCTGTGACCGACGCTAAATGTGAATTTGCCCTTGGGGATTCGCCAGATCTGTCGTTTGACGTCCCAAACCGATAGATCCTTCTTGCGCTACTCCATTAGTACTTCGCCATCCGGAATGGGGCAGACCTACCAAAGCGAACTCAACGGTCTTACTCTCCCCGGCCTTGAGGTAAGGTTTCTCATACCCCCTCAAATGTCGTGGAGGTTGTTCGACCTCGGTCTTGGGGAATGACATGTACTATTCTCAGCTCACTCTGAAATAAGCTGAGGAGCACTCACCAGCTGGGGAACAGCAGCACCATCAACTTTACCGGTATTGGTAACATTTACAGAGGCGGTATACTGATCTCAGCGCTGATCTCCGACTGAGGGTACTCACCAAGAAATCATATAAATCGGCATCACCCTCAAATTGCTCATTCGTCTTCTGGATCGTATCATCGGCGACTACGTGATCCTCTTCGATCCCGAAGTGAGATAATTCGAATGTAGTGTAACTGATCGAGTTAGCTTGTGATATCCTGATTGTCAGATGGCAATGAGCTGACCTTAGACCATGCCCGAATTCGAACCGCGGCTTAATGTGATGTTTGTCAAACCACTTGTAATCGATGGCTAGGCCTTCGCTGAAAGTCGACCTCGGGAATTTGCCCTTCTTAGGCTGTGATCAGTTCGGCAAGGGGATTGAAGACATACCATATCTCGAACAATATTGTTCTTCGGCCAGTCAGACTCGGCTTTGCCCATTGTGAACGGTAGCTATTAGGTCAGATTACCTCTTGAAGGAAGAGTCAGTCATCTTACCTTGCCAGATGGATTGACATCTCCCCAGAGAATATCTACGATCGCATTACCAGTTTCTTGTCCCGGGTAACCAGCAAACACCACTCCGCCGATCTTGGATAGATCCACCCAATCTTCGATGATAACCTGTCCACCAACGTGCATCACAACGACCACTTGTCCCGCACAACTCTTCTCGACAGTCTTGATCATCTCCTCACCATCATGATCGAGTCTCAGACTATCCCTGTCCCACCCTTCAACCAGGAACCCACCAACAAAGACAAGACAAACTTCGGATTGAGACGCGATCCATGACATCGACCCAAAGTGGGCGGAATCGTCATGGAGGACCGTATCGACTCTGATACCTTCGCTCCGGGCTCTCAGAGAAATGGCTTCGAGAGGTGCGGCCTGACGTCAGCTTTTCTACGGTCAGCAGGAGCTCACGATGTAATCGGCATAAGCTGCTCCTGATCCACCTCCGATAGTCACTGTTCCGTTCCAGTACCTCCTCTTGGAAGCTACGATACAGAACAAGTCAGGCCCGCAACCACTGCCAGTCGAGGGATAATCGGCATCGGTACCGAATACTCCAATACGCCTGATGTTCTTGAGGGGTAGCACCCCAGAGTTCTTCAGGAGGCTGATCTCACTTAGCATAGTGTTCGTCTAGACTGAAGAGTGGGACTCACACGGTCGACTCGGCAGCGACTTTTCGGGCCAGCTTGTGATGATCGCCCTTATGGCTGATATGCTGGTTCCGGAATACATGACCATCGACCTCGACTTCATCTCGGAGATTGTACTTCTGGTAATTGATCTCCGGATAAGATTTATGCTGAGAAGCAAGGTATGGTGTGAGGATTCTGTTCCGTCAATCCTATGACTCAGGAGCCAAAGGGAAGGGCACTGACCTATGCGCCATGTCATCCAGTCGTTTCATCGGGACTTTGCCATCATGGACGGCTTTGAGCAGTCTCTTCCCATCTGACAAGTCAATGCTAGTTTGATCGATCCCATGGTACTTACAGAAATACTCGCCCGGAAGCTCCATGTCCATACCTCCAAGTGCGGAGGGCGCAGTAGAGTGAGTCGCTCCGAAGTCGCTCTGCAGATATCAGCTGAGTCGTCTTATCTTTGTGTCTCAACTGCGTACAAGTACACTAATGATCAGCCAGACCGACAGGTAATTGCTAGCTTACAATCCTTGGAAATTAAGCTCCTTCTTCAAAATCTGATTCATAGCCGGATCACTCTCGCAAGCTGCAGTCCCGTTGATTCGGTTATACGAGCTGACATCAGCTGCAGACCTGGTACGCGGAGAACGTAGCTTACCACATGATAGCTCCGGTACCTGCTCGTACAGTCTCCGCGAAAGATGGTAAATAAAGCTCTTTTACAGTCTTGTCATCCACATCGGCCGAGACATCCGTACAGTCTGTCCTGCCACCCGAATCGTCTAGTGGGCCGGTACATACTGGTTCTTGTTCGTAGAGGAAGTAGTGTTTGGCACATGTGATTAGACCTGACTCTTGCATTCCTCGGACGGTCAGGAATGACATGGTGGATGAGAGGTATGGGTCTGGCGATATGGCTACCTTGTCAGCTACGTTGAAGAGATGAGACAGCAGAGCTCACCTTCCCAGTTCCTTCCTGCATGAGGTGATCTCCCGAGTGGACCACCTGTCACTGGACCGAGTTCGACGTTTATACCCTTTCCCCTGAACTCCTTTCCGATAGCTATAGCTCTTTGTTCGATCAAATCCCGGTCGAATGATGCGGCAGCGGTAAAAGCCGATGGGAACTGAGTTACAAAGTCGGTATATCTGGGTCCAGCCGCTGATTGTAAGCCTGAGCGAACGAACCAGGTTCTCCAGCTTACGGCCATCATTGAAGCATAATCCGGGGAGTCCTAATCGTGGAACTCCTCCTGAATTCGCTTGACATGGTCCTGTAACCGCCGTAGTGAGGTTCACCTGCCATTAGCTATTACTTTGCTTTGGCAGATCGAGCTACCTTCTCCTCGACGGTCATCTGAGACACTAGGCCGACGGCGTGATCGTATGCCGAAGCCCATGTTTCCCCACTTGCGTATGGACCAGTGTATAGCTCGGAGTTGTCGGTCTGCGGTTCTAGATTACCGTGAAAGGGGGTAAAGAAGCCCGGGAATACCGCCAGCCCTTGTGTGATTAGTCTCCACATCGAGTAGGCGGGCGAAGTGTAGTACAAATGTACGATGAAGCTTCCTGTTCAGGTCCCTTCCTACCCACACCCTCCCCTCCACTCAAGACCCCCACTTCGAACTCACGTGGAACTGATTCCGTCCGCACATCCCCGGCTCGCTTCGTTAACCGGTCAATGCGATTTTCTGAGTAAACCATCTATCAATCACACTTTACCTCAATAACCATGGATATCAAGCGATACCCCTTCACGGATTTTGTGGCTACTACTCCTGTTCAGTCTAGGAAGAGTAAATCTGGAAAGGACCTTGAAACTTTCAGCTCAGGCCGATTATGGATGCCTACAGGAGCTAGAGGTGTTTTTGGGGGTCAAGTGTGAGTCGCCCTTCCGGTGATGTAGCTGATGTTAGGATTGCACAAGCTCTATCTGCTGCGTCACAAACTATCAAAGCTCCTCTAGGACTGCACAGTCAACATTGTTACTTCCTCCTTCCGGCAGATGCGTCAATACCTATCGACTACGAAGTAGAGAGGCTCCGAGATGGAAAGTCGTACGCAAACAGACTAGTCAAGGCGATACAGCGTGACAAACCGGTATTCATCTTAGCTGCATCATATACCCTTCCGCCAATAGTACTTCCTAAGTCACCAAAAGCACCCGATGCAGGTGCTAAAGAAGCTTTATCTCATTCACTCCGGTTTGCTCTGGGAAACGCATCCGAATCAGGACAGGCGGACAAGCGAAGGCAAACGCAGAAGGAGACCGATGATATACAATCCCCATTTGGATTCTCACCCAAGTTTCAGATTGAATTCCCAGATGATGTGATGGGATATCAGGAATGTGAGGAGGAGGAAAGTCGGTGGGCGAAGTTCTTACAGGAGAAGGCGGAGCTTGACGGACGTGGTCAGAGGGCGATAGGAGAGTACATACGGGTGGGTGCCTTCTTTTTACCAATTAAACACGCTGAAGGATAAGGAGAGGAAGGAATCGCCAGTTGCTATTGCTGTTGCCAAGGTGAAAGCTTCCCGAGATGAGGTCATTGCTGCAGGTGGGAACCGACGGATGTTGTGGATGAAGGCTCGTCTTCAGCCTAACGAGAAGCCTGATGTCGAAACCATCAAGGTGAGTGAGCTTAGTAATGCTCCCACTACCCCAAGCTCATATTCAGGCGATGATAGCATACATCTCCGACTTTCAGTTCATCGGTACCGCATCACGAGCAGTCGGTCTCACCCGAGTCTCGACACCTAGATTAGGCATGCTCGCCTCATTAGACCACTCTACCCATTTCTACCCATTACCAGACAACTTTGACCCTTCATCACCGATCCTACACGTCATGGAGGGCGTCATTACCTGCGTCGCATCTGGACGAGGCGTAGTCAGAGGTCTGATATATACAGAAGATGGAGTCTTGATAGCTACTACATTACAAGAAGGGGTGGTTCGAGCAGATACAAGAGGGAAAAAGGAGAGGGGTTTAGTCGAGGGTCGAGGTCTAGGGGAAGAGGGTGAAGCAGATGATAAAGTTAAGGCTAAAGCCAAGCTGTGACCTGCTATGCATATTATAGATGTTGCCAAGCAAGTGACTAACCTTACCCCGCATTACCAAAAGTGGAGGCAGGTCCGAGCGTAAAGAGTCTTTTTGTTCACGGGCGTACTCTTCCTCTCCCCTCTGCTTCCACCGCATCATGTCCTACCCATAAACATAGCCCCCTCGTATCCTTCTTGTATCGATCTCGCAACTCCGAAAACCTAAGGCACCGCTTGAACCCTTGAACCTTGATGCCCATCTCCATCTTGATTAGCAAGTGAAGTCCATCTTGGCTTACGATAGTAAGTATCTCTAGTGACACTGTACTTGTCTTTGCTGATAGTTTTAGCTATAGACTCTCTGTATGAGTCGACAGTCATCAACGCCCTCTTCCACACGTTCAGTACCCTCCCTTGACGAACTGTTCGCCGGCATAGACTTCTCAGCTATGAACATCGCAATGCAGCGTCCCCAAACTGGGTTCAGGTCGAGATCCGATAGGATATCTACTGGTATGGGGTACCTACCTACTCCCCCTCATTCACCTTATGATCGACAGCCGACGCAGAATGGGAATGGGAATGGAGGTCATAGAGAGCGTAGTAAGAGACAGAGAGAGCAGTACCAATTCTGGCCGCAGGCTATGGCGCTCGGGAGTCTGGTTGGGAGAAGGTTCAATCAAGTAGGTCACATTCCAGATCTAGCAATGAGAATAGGAGCTGATGAGGTAGATCCTCGCCTTTGGGACCGCCTATGGAGAAGATCTGTCAAGTCGTCACAGAGACGGTAGGCCGACCGGAAACGGGATGTCGTATCTTGCCTTCGACTTTACCATGGAGATCTTGGTTGTTCGCGCCAAATGTTTGCTTGACCAGAAAGTCTTGCCAGCCGCTCTTCGCCCGTTGGACTGCGAAATATCTTTCGACGATATCACTGCAGGGGGTATATCTATCATCGAAGAAAAACAACCTGGAACTTCAGGGTGGGTAGTCACCGTCACTGTATCTTGTAAACGACCACCACGATTCTTTACAGAATTCGAAAGCCGCAATGATTTGACGAGAAAGTCTCGAGGGGAGGAAAGGCGAAGGGCCACCGCGATGGATTTCGCATTGACCAACATGGTCAGTCCCTCCTACTTTGACTATACCAGAGGCTGACTTTCAGACTGAAATCCAAGCTGGACCACTGCAGCCTATTCCAGAGGGACCGTGCGGATATGTGAGTAAAAGTCGGGTTTGCAAGGACGTGCACTAATTCACAGCCCACGTTCTGGAACACATACCGGTGGGTATTTCAGATGGAAAAGGAGATGCTGGAACTCCTTCGCAAGTGCGCCAATAAGCTCCGGCTTTTGGCAGTCGAAGATCCTCAGATCAATCTTATGGCCCGCACAGCTCCTAGATGGGAATTGGTCAAGCTGACCCCCGATCAGCAAGGCCAAATGTTCAACCCGCCTGATCTCAGCCAGGTCCGCTTCAGGACGCGATGCCTCGTCGAGGGTCTCATCGGTCTAGGTATCTTGAAACCAGGCGATGTCCCCGAGCTACTCCAGGCGCTCCGAAGGCACGCAGTGGCTCCAGCTTTCCAAGAAAGGCTGTTGGAGGATCTGTTCAAACTCAAGGAAGATCGAATCAGGAATGTAGCGAGAATCGTGGCAGGTAAGCTCATCTCGCTTTGAGTGGACAGAGCTGATCGAGCAGGAAAAGCGAGCTTCTTGAGAAGAGAGGATCCCCCCGAGCTCTCTCACTTGGTCATGATCCGAAACGTGCTAGTGACACCGACCCGTGTTCTGATTGGGCCACCGCAGCCGGAACCATCCAACTCGGTCACCAGACGATATCAAGATAGATTGGACGGTATTGCTCGGGTCACATTCACCGACGAGGAGGACAGGCTTTGGGTAAGTCTATCAGTGCCTGTCCATGCTGACTTCTGCAGGCCGGAGACGCAACCAAGGAGTATGATATTATCAGACCCGATATCGGTATTATGGCAAGAGTGAGACGAGCCTTGCAGCACGGTGTAGTGATTGGAGGGGAGAAGTTCTACCCAGTCGCCTCTTCCGCGTCCCAGCAAAAGTGCGTGAACTCCTGTCGGCGGCAGATACGCCTCAGCTTATGAACAGGGACCGTTCGATCTGGTTCATCAACCCACATGTGATCGATGGTCAAGCACTACGATCGTGGATGGGAGCGGTAAAAGAGACGATCGTTGCCAAACATGCCGCACGAATGGGACTGGTGAGCTGACACCGTTGAGTAACACTGACAACCTAGCCATTCAGTACGAGTCGTATTGTCGACATCGAAGCAGAGCTAGGGCCGATGATGCCTGATGTGGAAAGAAACGGCTACACTTTCACCGATGGGGTCGGATTTGCTGGTCGAGCCGTCCTCGCCGAAGCTGCCAGAGCTCTTGGACATTCTCGAGGTCTGATGTCCCAGCCTTCCGCCATCCAGTTCAGGCTCGGGTATGTAGCTTGCCCGTTCGAAACAACCCTATAGCTGACGATGTAGTGGGGCAAAGGGCGTGCTGACCTGCTGGCCCAAGATTGTGGGCGACCACGAAATCCGACTTCGACCCTCGATGGTCAAATTTGAGAGTAAATTGACGGATCTCAATGTCGTTCGAGTAAGTGTTCTCAGACGGCCTTGAATTAAATATAGCTGATATGTAGATTGCCAAGTATCAAGGCGCTTTCTTGAATAGGCAATTCATCAATATCATGTGTGCGAACGGGATCCCTGAGAAACTCTTTGTCGAGCTGTTCAAGCAGACGGTCAACAAGATCAAGGGATTAGCAGGACGAGTAGAGAATGGGACTTTCAACGCGGATGATATTCGCTTGATCTCGACATGCTCAGAGGTACATTCACCTTTCAGGCATGAATCGTGGATGCTGATTTCCAGTTTCCATTGACAGAAGTCATAAGGGCTGGCTTCAACAGAAACCCGTTGATCCTCGATATGGTTGATATCGTCGAATGTCGGGCTTTGCAGGATTTGAAATGGAAAGCCAGGCTCGAGATATCCCATGGGGTCTTCATGATTGGTATGTCCTTCCTGGAGGGAATGATCATGCCGGCTGATTGTCAGGTGTGGCTGACGAAACTGGGACACTGAAAGAGGGAGAAGTGTTCTGCCAGTACCAGCAAGATGACAAGTCTCAGCCGAGAGTGGTAGTCAGCGAGGTCCTGGTGTGCCGAGCTCCAGCATGTAAGCTTTATCGCATACATCCAAGGGAAGAAGCTAATCATGCAGTACATCCTGGTCGGTCCAGATAGTGAAAACCAAAGCCCAAGCTGACGATGTAGGTGATGTACAGAGAGCCTTTGCCGTCGATAGACCAGAGCTGCGCCACCTGAAGAACGTCATCGTGTTCAGTATCCATGGGCACAGGGATCTCCCAAACATGTAAGCTCTTCTGTTCCATATAAGTCGTACAAGCTGAAAGTCTAGGCTGGGAGGAGGTGACCTCGATGGTGATGGTAAGCTCTTAGCAACTCGACAGGCCGTACCAGCTGACAGGCAGATTTCACACTGATCTGGGATCAAAATTTCGTTCAGAACCTGAAACCGTATCCCCCCATGAACTATACCGCACCTCCTCCACTCAAAGTGGATCGAGTCACGCAGTCGGATCTCAACGAGGTCAGCTTGCTTCTCATATTTCGAGATCGAGTCCAAGCTGACATGGAAGAATTTCGTTCAGTACCTTCTTGTAAGCTCTCTCTGACACCTGGATCACTACAGCTGATAGGTAGAATGACGTTCTTGGGTTCGTCGATAATGCCCATTTAGCTCTTTCCGACTACAAGGAAGATGGACCGTTTGATGAGCAGTGCTTGGAATTATCCGAGATTCATAGTGTGAGCCTCTATCACCTTCCAAGCCTTATGCTGACATGATAGACCGCGTATGTCCTTTGTTATCTCGTATTGACTGTTACTTACAAAGTGCAGTGTTGATTTCGCCAAGAGTAAGCTTGCCTCGAATCTACATCTGGAGTTAACAGCTGACAATCTAGCTGGGCAGGCCGCCAAGTTCAGCATGGACCTGAAACCGAAAGAGTGGCCGTCATTCATGGACAATGTGAGCTTACCAACTCTGGGTCCGCACAAGCTGATCTTCAAGGAAGGTAAAAAGACCCATGTCTACGAAAGCAAAAAGATCTTAGGTCAATTATTCCAATTGGTGAGCTGAATCCTGCGCCAAATGACTT
>Ga0308160_10005277_pt1 | contig 13536 bp, 11 predicted proteins | sample PhyFR1_FD_201036 | JGI IMG/M metagenome (GOLD analysis project Ga0308160, IMG submission 201036) | Phyllosphere microbial communities from UC Gill Tract Community Farm, Albany, California, United States - DLSLF.R1 | ecosystem: Host-associated > Plants > Phyllosphere > Unclassified | place: USA...
TGGGCAATGTTGTGGCAAAACGTTGCGACAGCCGAGTTGTAATTGGGCCGGCACCACTTACCGAAGACATTCGGCAAGCGGAAAATATGCACGGGAATCTCGTACTTGGCCTGCAGTTCACGCAGCGCTTCTTCCGCAGCCAGCTTGCTCTGCCCGTAAGCGTTATCGCGCACAGCCTGGGTGGAGGACGTGAAAACGATGGGCACACGCCTTCCGGCCTGCTCGGCCACTTCTGCCGCTGCAGCGCAAAGCGCCCGCGTCAGGTCCGTATTACCGGAGACGAATTCCTCTGGCTCTTGCGGCCGGTTCACGCCGGCGAGGTGGTACACCATGTCAGCCTCGCCTACAAGCGCAGGCAAGGCGTTCACCGGATCATCTCTGCCGAACATACGCACTTCCACGTCGCTCCGTTCAGAAAGGCGCAAGCGGAGGTTGCGGCCGAGAAAACCATGTGCACCGGTAATCAGGACTTTCACGGGCTCACTCCTCGGCAGTCGCGTACTCGCCGCATGCAATACGCTGCATGAAGTCGAGTTTCAGCAGCAACGCCTTCATGCCTTCGACGTCGAGGCGCGTTGTATTGTGCGAGTTGTATTCATCGCCATGGATAGCCTCGGTGATCTTCTCTTCGCCTTTTTCGACGAATTTTTCATAGTTCAGGTCACGACCATCTGGCGGTACTCGGAAGTAACCGTCGAGATCATCGGCGCGTGCGCGCTCCTCACGGCCAAGCAGCGACTCGTACAGCTTTTCGCCATGACGGCTTCCGATGACATTCACCGGGTGATCAGGCTTGCCCATCAGGCTCAGAATCGCCTGCGTCAATACCTCGACCGTCGCCGCCGGCGCCTTCTGCACGAACATATCGCCGTTATTGCCGTGCTCAAACGCGTAAAGCACCAGGTCCACCGCGTCGGCGAGCGTCATCATGAAACGCGTCATCGACGGATCGGTCACCGTGATCGGGCGGCCGTTAAATACCTGGTCCACAAACAGCGGAATCACGGAGCCTCGCGAAGCCATGACATTGCCGTAACGGGTGCCGCAAATCACCGTGCCCGTACCTTCGAGGTTACGGCTGGCGGCGACCATGACCTTTTCCATCATGGCCTTGCTGATGCCCATGGCATTAATCGGATACACGGCCTTGTCCGTGCTCAGGCAAACGACACGCTTCACGCCCGCGTTGATTGCGGCCGAGAGCACGTTTTCGGTTCCCAGCACGTTGGTACGAACGGCCTGCATCGGATGGAACTCGCAGGACGGCACCTGCTTCAGCGCTGCAGCATGGAACACGTAGTCGACACCACGCATGGCGGCGACCACGCTACGTTCGTCGCGTACGTCACCGATATAGAACTTGAGCTTCGCGCTGTTGTAGCGCTTTCGCATGTCGTCCTGTTTCTTCTCGTCGCGACTAAAGATGCGGATTTCACGCAAATCTGAATCTAGAAAACGGCGCAGTACTGCGTTACCGAAAGATCCGGTACCGCCGGTAATAAGCAAAGTCCTATCGTTAAACATCTTCCCCTCTTTTTTAAAATACAGTCTTATTTGTGCACTACGAGAGCAGCGCAAGATATTTTTCTGCCCGCTCACGGGCACTCGAGAAGTTCATAGCGTGCTCTCGGGCCGCACGCAGCGCTTCTTTATTTGGGCCACCGTTTAAAAAAACCTGCGCTATCGCACTAGCTGCAGATTCCGGCGCCAGCGGATCAAAGTAAAAAGCATGGTCTTCGCAAATGTCACGGTTAAATGACCTGTCAGAAGCAAAGAGCGGCTTCTCCATCACCATAGCTTCCAAAGGCGTCGCAGAAAAACATTCGAGCAATGATGGAAAAACAACAGCATCAAGACTTTGATAGAATGCTGGGCACTGTGTCACCGCCACCGGCCCTACATTAATGCAAACCTCCCGAAAATCGGCGCTACAAGCGCCCCACTCTTCCTTAGTAAAAGTCACGTAGAAACGCGCTTTTATATCATACGTTCTTTCTAAAATTTTCGCGATAACCTGGAAAACTTCAGTATTTTTATGAATATAGTTTCTACCAATAAAACCCAAGCGTAGATACCCATTAACGGCAGGGATAGCAAAACTCTGCCAGAGTGACTTATCTAGATATACGGAAGAAACACAGTTGCGCACAACATGAATACGTTCAGGTGAAATACCTAACTCACGAATCAGACCCTGTTTAACATGCTCCAACTCTACGACAAATTCGTCAGATCGTCTAAAGAAAAAAGTTTGAATCTTAAACTTTAAGCGGGTTTTTATCCGCTGCATGAAAGACAATTTCTTATAACATTCGTTATTGGGATAAATTATCCAAGGCTGAGCAAAACCTACTATGCTCCTAAACGGAACGTGCAACCTATACAAAGGACCGAACGTAGTAAACACGGTACGATGAGCATCAAATATTCGATCCAATCCGGTTCGCAGCCAATTTAAACCGTATACATCGTTTACTTTATATAACGAATATTTCCTGATGCTACCCAGGGAAAGGAGTGCACTATCTACCTCACTGGACGCAATGACACTAACATGTTCACCAGTTAAATGCTGACGAGCTGCTTCATATAAAAAGGAGGCAGCAACCTGCACCCCGCCACCTACATGTAAATTACTACAATTAATTAATACCTTACGTTGCACCTGACTGCCCATCATTTGATTTACTATATGCATTTCTTTTGATAAAAAATTTTAAACTAATAAGCAAAATTATCGTCACTACAATGCCAGGCAAAACTAGTTCTTTCGCAGCGTACCAAAAAATTGTCACACCCAAATATATTTTAAACATCAAAAATGCGTAAATCACATCACGAGAGCGCACAGCTGCGACAGTTTTAGCCTGAATGAAGCCTAATAAGAGTGATGCAGCCAAATGAAGAATCAGGGCAATAGGGAATCCATAGAGAAGAATGGGCAAACTTGGCATAAATCCGGTCAATCCACTTCCTGCTTCTGAATAGAACTCCCATAACGCTGGCGGGACATAGCGTGCAGAGATAAGCTCTACGCCACTCGCAAAATCTCTACAGCCAAAATAACACCCCCAGTCGCCGCCTAACAACAACCGCATAACATCTTCGTTTAGAACGCTCCATAACAATTGTGCTTGCAGCGCAATCCGTGAAAATATAAAACCTGCTTCCTTTTCATTAGCAACATATGAATAGACGAGAAGCATAACAATTAAAGCGCCTATCATTACCCATCGTACATAATCGTTAATTTGCACTCGAAAATCTCTAGCGAAACCAGCTTTGATTACCATCCAGCCAAAAATATAGATCATAAACGCAGAAAATTTTTCACCAGAAACAAACACAGTAAAAAATATGTACATCAGCACTACAAGTCCGAAAATCCGCGCCCTTTTCGATTCATCTTTACCAGATTGATATAAATACGCAGCAATAAAAAAGCTTTGCCCCAATAAACTCGGGAAGTTATTTAGAGGAGGTGGGACACTTCGCCAAAATGTAACTCTATCGAGGCCTGCCAAAACTGGCCCTTTAAAAAACAACATTATGAGGACAGCACTTAGCAGAGTAGCAAGCAGCAACATGATTGCTAACCGCTTCCCTAGTCGGCGGGGCATAATTCGCTTTTTTCTAACGGATCCTTTATTGTTCCCGATTTTAAACCCTATCAGTGCGCCTTCACTCCCCAATATTAGGAAAATTACGGAAACCCAGAATGCACCGTTCGCTGTGCCCGCCTTATCAACCTCCAACATGTACGTGCCAAAGGAAATCGTCAAAGCACTAAGCAAAAGTCCACTAAACGCATATATTTGATAAAAGCCTGACAAGACAAACCGAGGATTATTCTTGTAGTGCAGCCATACGTAATATGCGATCGCCGGGAGGGCGGAAATCTGTGCAATTGGGACACTAAGGGCTGAGGACGATATATTCTCCAAAAGCATCATGCACACCGAAACCAATAACATAAAGCACGCTATTAGTACTCTGATTTTCTTATTATCATATGCCATGATCTAGATGCACATTTTCAATACGACGGCACGCAGATACTGACGTTACATCTCCCTGCCGAAAAAATGTAACGTTCGGAATATCAATATAACGTTGAGCACTGGAACCACAGTGAAAAACGCGGACCTCAGCAAATTGTCTCGCCATACTAATTATAAGAAGCTCTGCTGGCAGACTATTAGGAGCGACCATAAAACTACCATCACTAGTTATTTCTGATTTATTATGGGGGTGCAATTTTAAGATATTGATAGATGCTTCTGAAAACACTCCGGAAGTTTGCTCAAATGAAAAATTCCAATCAGAAAGGTAAATAATGCAAACTTTTCCTCGGAGATTCTTAAGATAACGCTCGACAAAACGATCTGGGTCAAAAACCTGAAGAAAGAGATGTTCATACCTCACAATTAATTTTGATAGTGGTTGAACGATTTGAATTACCTTAGGCGCAGGCTTCGTTACCTTTCTACGATATTCGTCTGGATCATACACATATATTTCCTTTGAAAAAGAGCTTCCACCATTATTAACGGGCAACCCTAGAAATTTGAACAACATCTTCTTAAAAGGTGGATATATATCATCACGATATGTGCCTATACCTTCCTCAAATATCGAAAATGCCACACCTCTATTTCTCCGCTGGATAGAGCGCAACCTTAAGTTTGTTCCAAATCCAATATCCCAATGAAGAAACACATGATCGTACTGGTTGTTTTTACAGCATTCAATCGCGGACTGATAATCAGGAACACTATAAAAATCAAACATGTGACTAAATGTTTTGGCTAACCGATGAGTAATTGCTGGCGCATCGTTAAAGCAATTCGCAACCACTACTTCGGGGCGTCCCGCAAATCGACACTGCTCAAAGATGGCTATTGCAGTCAGGATCTGAAGAGGACGTTCAACAATAAATATCGCTTTCCCGCCTATCATTCGAAGTCTTCAAATCTTACAGGTGAATTTTCGATGACGTCCACTCGAAAAGTCTTACCCACCAATTCATCAAGAATTTTAGGCGGCAATCCAAATCCAGGTCGAACACTTTTCATATGAGCGGCAGTAACCCGTTCGCCCGCACTTCCACTTTTGACGAAGTACAGAGAGCGCCTAAACTTCGCATTTCCTTGCTCACTCGACTTTCTTCCGTAATCTATTCTTCCTAAAGCTTCCCAAGCGGTCAGCGCCCCACTGCAGAGTGCCTTCATTTCAGGAGGTTCGAGTGAAAATCCATCGTCTGGACCATTGTTGTTGCGGTCAAGTGTAAAGTGTTTCTCAATTATTGAGGCGCCGAGCGCTACGCTCGTGATCGCTGTTGTATTGTCGAGCGTATGATCCGACAAACCTGTAACCAAACCGAAGCGTTCTATCATGTCCGGAATAGTACGTAGGTTGTAATCACTGGCCGGCGCGGGATACCCGCTGACGCAATGAAGAATTGCTAACTGCTTACACCCTCCAGCGCGTGCTGCGTCGATCGCCTGCTGAATTTCCTCGGCGTCGGCCATGCCGGTCGAGATAATCATTGGTTTACCGGTCGATGCGACATATTTGATTAGTGGAAGATCCACCGCTTCAAATGAAGCGATCTTGTAGGCGGGTGCATTCAGGTCTTCGAGCAGATCGACTGCTGTATTATCAAACGGAGAACTGAAGATGGCAATACCCAGCTCGCGAGCATGGTCGAAAAGCGGCTTGTGCCATTCCCAAGGCATATGCGCTTCTTCATACAATTCGTAAAGCGTCCGACCATCCCAAAGACCACCTCGAATCTGGAATTCTTCACTATCGCAATCCAGCGTAATGGTATCTGGACGATAGGTTTGCAGTTTCACTGCGTCCGCTCCGGCCTTTTTCGCTTCTTCAACAATCTTCAGTGCAGTCTCCAGCTTACCGTTGTGGTTGGCTGAGAGCTCCGCAATGACGTAAGGAGGATAATCGACACCGATCGATCGGCCGGCAATTTCAATTTTTTTCATTTGTATTTTCCTGTATTAATCTTTCTGGATTCCATTCCTGTGCGAGCAAACCGAAGCAAACCAGCGTGTGGTATGCACCGGCAATGCGCTGCTGATCGCGCAGCACACCTTCTTGTTGAAATCCAAGCTTGTTATGAAGGGCGATAGATGGACGATTGCTTTCGATCGCTTGTCCGCAAACCTTATGCAGGCCCAGTTTGCGGAATGCATAGGCCAATGCCGTACAACCCAGCTTTCGTCCACTGCCCTTCGGAGCATCCGGGCGGGCGTAGAAACCCCAGTCTGCGATACCCCCAGGGGAAACATTACCTAGCTGTACAAAGCCAATGGGGACATGCGCGTCTTCGACGATTAAGAGTCGTTTTGTGAGGTCGCTGCTTGCGCGAGCGAACCAGCTACGATGCTCTTCGATACTTATTTCGTGTTGCGTAAACATGAACTGACGCACCTCAGACCTGTTACGCCAAGCGAGCACCTCAGGCAAGTCTTCGAATGCCAATGGTCTAATGTGACAAGTTTCAAACATGGTGATCTATCATTCTCTGCCGTACACGGGCGGCGCCGCCGCCATCCACCAAGCTCGCGGCCGATTGGCTCAGTCGCCGGAGCACGTTCGGCGTGCCGCTACCTATGATTCTTACCAGTGCGTCACCGATATCGTCGACTTTCTGGACCACGACAGCTGCACCAGCCTTTTGCAACGCCTCGGCGCCCGCTTTCTGGTTTTCTGCCAGTACAAGCAATAATGCCGGCACCCCTAACGCGCAACGCTCCCATGCTGTACCACCAGCCGCACCGATGGCAAGATCGCTTGCGGCCATCAATTGCGCCATGTTGCTTACACCCGTAAGCACTCGCGTGGACCAAGGCATCTCGGCAGCTTGCGTCCGCACTTGCGCCAGCCACGGTGCATGGGGACCCATGACGACGGTAATCGTTAATGCGGACGGGAGATCGCAAGTCCTGAGGCAGTTCAGGACCTTGCCGGTGACATTGCTATGGTCTGTTCCTCCCATCGAAATAAGCAGGGACTTCGGCTTCTGTGTCACGCGCTGCGCGAGACTGCGTTCGCGCCACTGTGCAAAATCTGGCCGCAACAGAGCGAATTGAGGACCAATCAAGCAGTGTGCTGAAGGCGTTAGCAGATCACAATAGTCCTGTTCCCGACGGCCTAGATTTTGGTCAAGTAAGAGGTCACAGTCATGCGGTCTGTCGGCAAGGTCGTCTATCACCATGAGATTTCGACAACGCGGCCGCAAACGACTCTCCCACTCTATGTCAAGCGCATAATGATCGACAACAAGCCACTCTACAGCCTGTTGGCCCAGCATCTCGTAAGTCTGGTCCGCATCTGTTTGCCAGTCTGTTCCCAACCACCCCGCATGAGCCGACTTTCCCGCCTTCTGGAAGTGCCCCTCACCTGCTGGCAGAGGCCAGGCTTCGTATCCGCGCTGCCTGATCAGGTCCAATAAATGGCCGGGATGCTCCCTGCATATAAATATGCAAGACGCACCAAACTCACGCAGCACATCAGCCAGCGTCAAGCAACGCATGACGTGGCCGGTACCGATCACGATTGAAGCATCCGTCCGGAAAACAATACGCATCAAAGTATCGATCCCTGGAGCGCTTTGAACATCCATTCGGCACGCTCCCAATCTTCAGGCGTGTCAATGTCCTGCACGCGGTGACGCGGTAATTTCACAGGCGCAGTCGCACGGCCGAATAAAGATTCGCCGCGCAGCCAAGCATCAGCTCTACCCCAGTAGAACTGCCCTGCGTCATGCCACGCATCTTCAAGATCCTGCGAGCGGGTCTTGAAGTGTTCGGGTTGGAACATTTCCAGACGTTGCTCATCCGTAATACGCACGGCCCGTTGGATTGGGAAAGGGAAACTCGTCACTGATAAGGCAAAATCGGCACCGGTACTGTTGAGGGTTTCGAGACCACGTTGGAGATCGTTCGCAGACACAAAAGGTGCCGTCGCGTAGACACAGCAGACAACAGTTGCACCCAAGCCGTGTCGCCGCTGCCATTCGATTGCATGTGCAATGACAGGGATCGTTCCTGCGTGATCGTCCGACAATTCGGCTGGTCGAATGAAGGGAGCGTCGGCGCCATACTCCCGCGCCACCTGCGCGATCTCGTCGTCGTCGGTGCTAACGATGATTCTGTCAAAGCACTTGCTTTCAACCGCAGCGCGAATCGACCATGCAATCATGGGCAAGCCACCAAATAGCTTGATATTTTTACGCGGAATACGTTTGCTGCCGCCTCTTGCGGGGATGACTGCAAGTCTCATACGCCCATCGCTGCTTTCAGAGTGCTGACGACATAGTCCTGTTCCTCATTTGTCAGCGTCGGATGCATAGGCATACTGATGGCCTCACCGTAATAGCGCTCGGCTTCCGGGAAGTCACCCTGCTTGAAGCCCATACGCTGGTAGTAAGGCTGCGTATGAACCGGTATGTAGTGGAGATTCACCATGATGTTTTTTGAACGCAGTTCTTCGAACACCTGCAGGTGGCTGCGCGGGATATCCCTTAATGCAAGGCGGATGACGTACAGGTGATATGCACTGTAGCTGTCCGGATGTTGCCAAGGCAGCGTCAGCGGCAAATCACCCAGCATCCGATCGTATCGCTTGGCAATCTCATGCCTGCGCGCGATGTACTGATCGATGCGGCTCATCTGGCTGACGCCAAGAGCAGCTTGCATGTCGGTCATTCGATAGTTATATCCGAGTTCGACTTGCTGGTAATACCATGGGCCGTCCATTCCCTGCGTCATGAGCGCTGGATCGCGAGTGATACCGTGGCTACGTAGCAATTCCAAGCGCTTGGCTACCTTGTCGTCGTTCGTCAGGGCCATGCCACCTTCAGCTGTCGTAATGATCTTCACTGGGTGGAAACTGAATATGGTGACGTCGCTAAAGCGCCCATTACCGATCGGCTCGCCCTTGTACTTTCCGCCAATGGCGTGGGAAGCGTCCTCGATGATCTTGAATCCGTATTTCTGGCCCAGCGTGTATATGGCTGCCATATCGCATGGCTGGCCGGTCAGGTGGACAGGTACAACAATCTTCGGCAATTTCCCAGCTTTCTCGGCCACCACCAGTTTTTCTTCGAGTTTGAGCGGGCAAAGATTGTAGGTACGAGGATCGATGTCCACGAAATCGACTTGTGCGCCGCAATACAACGCGCAATTGGCCGATGCAACAAAGGTATTCGGCGTGGTCCAGAGCCAATCACCCGGACCAAGATCCAATGCCAGGCACGCAATATGCAGTGCAGACGTGGCACTATTGACTGCAAACGCGTGCTTGGCACCGGAAAGTGCAAGAACGCTTTGTTCAAACTGCGGAATATTCGGTCCTTGCGTCAAATTGACCGATTTAAGCACGCCAACGACGGCGTCAATGTCTTCCTGGGTGATATCTTGTTGTCCGTATCGGATCATATTTAAGCCGGCGTAGAGTTAATATTATTTTTCAAAAAGACTGCAATGGTATCTTCTTTTTTGATTACCGAAAAGTAGGCTGCCGCCTTCCAAACAAGGATGATCAAGAAGGCAATGTTCAGGCCAATCGGTACCGCAATCGCTGAGAAAACGTCACCCAGCAACCATGTGGACATCAAGAAACCGAACAGGCCAAAAATATGGCTGAGCACTATTGGCCTGTCGACGCCCTTTGCGTAAAGCGCATAATGTGGAACCATGCCGAGTGCGTTGATCGTCATCGCAGAGAGCAGCAGGGGATACCAGGGCAAGGCATTTTTGTAAATGGGGTTACCAATCCATTCCAGAAAGTACGGAAGCGCAGTCCAACTACCCAGGCCAAATGCCAACGAAATGCCCAGCGTTTGGAACAATAAGCGTCTAACCTGTTTGCGGGAGCTTTCAGTATCCCCTCCATGGTTGTGCTGAATTAGTGCCGGATAGGCGAATGCAAAAATCCCGGCATCCAGGAAAATCAACAACGTGCTCGCCACGCCCAGTAACAATACGTATGCGGCAACCACTTCAACGCTGCCGAGCATCTCGAGCCAGTACCGGTCAAATGTCTGCACACCCCGTAGAGCCAAGGTCGCGATCAAGAATGCGATACTGACGCGTACGCCCTTTTTCACCCAGGCCCAATCGACTGGCATGGACCAGCCGCGGGCATTTAACTTCCTGATTTTCCACACACCAGCACTGGCTGCAAAAATGCCGGCAATCATCCATAAACCCATGACGGCGTTCAAATTGCGAGAACTGGCATTGAAACTCATCAGGGCAACCACGACCAATGCCCAACTTCCTTGGCGCAAGAATAAAATAACGCTCGACGCAAGCTGCTCTGATAACGCAATTAGCAGCCGTGATACTTCCTGGTTAATGTGCTCCAGGATCAAAATCGGCACAAACCACCAGACAAGATAGTCTGGCCAACCCGTGACGGAAAGAAGCCAGACTGCAATCGGCAAAAATGCCAGATAAAGTAATGCTGAAAGAGCCGCCTGGCCTTTCAACAACTGCCCCCTGCGGTCAGCTGATGCCTGACCTATTTCTCGCGAAACATAGGTATAAAAATCCAGGCCCACGAAATACAGCACGTAGCCAACTGTCGCAGTGAAAATTCCGTAATAGCCGACGTCGGCCGGATCAAGATATTTCGCCAGGAAGAAGATGAACATGAACCGCGTGGCCAATGTCGCGCTGCGCAGGCCGAGATTCAAAGCCTTGGTTGCGTTAGAGGCCAAATGTGACTCCCGTTCCGGGCACTTCAGCGGGAGCGAACAGCGCGACGGCAGCCGGATTGGTGCCGGCCGGCGCTACGTCACTTCTTTCCATTTTCATACCTTGCGATTCTGCTAGTACTTATATTGCGTGTACTTGTACTTGCCGTACTTCGAACCGAATCCGTAGCCGCCAACCCGCTGCCTGAGGTCGTTAAACACGATGCCAGCGACGTTGTGGCCCGCCTGGCGCATGCGTTTTACCGCTTCACCAACTTCACCCATCGTGCTCACATTGCCGCGTACAACGTTGAAAATTGCGCCAACGTGGGGAGCGACGATCAGGGCGTCCGTTACCGCCAGAACCGGTGCCGTATCCACGATCACGAAATCGTAGCGGCCAGCTACCTCTGCCAGCAACTCTCCGAAGTTTGGATGCTCCAGCAACTCTGCTGGTCGCGGTGGCAGTATGCCCGTCGAGAGGAAGTCCAGGTTCTCGACAACATTCGGGTGTACGGCATTGTCGAAGCTTCGTTGGCCCAGCATGACGTCGGACAGACCCGATTCCCGCTTTAAGCCGAAGTAGCGCTGCAGGTAACCTTTACGCAGGTCACCGTCAATCAAGAGCACTTTTTTCCCAGTAGATGCAAGAACGGCTGCGAAGTTAACGGACACAAACGACTTGCCCACGCCCGGTGTCGCACCAGTGATCATGACAATTTTGTTCTTCGCGCCCATGAGCGAGAACTGCAAGGCGGTGCGGAAGCTGCGCAGTGCTTCGACAGCAAGCTCGGTCGGGTCCTCCTGAGCGAGTACGGCTGGCTTCATCGCGCCTTTGTTCATGTCAGCGTAAAGCGTGTCCTGCTTGGCGCTATGTGGAATTGCTGCGCTGATCGGCAGGCCCAGCATGCGCTCGACTTCGCCCGGATCTTCGATGCCGCCGAACAGGGCTTTCTTGGCAAAGGCACAGACAACGCCGATGAAGAGTCCAATGAACAGCGCCAGCACGACAACCAGGCTGCGCTTTGGCCGAACAGGCTGCAGCGGCACCACCGCGTCGTCGATCACCCGTACATTACCCACCTTACTGGCTTTTACCAGACGCAGTTGCTGGGCGCTGTTCAGCAGCGACGTATACAGATCCGTGTTGACTTTGACATCACGCGTCAGGCGCAGCACATCCTGCTCGGTCTGCGGCATCTTGCGAATTCGACTGTTTACGGCAGCAATCTCGCTGTTCAGCGTTTGCATCTGGCGGGTTACCGCCTGAACCAAAGGATTACTCTCCTGATAACGGGTAAGCAGCTCATCACGTTTTTGCTTCAGTTCGATCAGGCGGGTTTGCGAAAGTACGGACTGTTGCAGGGTAGTCTTGGCTTCTTCACCCAGGTCCACGGTGCCGCGGCTGTTACGCAAGGCGTTGTATTTCTCTTCGGCCTGCTCCAGGTTGCGCTTCATTTCCGGCAGTTGCTTCTCGAGGAATGCCAGCGACTTTTCCGCCTCTTCTGATTTACGCTCCACGTTCTGACGCAGGTATTCGCGCCCGATTTCGTTCAGGGTTTCGGCGGTGCGCAGGCGGTCTGCGCCTTCCAGCGATACACCGAGAATGCCGGACTGCTTGCCTTTTTCTGAAATGGCGAGCGCCTTCTGCAAGCCCTCTACCGTTTCGAGCAGAGGCGCCCGTACGATCGTGAACACAGCCCCTGCTTTCGCATCGAGCCGTGCTACATGAACAGCGATATCGCCAAAGCCAGTCTTGACAGACAGGGTTTGCCCCACCCGGCCCTGGCTTTCGATGCCGGCCGCATCCTGCGAGAGAACATACGCATTGTTCCCGGTTGCGGTGAGAGTAAACTCCTGTCCTTCGAGCGCGGCAGGCACTGTGAAAGTAGAGATCCGGGCTTGTTCCGCGCCCCAGGTGTAACCGCCCAGCCCGAACAGGCCTGGCTCCGAAACTTCGGCGCGATGACGTGCGATCCAGCCGCCGATCAGGGGGAGACGCTTGGGCGTTACGGTCAAATCCAGCTGGGCATTGGTTGCAGCGCGCGATACCACGTAGCGCGAACGGATGATCTCGATTTCCGCCGTGGCGGCCGATTTCATCTCGAAGGCGCCCGCCAGGTCACCGAGCATCATGCCGCCAGGTGCGCTTCCATCCTCCACTTGTACGAGGATGTTTGATTGGTAGATCGGCGTTGCCATCAAGGCGTAGGCGGCGCCGAGCAGCGTCACCACGAAAGCAATGCCGGCGATGAGCCAGCGGCTCTCGATCAGAAGGTCGAGGTACTCGGCCAAGTCGATGGAGTCGTCGTCCGGCTCCGTACCTGGACCGCCGTGTTGCGTGTTAGTGGTAATCGCTTGGTTCATTTGGATCTGGATTCGTTGTATTGATTCGGCAAGCTTGTGGCTGCGCGATGTCAGCGCATCTGGGCGATCTGGTTCGCCCATACTTGCACGCCTTCTTCAATCAGGCGCTGGGCGTGACGGAAGCTATCGATCCCTTCACGGTATGGATCCGGGATGTCGGTTTTGGCTGTCTCCCCCAAGCGGAACACCTTTCCACGTGCGCTGGTGTAGTGGTTTTCGATGTAGCGCTTCTGCTCCGTGTCCATGACAAAAATAATGTCCGCTTCGAAGACAAGCGACTGCGAGATCTGCTGCGCCACATGGCCGGTCAGGTCAATCCCCTGCTCGGCCATGAGCGAAATCGAATGGGGATCGGCAGCTTTGCCGACCAGGGCGCCGAGACCGGCGGATTTGACGCTGCAGTCCGGCAGCGCGCGCTTGAGCAGCACCTCGGCCATCGGACTGCG
>Ga0308160_10005278_pt1 | contig 13536 bp, 12 predicted proteins | sample PhyFR1_FD_201036 | JGI IMG/M metagenome (GOLD analysis project Ga0308160, IMG submission 201036) | Phyllosphere microbial communities from UC Gill Tract Community Farm, Albany, California, United States - DLSLF.R1 | ecosystem: Host-associated > Plants > Phyllosphere > Unclassified | place: USA...
CTTAGTACCTGTTATTTTTTCAACCAAAACTTAAGCATATGGAAACTAATGAAACTAACGATCCATCAAGGACGCAAGAAGGAAATAAAGTTACAGCGGGATCAGATCAGGAATATTTAAGAAAAGCGGAAGATGAATTACCTGATGGTAATCAGATGCCCGAAAATACGGACGCTGTAATTGGAGATGTACATCCCACTGACAGAAGCGAAACCGCACAGGAAGAGGCCAATGCAAATGAAGAAAACCGATCTGACTCTAGTAAAATTGCAGGAGAATCTTTATAGCGCTAATTAAAAGTTGATCATGCTTTCTGAAAGACGCCATATCATGGCGTTTTTTTTTGTAAAAAATGTTGTAAAAAAAGAAAGGGTTGTTCCATCCAGACACATCCCTTTTCTAACCAAATATAAACCTGTATGAACGGGTTTTTCCTTAAATCCTGGTTGGACTAAAATTAGTCCGGTTAAAACCCAAGATTGTTATTTCAATGTTATTCAATGATTGCTATCATTTACTTGCTGAAACAAATATAGAAACTTTTTCTTAGTGTACAAAATACACTAAGAAAAAATGTAAAAAAAATTTATTTACAAGTTTAGGCAAGTCAGGAAATCCCTATTTAGGCAAACATCTATACAAGATTAACGGGTGATTCTTAAATATTTTTTTTTGATGTAGGTTTTAACTTTTTTTAACGTCTTTACAATTCAAATAATTGAATATTTGCAGCAGACACTTAAATTGATCTTTGGTGTAGCATTTAATATCAGTGTCGCGTATTGTAGTTACAACCATATCTAATGTTAATTAAGAAAAACACATGAGAATTTTTACAAAACATTTATCCAGGAGCAGCGGAAAGTTAGCTATTATCGTCATGCTCTCCATTTCGACTTTATTGTTAAACTCTTGCGTCAAAGACGACAAGACCGCGCCAGCAGTTTCTGGTTTGATGGTTGTGAATGCTTCTCCAGGTTTAGGCACTTACAATTTATATTGGGGAACGACAAAAATAAACAATGCAGCCATGCCTTTTCTGAGCTCGATAGCTTACTTTCAGATCACACCCGGGGTAAATACGCTTAAGTTTACCACCGCCAATAGTATTGAAAGTGTATTAACAAAGGACTTAACACTTGAAGCAGAAAAGGCATATTCACTTTTTCTGATTAATGAAGTACCAAACCTTGATGGTTTATTAGTTAAAGATGATCTTTCGCCAACTTCGAGCGATAAAGCTTTCATTCGTTTCATCAACTTATCTCCGGATGCGCCTGCACTTGACCTGGTACAAACAGGCGGTGCTTCTTTAATTACGGATAAAGCTTTTAAATCTGTTAGTGACTTTACACTTGCTGATGCAAAAACTTATTCGTTTGACGTTAAAAACAAGGAAACCGGCGCTGTAATTGCAACCTTAAAAGACATTTCCCTTACCGCTGGAAGTATGTATACGATTACAGTATGTGGCATGTTATCACCAACTGAGCATCAGGAACCAGCTCGAATTCAAGTATATGTAAATAGGTAATACCAGCTGATTGGGATACAAAAAGGGTGATACATAACGAAAATGTATCACCCTTTTTATTGATTGGCAAGCATTTATATAAGCTGGTAGTCTATCTCCATTGTATAAAACATGAATGCCCATTTATCTGCAATTTCGGCAATAACTTTATCCATTGGTTTTCCAGCGCCATGACCGGCATTGGTTTCAATACGGATCAGAACTGGTGCATCATCCGATTGCAGTTTTTGCAAGGTTGCGATAAATTTAAAGCTGTGTGCGGGTACAACACGGTCATCATGATCTCCGGTAGTAACTAATGTTGCTGGGTAAGCTATTCCTGGTTTAAGTGCATGAACCGGTGAATAATGATATAGGTAATTAAACATTTCTTCAGACTCTTCAGATGTGCCATAATCATAGGCCCATCCTGCGCCAGCGGTAAACTGATGATACCTGAGCATATCCAATACACCAACCGCTGGTAGTGCTACTTTAAATAATTCCGGGCGCTGGGCGATTGTTGCACCAATTAATAAGCCACCATTAGAACCACCCATACCCGCTAAATATGCAGAAGAAGTATACTGTTCATTTATGAGATATTCTGCTGCCGCAATAAAGTCATCGAAGACATTTTGTTTTTTCAATTTTGTGCCGGCCAGGTGCCATGCTTCGCCATATTCACCCCCACCTCTTAAATTTGCGACTGCATAAACCCCTCCTTGTTCCAGCAATACAATTGCTGCGTTGTTAAAAGCTGGTGACAGGCTTACATTAAAACCTCCATAGCCATAAAGTACAGTTGGGTTCCGGGCATTTCGCTGCAGCCCTTTTTTATGTGTTATGATCATTGGGATGGTAGTACCATCTTTTGATTTATAAAATATTTGTGAAGACTCAAAGTTTTCAGCATCAAAATCAATACCGGATTTCCTGTAAACATCCGAACGCCCGCTAGTCAAATCGTATTTGAATATGGTTGCCGGATATATGTAGGATGTGAAGGTGTAATAAATCTCTGTTTCTTCACTTTTACCACTAAAACCGACTGCTGTGCCGGGGCCCGGAAGTTCAATTGTTTTTTCAAACTCTCCCTGAAGGCTATACTGTTGAACCAGAGAAATCGCATCCTTGAGGTAATTAGCAAAAATCTTACCGCCTGCAGTGGAGGGTGTTAGTACATTCTCCGTTTCAGCAATAAGGTCCTGCCAGTTTTCAGGAGTAGGTTGTTGTAAATCTACCGTAACAATTTTGCCATTGGCTGCATCAAGATTGGTATAGATAAAAAGCTTCCCGTTTTCATGAAGCAAGACATCATGATTTTTTTCGAAATTATCGATAATGGTAATGATTTCAGCTGAAGGGTCATGCAGGTCCTTGATGTACAATTCATTTCCTGAAGTTGTATTTGCTGCGGTTATGACGAGATATTGTTCATCTTCAGTTAATCCGGCGCCAATATATCTTCTAGGCTGTTCTAAGCCTCCAAAAATTAGTTTATCGGCAGCTTGAGTTGTACCTAATACATGGAAGTAAAGTTTGTGCGCTGAAGTTTTCCCGGATAAATGACTGCCAGCATCCGGTTGATCATAAGTGCTGTAGTAGAAACCTTTATTGCCATGCCAGGCAATTCCTGAAAATTTTACACGTTCAATCCGCTCACCAATTTCCGCTTTACTTTCGGTATCGATGACCACCACAGTAGTCCAGTCTGACCCTGCTGCGGAAATCTGATAAGCAGCCAAACTACCATCTTTTGAAAAGCTAATGCCGGCAAGTGCATGGCTTGCATCTTTTGAAAAGGTGTTTGGATCCAAAAATAATTCTTCAATGCTCCCATCTTTTTCCTGCCGATATAAAATGTTTTGATTCTGAAGCCCGGTGTTTTTATAATAATAGGTATAGCGACCTTCCTTAAATGGCTGTGAAAATTTTTCATAGTCCATCAGCTTCAGTAGTCTGTCTTTTATAGCGTTTCGGAAAGGAATCTGCTCAAGAAAAGCATTGCTGCACTTATTCTGCTCCACTACCCAGGCTTTTGTTTCTTCAGAACGGTCATCCTCCAACCATCTGTAAGGATCATTTACGATTGTACCGAAATAGTTATCAGTCACATCGATTTCTTTAGTATGTGGATATGTCATAAAAATTAGGTTCTTCATCGCAGAACTAAAGCGATGATCATTCAATACAATAAATTAATTATTATCCTTCAAGCGATTTTCTATGGGCAAAAAACATTCTGGATATGGGAATCAACATTAAACCACATAAGCCAAAAATGATGAAAGAAATGCGAAGGTTAAATGCATGTGCCAGATAGCCAATTAAGGGCGGCCCAAGCAGCATGCCGGTTATGGAATAAGTAGCAATAATGGAAATAGCCATACCGGGCGAATATTTTCTTGATGCGCCCGCCAGGGCATAGGACATAGGTACAACTGCCGCAGTTCCAAAACCAACCAGTGAAAATCCAATCATAGCAGTCCAAAAGGCAGGGAAAATGATGGCCAAGGCAATGCCTACAACAATACATAAGGCGCTCATGATATAGGTTGAAGGCATTCCAATCACACTAATAATTTTATCAGATAAAAACCTGGAAGTCGCCATGAAGGTCATAAATATCAGATATCCATAAGTGAAAATCTCGACATGCAACACCTGCTGAAAATAGATGCCACTCCAGTCAAACATCCCGCCTTCGCAAATCGCGGACAATAATGCTACAACACCGAGGTAAAAAATATAAGGATCGGGTTTACCAAAAATTATTTTATTGCCTTTTTCTGCCCTGTCATTTCGTAATAGAAACTGAAACGAAACCAATGTAATGATTAATGCAATGATGCCAACCATTACAAAATGCGTCTGGATGGAGATGGAAAGATTAAGCATTAAGGTTGAAAACAGAATGCCAAAAATCCCACCGGTGCTCCAAAAACCATGGAATGAACCCATAACCTTGTGTTCATAAAGCTTTTGTAAGGAGATGGCTTGTGTATTTGCTGATATGTTATAAATTCTGGTGGTAAAGGAGAAAAGCAGCACCGCAATAACCAAGGTAACAACGTTGTGTGCAAAACCAATCAGACACAATGCCAAAGTGTTTAAGGCAAACCCAATTGCCAAGGGCACCCTGCTGTTGTATTTTGATACGAGCCAACCAGAAATTGGTAAACCCAATAGTGATCCAATAGGCATGGCGAGCAAAATGGAGCCCAGCTCCGCATCATTTAAAGCAAATGCCATCTTGATTGTGGGTATCCTGGATGCCCAGGTAGAAAAGCTAAAACCGGAAAGAAAAAAGAATAAACTTAAAAATATACGCTGGGTGCTTTTAGAAATCATGAAGCAAATTTATCAATTTTTAAATCCTGTCAATTTTTATACCTATTTATGTTTCCTTATTATTTAAAACAATAAAAGCATAGTGAAGATTTATAAAGAAAAAGAAGGCATGAATATTAAAAATAAAATAGGATTTATTGGGTTAGGAAATATGGGGATTCCCATGGTTAAAAATCTGCTTAAAGCAGGTTATGAAGTAACCGTATTTAATAGAAACTTTGATAAAGCACAAGCTCTTGCAAAAGAAGTAAATGTAAAAGCAGCAGAAAAAATCCAGGATCTTATAACGGCAGATGTAATCATAAGTATGCTATCAGATGATGCAGCTGTAAGCGAGGTATATAGCGGCGCTGAGGGTATTTTGAAAGCAAATCCTTCCAAAGATCTGATCATTTTAGATATGAGTACCGTATCTCCTGAAACCAGCAGGCGACTGGCAGATGAAGCAAAGCAATTAGGTATAGCATATCTGGATGCACCGGTATCCGGGAGCGTAAAGCCAGCAACTGATGGTCAGCTTGTAATAATGGTGGGCGGAGAGACTACAGCTTTCGAGCAGGTGAAACCAATACTATTGAGTATGGGCAAATCTGCCACCCTGCTAGGTGGAAATGGTGCAGGAAATCTTGGCGTCACCATTCAGGGTTTATCAGAAGCCGTTGTATTTGCGTCTAATCATGGCATTACTGCAGATGCCCTACTCCCATTAATCAATGAAAGTGCTGTAGGTAGTGGAATAACCAAGGTTAAAACGGAGAACATTATTCAAAGAAATTTCGCCCCTGCATTTGCCTTGAAGCTATTAAGAAAAGACATCAGATTAGCTCAGGCTATGGGCTTGAGTTCTGGCGCAGGTACAACGCTGGCAAAAACCTTAGCAGCGGCTGTGGAAAGCGGCTATGGAGATGAAGATATGATTGCCATTTTGAAGCAGGTTGAGCAAGGCCGTAATTAATTAATTATCTTTGCAGCATGATAGCTATCGGACAATACAATGATTTAAGAATTGTAAACAAAACTGAAAAAGGACTGATCTTAACGGATGGAGATAAAGAAGCATTATTAAACTATACAGACGTACCTGCTAATGTAGAAGTTGGTGATGTGCTTAATGTTTTTGTATACGTACACAAAGACGGAAGTCTGATGGCGACTACACAACGTCCCTTAGCTTGTGTAGGAGATTTTGCCTACTTAACCGTTGTAGATGAAACCCAGGACGGCGTTTTCATGGATCTTGGCATTGGTAAGGATGTTTATGTACCGCAGAAAGAGCAAAAAAGACCCATGTTTAAAGGCGACAGACATGTGGTGTATGTTTTTCTTGATGAAAGCAATGACCGTATGGTCGCTTCATCCCGCCTGACAAATTTTGTGGAGGAGGATGATATTGATCTGGAAGAAGGCGACGAAGTAAGTTTGCTGATTGTGGACCGTTCTGACCTTGGCTTCAATGCTATTATTGATAATAAATACATAGGATTATTATATACCAATGAATTGTTTGATGAGCTGAACTCCGGTGAGGTAAGAAAAGGCTGGGTGAAAAAAGTCCGGGTTGAAGGAAAAATTGATTTAAGCCTTCAGCCCATGGGTTATAGTCATATCTTGGATTCCAAAGACATCATTTATACCGCCTTAAAAGAAAATAATGGTGTTATCCATTTGGGCGATAAGAGCTCTCCCGAAGATATCTATCATCGTTTTAAAATAAGTAAAAATGCTTTTAAGAAAACCATAGGTGCTTTATATAAGGAACGCCGGATCACCATCTCTGATCATGAAATTGCGATCCTGGTAGACACAGAGGCGGAATAATATAATTTTCAAAACACTACAGCTAAAGTGTTGTTAATCATAAATAAAAACAAATGATTATGAAATACGAAAAGATGTTATCCAATTGCGTTTCCAGGGATTCCGATTCTTCCAACGCTATAGTTGCCTTACTAACTGGTTTGGCAGTAGGCGCAGTTTTAGGTGTTTTATTTGCACCAAGCAGCGGCGAAGAAACAAGAAGTCTTATTTCAGACAAGGCTAGCGACTTAACCGGAGATTTAAAAGAAAAATATAATGCTGTAAAAGAAAAGATAGTCGCCGGGAAGGATGATTTAGTAGACCTGAAAGATCGGGTTACTGAAAATGTAAAATCTAAAGCTGGTGATTTAAAGCAGGAGTTTAAAGATTATAAAGATGAAGCTTTGAGTAGCGCAAAAAACGATATTCAAGAGGCTTCTGATGACTTGAATGACAGCGTACAGAACGCTTAATTAAAGATATTATTGTACTAAAGCCGGTTTCGACCGGCTTTTTTTTTAGCTCAAATAATTGCTATTTTCGCAATACATGATACCTATAAACTCCAAGCTACCCGGTACTGCCAACACCATTTTTTCCAGAATGACTAAATTGGCAAATGAACATAATGCCATTAATCTATCGCAGGGCTTTCCTGACTTTGATACTGATCCACAACTGATTGAACTTGTTTCGAGTGCCATGCATAGCGGCTTTAATCAATACGCGCCTATGACGGGCTTGCCAGCGCTCCGGATGCTTATTAGCGATAAGACTAAAAATTTATATCAAGGGGAATATAATCCAGAAACGGAAGTAACCATAACTGCAGGTGGTACACAGGCGCTTTATACCGCAATTGCGGCTTGTATCAGTCCTGGTGACGAAGTTGTTATTTTTGAACCGGCTTATGATAGTTATGCTGCAGCAATAAAAATGCATGGAGGCCTGGTTAAGACGTATGAAATGTTGCCGCCCGATTATAAAATCGACTGGGATATTGTAAAAAAGCTTTTTAGCGCAAATACCAAAATGATCATCATAAACACACCGAACAATCCGACCGGAAGTGTGCTCACAGAAAATGACATTGATGCGCTCATTAAACTTACCAGAGGAACAGATATCCTTATATTAAGCGATGAAGTTTACGAGCACATTATCTTTGATGGCGAAAAACATCTAAGCATGGCTTCTTATCCAGAATTAAGAGAAAGAAGTTTTATCGTTGGATCCTTTGGAAAGGTATTACATGCTACGGGCTGGAAAACAGGATATTGTCTAGCACCAGAAAACCTCATGAAAGAATTCAGAAAGGTTCATCAGTTTAATGTTTTCAGCGTAAATACGCCAATGCAGCATGCAATTGCTACCTATCTGCAAGACGCTAAAAAATATAATGAACTGGCCGGCTTTTTCCAGGAAAAACGGGACCATTTCAGGTCTTTAATGAGTCAAACGCGATTCAATTTATTACCTTGTAAAGGCTCTTATTTTCAATGTGTAACCTTTGACCATTTAAGTGATGAAAGTGATGTTTCCTTATCAACCAGACTGGTAACCGATTTTGGGGTAGCCAGTGTACCGGTATCTGCGTTCTTTATAAGAAACAGTGATCATCATGTATTACGGTTTTGCTTTGCTAAAAAGCCGGAAACGCTGGAACTGGCTGTTGAAAAATTAATAAAGTTTTAATTTAATACTCATCAAAAAATGGAGCGACCTGAATACTTAAATATAAACAATCTAAAAATAACAGTCTTCCAGGCCTACCTTTTTTGGGAGAATACGGAGAAAAATCTAAAAAATCTTTCGCTTAGGCTTTCCTCGGGAGTAAAAGAAAAAACTGATTTGATTGTGCTACCGGAGATGTTTAATACTGGTTTCAGCATGAACGCTGCTACCCTTGCAGAAACCATGGACGGCAATACCATGAACTGGCTGGCTGAAACCGCAAAACGATACGACTGTGTGGTTACGGGTAGTTTGATGATCTCAGAAGGCGGAAAATATTATAATCGAATGATCTGGATGCTGCCAGATGGCAGCTATGAGAAATATGACAAACATCATCTGTTTGGCTTAGGTGAAGAAGATAAAACTTATACCCCCGGTAAAGATCAGGTAATTGTATCGCTTAAAGGCTGGAAAATCCGTTTAGCAATTTGCTATGACCTCCGTTTCCCGGTTTGGCTTCGCAATGTGGACGCTGCTTATGACATTTTGCTAATTATCGCAAGCTGGCCAGACAAACGTACAGCGCATTGGAAAGCACTTATACCAGCGAGGGCCATTGAAAACCAATGTTACGTTATTGCAGTTAACCGTGTTGGTCATGATGGGAATGAAATATACCATAGTGGTCATTCCATGTGCCTGGATGCCAACGGAAATACGGTTTACTATAAACCGGAGGATGAAGATCTTTACACCTTCAGTATCGCTTATCCGGATCTGGAAAAAAACAGGCGCAGTTTCCCTTTTTTAAAGGATGCAGACAAGTTTTCCATTCAATAAAACTCCTTAAGGCTGTAAGGAATTAATTACATTTAAATAACCGGGGCAAAATCATATATTTGCGCAAAGATGAAGCACATACGTAATTTCTGCATTATTGCACATATAGACCACGGTAAGAGTACATTAGCTGACCGTTTATTAGAATACACGAATACCATTACCTCCAGAGAAGCCCAAGCACAACTGCTTGATAATATGGATCTTGAGCGGGAACGAGGTATTACAATTAAAAGCCATGCCATTCAAATGAATTTCATTGCTGATGGTCAGGAATACGTACTAAATCTAATTGACACTCCAGGACACGTTGATTTTTCTTATGAAGTATCTCGTTCCATAGCAGCTTGTGAAGGTGCACTTTTGATCGTAGATGCCTCTCAAGGTATACAGGCACAAACCATTTCCAACCTGTACCTGGCCTTGGAGCACGATTTAGAGATTATTCCGATTTTAAATAAAATGGATCTTCCAGGTGCAATGCCGGAGGAAGTAAAGGACCAGATTGTAGATCTTATCGGTTGTAAACGGGAAGAAATCATTCCTGCCTCAGGAAAAACCGGCTTAGGTATTCCTGATATTCTGCAGGCCATCATAGAACGCATTCCCGCTCCTGTTGGAGATCCGGAAGCACCACTTCAAGCTTTGATTTTTGATTCCGTATTTAACTCATTCCGTGGTATTATTGCGTACTATAAAGTGGTAAACGGTGAGATTAAAAAAGGTGATAAGGTTAAATTTATCAATACAGATAAAGAATATCTGGCGGATGAAGTTGGGGTTCTAAAACTTAACATGTTACCTAAGCCGGTGGTTAAAACCGGTGATGTAGGGTATATTATATCCGGTATCAAAGAAGCCCGCGAAGTCAAAGTTGGTGACACAATCACCAATGTAGCAAGGCCATCTTTAGACATCATTCAGGGATTTGAAGAGGTGAAACCAATGGTTTTTGCCGGTATCTACCCTGTTGATACGGATGAATTTGAGGAATTGAGAGAAGCCATGCATAAATTGCAACTTAACGATGCTTCTATTGTATTTGAGCCGGAAAGTTCTGCAGCTTTAGGTTTTGGATTCCGCTGCGGATTCTTGGGTATGCTTCACATGGAGATCATTCAGGAACGTTTGGAGCGTGAATTTGACATGACTGTAATTACAACAGTACCCAACGTTTCCTACGTTGCCAAAACTACTCGAGGCGAAGAAATTGCAGTAAATAATCCTTCTGACCTGCCGGATCCAAGTAAATTGGAATATGTTCAGGAACCATATATCAAAGCTAACATTATTACCAAATCCGAATTTGTAGGTCCGATTATGTCGCTTTGTATTCAAAAGCGTGGGATCATCGTTAACCAATCGTATTTAACTGCCGATCGAGTTGAACTTGTTTTTGAAATGCCTATGGGTGAGATTGTGTTCGATTTCTATGACAGGTTAAAAACACTTTCCAAAGGCTACGCTTCTTTCGATTATCATCAAATCGGTTATCGCCAATCAGATTTAGTACGCCTGGATATTTTGCTTAATGGCGAACATGTGGATGCGCTTTCATCGCTTATTCACCGTACAAACTCATATGATTTCGGAAAACGCATCTGTGAGAAACTAAGAGAACTGATACCGAGACAACAATTTGATATTGCCATACAGGCTTCTATCGGCGCGAAAGTAATTGCCAGAGAAAATGTGAAAGCGATGCGTAAAGACGTAACAGCGAAGTGTTATGGTGGTGATATCTCCCGTAAGCGGAAACTATTGGAAAAACAGAAAAAAGGTAAGAAACGTATGCGCCAGGTAGGTAATGTGGAGATTCCACAAACCGCATTTATGGCCGTGTTAAAACTAGACTAACAGCTTAAAACAACATCATGCAATTATTAGACGGAAAGTATGCCTCTGAACAGATTAAAAATCAGATTACTGAAGAAGCAGCCGCTTTTCTTGCAAAAAGCGGCCGAAAGCCACATCTGGTAGCTATTCTTGTAGGAAATGACGGTGGCAGTGAAACCTACGTAGCCAGTAAGATGAAGAATTGCGAAAAGGTTGGATTCAAATCCTCGCTAATTCGCTATGATGTTGATATCACAGAAGAAGTATTATTAGCTAAAATAAAGGAAATCAATCTGGATAAGGAGGTCGATGGTTTGATTGTTCAGTTACCCCTACCAAAACATATTGATCCAGAAAAAGTTACTGAAGCCATCGATTACAAAAAAGATGTTGACGGCTTCCATCCGGTTAATTTAGGCAGAATGATGCGGAACCTTCCTTGCTTTATTCCGGCAACCCCATACGGAATACTGCTGATGCTGGAAACCTACAGGATTGATACTACAGGGAAACATTGTGTTGTGGTTGGCCGAAGCAATATCGTAGGTAGTCCGATGAGCATTTTGATGGCTCGAAATTCGAGTCCCGGAAATTGTACAGTTACATTAACACACAGTAAAACGAAAGACCTGAAATCAATTGTCTTGCAGGCAGATATCATTGTTGCAGCTATTGGTAGAAAGAATTTTGTAACGGCAGATATGGTGAAACCAGGTGCCATTATAATAGACGTAGGTATTAACAGGGAAACCTCTGATGTCACAAAATCCGGTTACAAACTTTATGGCGATGTTGACTTTGAGCATGTGGCACCTAAAGCATCATGGATCACCCCGGTTCCTGGTGGTGTTGGTTTAATGACAATTGTTGGTCTGCTGAAAAACACGCTTGCTTCTGCGAGACAAGAAATTTATTAGTTCCAATTCTTCATTAAGAGGTCATTATATGACTTATGCCCACATACGCGGATGCTGAGGTTCTTTTTTTAATTACCTTTGCAGCTTATTATGGCGCATCAGATACCGACAGACGGAACGTTACTTCCTTTAATGGAAGAATTTTATACAATACAGGGTGAGGGTTACAATACCGGTAAAGCCGCATATTTTATTCGCCTTGGAGGATGTGATGTAGGTTGTCACTGGTGTGATGTTAAGGAAAGCTGGGATGCAGAATCACATCCATTGACTTCGGCAGATTCGATCGCGGAAAAAGCAGATACCTTTCCAGGAAAAGCTGTAGTGATTACAGGTGGTGAACCATTGATCTATAATATGGATTACCTTACCACAAAGCTACATGAACGGAACATTTTAACGTTTATTGAAACTTCTGGCGCTTATCCGCTATCCGGATCATGGGATTGGATTTGCCTATCTCCAAAGAAATTCAAAGCACCGCGCCCTGATATTACGCCATTTGCAAATGAACTTAAAGTTATTGTATTCAATAAAAGTGATTTCATCTGGGCAGAGCAGTATGCAGAAATGGTAAGCCCAGGTTGCAAATTGTATTTACAGCCAGAATGGTCAAGAAGTAAAGAGATAACCCCCTTAATCATTGACTATGTAATGGCAAACCCAAAATGGGAAATTTCGTTACAAACGCACAAATTCCTGAACATTCCTTAATTAGCGCTTCTTTTCTATATATTTATTAGTAATTATATGGAATGAAGAGACTTTTACTTTTTTGCTTCATTACTGCCCTATCTTCAACGCTCTTTGCACAGAATTCAAGTAATTCAAAAGCTCAGCGTGCTTTTAATGCCGCGCAAGCTTATCTTGATAAAGGGGCTTATGAAAATGCCATTGTACAATTAAAAGATGCAATAGCGGAAGATCCTAACTTTCAGATTGCTTACCTGCAGGCTGGAGACGTTTTCCGTCGGCTGAAACAATTCGATAAAAGCAAAGAATCTTATATAGCTGCCTTAACCCTCAAGCAGCCGATAGATGCCAGGGTTTATTATTCTCTTGGAGAATCACAACTTTTAACGGGCGACTATTCAGATGCACAAACTCATTTGAACATATTCATCAGTAAATACCAAGGAAAAGATCAAAAGATTGTACTCCGTGCTAAGAAATATCTGGCGGATTGTGCATTCTCTATTGAAGCCATCAAATCTCCAGCGCCCTTTCAGCCTGCAAATATGGGCCCAACAATCAACTCAAAATACCGTGAATACTTTCCTGCATTAACTGCAGATGGAAATACAATGATTTATAGTCGGGTGATGGATGGCAATGAAGATTTTCTGATCAGTACCAAGACGCAAAGCTCCGGATGGAAAGCTGCACAACCTCTAAGTACAAATATTAACACCAAACAATATAACGAAGGTGCACAGTCCATTTCGCCGGATGGGAAGTACCTGTTTTTTACAGGCTGCAACAGGCCAGATGGATTAGGTAGTTGTGATATTTATGTGAGTCATAAAAATGGGAAAACTTGGGATCCACCCTTTAATCTTGGTAATACCGTAAACTCAAGTTATTGGGATTCGCAACCAGCCA
>Ga0308160_10005279_pt1 | contig 13535 bp, 10 predicted proteins | sample PhyFR1_FD_201036 | JGI IMG/M metagenome (GOLD analysis project Ga0308160, IMG submission 201036) | Phyllosphere microbial communities from UC Gill Tract Community Farm, Albany, California, United States - DLSLF.R1 | ecosystem: Host-associated > Plants > Phyllosphere > Unclassified | place: USA...
AAGATGAAGGTGCAGGCCTCGATCCAGGGCGACACCGTGCGCGTCACCGGCAAGGACCGCGACATCCTGCAGGAAGCGATCGCCCTGCTGCGCAAGGACGTCAAGGACTTGCCGCTGGCTTTCAACAACTTCCGGGATTAAGCCGACCGTCGCCCCTGCGCAGGCGGGATAGCTGCGCTATCCCCCCAAGTTGTACGCGTGTCACCAGGCATGCAAACTTGGGTCCCTGCCTTCGCAGGGACGACGTAGTGGCATGCTTGCACGCCGGATCGTACGACCGTTCGGTAAATGGTGCTCGGCCCCCTCCTCTCCTTGCGGTAAAATGGAGAATGCGCAAATACGTCATATAGCGACGTTGCTCTGCGATAAACAGTGATTGGTAGTCTAAGGATAGCAATGAAACGAGTTGATGATTTCCGCCTGCGTCTGGGCAACAAGGAATATGTGCCCATCATGATCGGCGGAATGGGCGTGGACATCTCGACGTCCGAGCTGGCGCTGGAAGCGGCGCGCCTCGGCGGTATCGGACACATTTCCGATGCGATGGTGCAGGATGTCTCGGACCGCAAGTTCGACACCAGCTTCGTCAAGGAAAAGACCAAGCTCTACAAGTTCAACATCAACAATTCCGACAAATCGGTGGTCCAGTTCGACCTCGAGCGCCTGGCCGAGGCGACCCGCCTGCACGTCGGCGCCACCATGGCAGCGAAAAAAGGCGATGGCCTGATCTTCGTGAACTGCATGGAAAAGCTGACCATGAACGCGCCGAAGGAAACCCTGCGCACCCGCCTGTCGGCGGCGCTGGACGCAGGCATCGACGGCATCACCATGTCGGCAGGCCTGCACCTCGGTTCGTTCGAGCTGATCAAGGACCACCCGCGCTTCCGCGACGCCAAGCTGGGCATCATCGTGTCGTCGGTGCGCGCGCTGCAGCTGTTCCTGCGCAAGGTGTCGCGCCTGAACCGCAATCCCGACTACATCATCGTCGAAGGCCCGCTGGCCGGCGGCCACCTCGGCTTCGGCATCGAGGACTGGAAAGAATACGACCTGCACACCATCATGGACGAGATCCACGCGTACATGAAGGCGGAAAACCTGGATATCCCATTGATCGCGGCCGGCGGCATCTTCACCGGTTCCGATGCCGTCAGCTTCCTGGAAAAAGGCGCTGGCGGCGTGCAGGTGGCGACCCGCTTCACCATGACCCACGAATGCGGCCTGCCGGACAGCGTCAAGCAGGAATACATCCGCGCCACCGAGGACGACATCATCGTCAACGGCGTGTCGCCGACCGGCTACCCGATGCGCATGCTGAAGCAGACCCCGGCGATCGGTTCCGGCATCCGTCCGGGCTGCGAATCCTACGGCTACCTGCTGGATGCGACCGGCAATTGCGCGTACATCAATTCGTACAACCGCGAAGTGCAGGCCAATCCGGACCAGAAGAATGTGCAGGTGTTCGACAAGACCTGCCTGTGCACCCACATGCGCAACTTCAACTGCTGGACCTGCGGTTCGACCACCTACCGCCTGAAGGACACCACCCACAAGCTGGCTGACGGTAATTACCAGATCCTGTCCGCCGAGCACGTGTTCAAGGATTACCAGTTCAGCGTCGACAACCAGATCGCGCTGCCGCCGCGGCAGGAAGCGGCGGCCTGAACAAGGTGAAGCAATGATGAACGGCGCGGCTATCCGCGCCGTTTTCTTTTCATCTTCCCATTCCTGATAGAACGAATTGCCCGCTCCACTGTCCAACGACAGTTGACCTTGTGTCGGGAGACGCCGCATGTCCGAGTTCGAGGCCCCGATACGGGCCGTTTTCCTGGTCGATGCACGGGGCACCATCGCCGGCTGGAATGCCGGCTGTAGCCACCTGTTCGGGCTGGCGCCCGCCGCTGCCCTCGGCCATCCGGCCACCCTGCTGCTCGCCGGCGGCCAGGCGGACTGGCAGGATGCCCTGCATGGCGCCCAGGCTGACGAACGCGAGCTTGCCGTCGACCTGCACGCCGCACACGGACGCATCCTGCCGGCCAGCCTGGCGCTGGTGCCACAATTCGATGGCGGCGGCGGCCTGGTCGGGCACACGGTGGCGGTCCTTGCACAGCAATTCACGATGGACGATGCGACCGAATCCGAGCGCGTGGCGCGCACGCCCCTGTCCTCGGTGGTCGACCTGTTTCCCGGCACCTTTTTCGCGATCAACCGCGACGGCCGCTTCGTGCTGTGGAACCACAACATGGAACGCATGCTGGAACTCATGCCCGACGAGCTGGCCGCCACGCGCGCGGTCGACCTGGTCGACCTGCCGCAGCGTCCCCAGTTCGTGGACGGCATGCGGCGCGTGTTCGAGCACGCCGAGGAACTCCAGCTCGAAGTCGAGTACGTCTCCAAGAGCGGCAAGGAAACGCCTTTCCTGCTGCGCGGCAGCCGCATCCGCTGCGACGGCGAGGATTACCTGTTCGGCCTCGGCATCGACATCACCGAGCGGCGCGCGCGCGAAACCCACCTGCGCCTGCGCGAGCGCGCCCTGCACGCGGCCAGCAACGGCATCGTCATCACCCGCAGCAGCGGCGAGCCGGGAGCCGACAACCTGATCGAATACGTCAACCCGGCCTTCGAGCGCATCACCGGCTACCCGGCCGACGAGGTCATCGGCCTCGACCCGCGCTTCATGGCGGCGCCGGGCATGGACGACAACGAGCGCGGCATGCTGCGCGACGCCATCGCCCGGCGCAGCAGCGTCAACGTGGTGCTGCGCAACCTGCGCAAGAACGGCGAGCTGTTCTGGAACGACCTGAACATCACGCCGGTGCAGGACGAGCATGGGGTGGTCACCCATTTCATCGGCGTCATCAACGACGTGACCGCGCTCAAGCAGCGCACCGCCCGCCTCGAGCACGAAGTCAACCACGACGCGCTGACCGGCCTGGCCAACCGCAACCTGATGTGGGACCGGCTGGAGCAGGCGCTGCACCTGGCCGGGCGCCAGAAATCGCTGGTGGCCACCGTGCTGATCGATCTCAACAACTTCAAGGCGATCAACGACACCTTCGGCCACGAGGCCGGCGACGTGGTGCTGAAGGTGGTCGCGCGCCGCCTGCTGGCCTCGGTGCGCGACAGCGACACGGTGGCGCGCATGTCGGGCGACGAATTCGTGCTGGTGCTGACCAACCAGCCGTCGCTGCGCTTCACGCTGCGCATGGTCGAGCGCCTGCGCCGCAGCTTCGCGATCCCGGTCGCCTTCGGCGGCCACGAAATCCCGGTCGGCGCCAGCGTCGGCGTGTCGCTGTATCCGCACGACGGCAATACCGCAGCCGAACTGGTGCGCGCCGCCGACGTCGCCATGTACCACGGCAAGGGCAATGGCCATAACGACGTGAATTTCTTCTCCAGCAATATGAAGGCCAGCACCGAGGCCAAGCGCAAGATCGAGAGCGAACTGCAGGAGGCCATCGAGCGCGACGAACTGTTCCTGCTGTACCAGCCGCGCGTGGCCACCCACTCCGGCCGCATGACGGGCTTCGAGGCGCTGCTGCGCTGGCGCCATCCCGAGCACGGCGTGCTGCCGCCCGGACATTTCCTGGCCGAGGCCGAGGAAAGCGGCGCCATCGTCGAGATCGGCCGGCGCGTGCTCGACCAGGCCAGCGCCTTTGCCGGCCAGCTCGCCGCCATCGGCTTCGGCAACGTGCCGGTGACGGTCAACGTGTCCTACCGCGAATACAGCCAGCCCGGCTTCGTGGCCGGCCTGGCCGAGCGCATGGCGCGCCACCGGCTGGCGCCGGGCAGCCTGCAGCTGGACCTGCGCATCGAGGGCCTGATCCGCAATCCGACGCTCGGACGCGAACTGGCCGAGCAGTTGCGCGAACTGGGCATCGGCTTGTCGGTGGATGGCTTCGGCGCCGGGCTGTGCGACCTCGGCTACCTGGAACAGCTGGCGGCGACCCAGGTCAAGCTGGCGCGCGGTACCGCGCACTCGGCGCTGGACGGCGGTGGCGCGATCGCCAAGAGCCTGGTCGACATCGGGCACAACCTCAACATGCAGGTGGTCGGCGAAGCGGTGGAAACGCGGCCGCAGATGGAATTCCTGACCGCGCTCGGCTGCGACCAGCTGCAGGGGATCTGGTTCAGCGAACCGCTGCCGCCCGAGGCGGCGCAGCGGCTGCTGCAGGAACGCCAGCTGGCCTGACGCACCTGGATTGGGGTCAGGAGCGCTTGAGCTGGCCGATGACGCTCGCGACCTTGGTGGTGATCACATCGACCGCCGGACCGTTGGCGCCGTGCGGCAGGATCACGTCGGCGTGGCGCTTGGTCGGTTCGATGAACTGCTTGTGCATCGGACGCACCGTGTTCATGTACTGGTTGACGATGCTCTCCATCGTGCGGCCGCGTTCGGCCACATCGCGCTGCAGGCGGCGGATGAAGCGGACGTCGGGCGCGGTGTCGACGAAAATCTTAAGCGACATCATCTTGCGCAAGTCGGCGTCGTAGAGGGCGAACAGGCCCTCGATCACGATCACCGGCGCCGGCTTGACCGGGATGGTCTTGCCCGAACGGTTGCTGATCGTGAAGTCGTACTCCGGCATCTCGATGGCTTCGCCATTGCGCAAGGCGTGGACGTGCTGCACCAGCAGCGGCCAGTCGAAGGCCTGCGGATGATCGTAGTTCTGCTTGCGGCGTTCGTCAAGGCTGAGGTCGGTCTGGTCGCGGTAGTAGTCGTCCTGCATCACGACCGACACCATCTCGGTACCGAAGGACGCCAGCACCTGCTGGGTCACGGTCGACTTGCCGCTGCCGCTGCCGCCGGCGACCCCGATCACAAAGGGAACAAAGGAATGTTGATTCATCCCCGCATGATACCGGAGCGGCGGCGGAACGGACAGGGCCGGCGTTGCTTCCGTTGTCAGCCTTCGCTGGTGATGCGCTTGACGAGCGCCCCCAAAACGTCCTCGGCCATGTCGTTCGACACCTGGCAGGTGCCCGCATTTTCGTGGCCGCCGCCACCGTATTCCAGCATCAGCATGCCGATGTTGGTCCTGGAGCTGCGGTTCAGGATCGACTTGCCGGTGGCGAACACGGTATTCTGGTTCTTCAGGCCCCACAGCACGTGGATCGAGATATTGGTTTCCGGGAACAACGCATAGATCAGGAAGCGGTTGCCGGCATAAATCACCTTTTCCTCGCGCAGGTCGAGCACCACCAGGTTGGCATGCACCTTGGCGCAGCGCCGGATCTGCTGCTTGCACAGTTCGTTGTGCTGTTCATACAGCGTCACCCGCTCGCGCACGTCCGGCAGTGCCATGATCTGCTCGATGCCGTGGTTGCGGCAGTAATCGATCAGGTCCATCATCAGCTGGTAATTCGAGATGCGGAATTCGTGAAAGCGGCCGAGGCCGGTGCGCGCATCCATCAGGAAGTTCAGCAGGTTCCAGCCCTTGGGGTCGAGCACTTCTTCCTGGGTAAACCGGGCGGCGTCGCCCTTGTCGACCGCCGCCATCATGTCGCGCCAGGCGGCCGGAAAGGCGCGCGTGCCGCCGTAGTGGTCGTACACCACGCGCGCCGCCGACGGCGCCCTGGGGTCGATCACGTGGTTGTCGCGGCGGCCGCTGTTGCGGACGGTTTCCGACAGGTGGTGGTCGAAGGCCAGGTGCGCGCCCGCCACATACGGCAGGTTGGTCGTGATGTCGCGCGCACTGATCGCGATCTTCCCATCCTGCATGTCCTTCGGATGGACGAACAGGATGTCGTCGATCAGGTCCAGGTGCTTGAGCAGGACGGCGCAGACCAGGCCGTCGAAGTCGCTGCGGGTTACGAGGCGGTAGCGTTGCGGAACGGCAGACATCGGCACACCCTTTCATGGAAGTGGAGACCAAATCATCATACCGTGCAATATTTCCAAATGACAGTTTTTGGTGAAGGATTGCAGTCCAGGCACCTTATCCTGCGGGCTGTCGCAAAGCGCTGGTACTGAGACGGCCCGCAAATTACAGTTGTAACATCCCAACAGCAGGCGTGGATGCGGCCGGCATTTCGCCGCCGGAGGCCGGCCAGGCAGTACACTCGCCGGCACAGTCCATTAGCGCTCTATCAAGAATAATAGTTCCATGCCAACATCGCGTCCAACCCAGCAGGCCTTGTCGACCGCCCTGTCATCGCTGTACCGCGCCTTCGACGCGGTGGCGACCTGGGTGACGCAACTGTCATGGTGGAAGTTCCTGCTGTTTGCCGCGCTGCTGCTGACCGCCGGCACCATCGTGCAGCAGGAATTGTTTTCCGGCGGCGAGGAAGACATCGTGCGCACCGAGCGCAGTGCGCGCCGCGACGAACCCACCATTACCATCGACGACAGCGGCATCCACCTGAATCCGCGCGGCCGCGGGCGCAGCGGCGCCACCGTCAACATCGATCCGGAAGTCGAAGCTGCCAAGGCCGAGGCTGCCGCAGCCGCGGCGTCGGCCGAGGCCGAAAAGGCTGCCGGCAAGGCCGGCAAGGCGGCGGCGGATGCGGCGGCGGCCACCGTCCAGGCCGAGGCCGCAGGCAAGGCCGCGCAGGCGGTACCGGTGCCGCCCGTACCGCCCGCGCCGCCAGGTACGCCGTCGCGCGTCGCCAAGAGCGGGCGCGGCGGCGACGAGGTCCACATCGACCTGCCGCCGCAGATCAGCGACGAGCTGTCGGATGCGATCGAGGCCGCGGTCGACGATGCCGCCGAAGCCAAGGCGCGCAGCTACCACAAGCAGGCTTCCACATGGTTCACCAGCTTCGTCTGGCTGCTGGTGCTGGCCCTGTTCGGCACCAAGGCGCTGGTCGGCGGCAAGAAGCGCGCCGAGGCCGAGATGCAGACCGCCACCGCGGCGGCCGAGCGCGAGTCGATGCAGCGCCAGCTGTCGGAAGCCAAGATGCAGACCATGCAGGCGCAAGTCGAGCCGCATTTCCTGTTCAATACCCTGGCCTCGGTCGAGCACCTGATCGAGACCGATCCGCCGCGCGCCTCGGCCATGCAGCGCACCCTGATCCAGTACCTGCGCGCGGTGCTGCCGCAGATGCGCGACAACACCCTGGTCACCAACCTCGGGCGCGAAGTCGATATGGTCAACGCCTACCTCGACCTGCTGAAAATGCGCATGGAAGAGCGCCTGACCGTCAACGTCCAGGTGCCGAGCGGGCTGCGCAGCGCGGCCTTCCCGCCGATGATGCTGCAGTCGATGGTCGAAAATGCAATCAAGCATGGACTCGAATGCAAGCCCGAGGGCGGCCACCTGGACGTGACCGCCGAGGTGTTCGACAGCCGCCTGCGCGTGACCGTGGCCGACGACGGCGTCGGCTTCGGGGTCGTGCCGAGCAAGGGCACCGGCCTGGGCCTGTCGAACATCCGCGACCGCCTGGCGCTGTTGCACGGCAAGGCTGGCCACCTGCACATCGCGGCCAACAGTCCCAGCGGCGTGATCGCGACCATCGAAGTGCCCTACCAGCTGGCACCGAAATAGACCCATCGAAATCAGAGTCCAGCCTATTGCCCCAGGCGACGTTTCGTTGAATAATCGACACTCCCTCATCCAGCCCTTTACGAGCCACTGCGACCATGCCTACTGCGATCATTGCCGATGACGAAAGACTGATGCGCGACCTGCTGCGCACCCGCCTGTCCCAGGCATGGCCGGAACTGCAGATCGTCGGCGAAGCGAAAAACGGCGACGAAGCCGTGCAGCTCGTCGGCGAACTGCGGCCCGACCTCACCTTCCTCGACATCCGCATGCCGGGCAAGACCGGCATGGATGCGGCGCGCGAGATCGGCGACGCCAGCCAGGTCGTGTTCGTGACCGCCTACGACGAGTACGCGGTGGAAGCCTTCGAGCGCGGCGCCGTCGACTACGTGCTGAAACCGCCGGAACCGGAGCGCCTCCGGATCACGGTCGAGCGCCTGAAGGAGCGGCTCAGGGAACGCAGCGGCACGGCGGAAGGCGCGGCGCCGCGCGCGGGCGCGCCTGCGGCCGTGAACATGAGCGACACCGTCAGCGCCATGCTGACCCAGCTGGCGGAAAAGATCGCCGCGCCCAAGCCGAAATACCTGCAATGGATCCAGGCCAGCATCGGCCAGGACCTGCGCATGATCCCGGTCGAGGACATCCTGTTCTTCCGTTCGGATGAGAAATATACCTGCGTCCAGACCGACAAGCTGGAAGCCCTGATCCGCAAGCCGGTGCGCGACCTGGCCGAGGAACTCGATCCCTCGCTGTTCTGGCAGATCCACCGCGCCACGCTGGTCAACGTCAATGCCATCGAAGGCGTCACGCGCGACATCCGTGGCCGCCACCTGGTGCTCATCAAGGGCCGTCCGGACAAACTCGAAGTGAGCCGCAGCTTCCTGCACCTGTTCAAGCAGATGTAAATCATACTGTCGAGCCTCAAGCCGGCCATGGCCGGTGGCGCGTAAGGTAGACCCCGGACCCGCAAGCGGGTCGTTTTTTCGAGGGCTTACCATGAACCCGTCGCGCCGCCTGCGTTTCCCCGGCTGGCCCGCAGCCTCGCAATTGGGATGTTTCCTGATCGGGCTGGCTGCCGGCCGTGCACTGGGCCGCCGCGTCCCCAAGGAAGCAGACACCGTGCCCGCCAGCCGCCAGATCGTGCATCACGCCAGCGAAGCCATCATCTCGGCCGACCTCGGCAACCTCATCGTCAGCGCCAACCCGGCCGCCGCCAGCCTGTTCGGCACCAGCGTCGAGCAAATGCTCGGCAGTCCGCTCGAGCGCTACATCGAGGCGCGGAACGGGTCACAAGAGGGGGCGCACGACGGTCCCAGCGAATTCTTCGGCGCCGGCGACGGCCGCGCCGGGCGCCGCGCCACCGACTACACCGTCACCGGCCTGCGCGCCGACGGCCACCGTTTCCCGCTCGAAGGGTCGATCTCGCGCGCCAGCAACGGCACGCCCTACTACACCGTGATCATGCGCGACGTCTCGGACCGCCAGCGGGTGCAGGAAAAGCTGTCGCGTTCGCACGACCAGCTGCGCCAGCTGTCGGCCGCGCTGCAGACCATCCGCGAAGAAGAGCGCACCCACATCGCGCGCGAGCTGCACGACGACCTCGGCCAGATCCTGGCCTCGCTGCGCATGGACCTGAACCTGCTGCAGCAGACCGCCGGCACGCCCACCGACAGCCTGCGCCTGATGCACGGCATGGAAGCCAACCTGCTGACCGCGATCACCTCGTTGCGCCGGATCGCCACCAACCTGCGTCCGCGCGCGCTGGACGAAGGCGGCCTGTATTTCGCCCTGCAGGGATTGCGCGACGATTTCGTCGAACGCTACGGCATTCCCTGCGCCCTGCTCGCCGACGAAGCCGAACTGCGCCTGGACGACGCGGCCAGCACCGCCATCTTCCGCATCGTGCAGGAAGCACTGACCAACATCGCGCGCCACGCCGAAGCGACCAGCGTGACCATGAACCTGTTCCGCCTGAACGGCGACCTGCTGGTGACGATCCGCGACGACGGCGTCGGCATCCGCCCCCAGGACATGGAAAAGGCAGCCTCGCTGGGCCTGATCGGCATGCGCGAGCGGGTCTGGGGCATGCGCGGAGAAATCTCGATCAGTTCCGAAACACCATCCGGCACGCGCGTCGACATCGTGCTGCCGGTTGCCGGGCACCTGGTATAAGCAGCGGGTCCAGTCAGCACCAGCAAGTGTGGATAATAAACAACATTTCGCTTTGTCATTAAACGGACATACGTCTTCGATAAGATGCCAGTCATTCAAGAGAGTAGTTTATAAAAAGCAACTCCTCTCTCGACCGACTTTACCCTTATTGGAGAAACCCGAATGCAAGTCAAACGCCTGGCCATCGCCCTGATCGCCGCCACCCCGCTGTTCGCTGCCGCCCAGTCCAACGTCCAGCTGTACGGTATCCTCGATGCCGCCGTGTCGTCGCAGGACCTCGGTGGTCCGGAAGGCCGTCAGACGGTGGTCAACTCGGGCAACCAGTCGAGCAGCCGCTTCGGTTTCCGCGGCAGCGAAGACCTGGGCAATGGCCTGAAAGCGATCTTCAACCTGGAAGCCGGTACCGCGATCGACACCGGCGCCGGTGACTCGGCCCTGTTCGGCCGCCGCGCCGTGGTCGGCCTGGAAGGCGCCTTCGGTGCCGTGACCGTGGGCCGCGAATACTCGCCGATCGCTTCGATCGCCGCCGCCTCCGACGCTTTCGGCCAGGGCTTCTACGGCTCGAACCTGGCCGCCTTCGGCGCCAACTTCCCGAACACCGCCGCCGCCGCGGCCCCGGCCGGCAGCACCAACCGCCTGACCCGCCGCCTGGGCAACTCGGTCAACTACAAGAGCGCATCGTTCGCAGGCTTCAGGGTGCTGGCAGCCTTCGCCGCCGGCGAAACCACGCCGACCACCACCACCAACGTCAACACCTCCCTCGAAAAGGGCAACCTGTGGGGCGGCGGCGTGGAATACACGCTGGGCGGCCTGTACCTGGGCGCCGCCTACCACCAGATCAAGCGTGTGGCAGCCGACGAAGACAAGGAAATGGCAGTCGGCGGCAGCTACCGCTTCGACCAGCTGGGCGGCTTCGAAATCAAGGCCAACTGGATGAAGGCCGAGCGCCCGGCCGTGGCCGACTACAAGCAGGCCAACATCGGCGGCTCGATCCCGTTCGGCGCCCACCGCTTCTACGTCAACTACCAGCAGCAGAAGCAAGCCAACGCCGAAGGCAAGACCTGGGCACTGGCCTACACCTACTCGCTGTCGAAGCGCACCAACCTGTACGCCAGCTACGCCAGCCTGGACAACAACAGCACCGGCCAGTTCGGCATCACCTCGTCGTCGGTCACCCTGACCCCGACCGCCGTGAACCGCGATCCGGACGTGTTCTCGCTGGGCCTGCGTCACTCGTTCTGAGCGAACGTTTCATCTGATCTGAAATGAAAGCGGCCGGGATCTCCCGGCCGCTTTTTTCATGGCGCGAATGCCGCGTTATTTCAAACGGCAGGTCAGCAGCCAGTAATACTCCATGCGCACGATCTTGATCTCGCGCACCGCATCGGCCAGGCGCTTGCGCAGCGTGCTGTCGGTCGGGTAGCTCTTGGGCAGTTCGACCCGCTCGCCGTCCGGCGTGGTGACCAGCTGGAAGGTATTCCCCTGCGCATCGGTGCGCGCGATGGTAGTGCTGCTGCCCTCGACGTACGCGTCGTCCAGCACGATCAACAGCACGTCCTTGCCCACGCGCGCGCGCAGCTGCTTGAGGAAGGCTTCCTGCTCTTCGCGCAGCAGGTGCGACCACCAGAAGCCGATGAATACCGCGGTGAAGTCGCCCAGGTCGGCCGGCAGGTTGAGGGCGTCGGCTTCGCGGAAGCTCACCTTGTCGGCCGGCAGGCGGCGGCGCGTGGCCAGTGCCAGCATCTCGGCGCTGGTGTCGGTGGCGACGATGCGCTCGGCGGTGGCGGCCATGACTTCGGTCCAGTAGCCGGTGCCGCAGGCCAGTTCCAGGATGGTATGGCCGCGCACCAGGTGGGCCACCATCTCGCGCAGCTGGCCGAGGTCATTGGCGCGCTCGTGGCGCCCGCTGGCGGCGGCATCGTAGCCGGCGGCGGTTTTCGCGTAAAAGGCCGCAACTTGGTTCTTGTGTTCCATCATTCTTCTCTAGTTCTCAAAGCTCGTAGCAGTTAAAGCTCATCGCAGTTAAAGCTCGTAATTGTCGCTCGTGCCGCGCATGGCCGACTCCACCATCTTGCGGTTCAGCGTCGGCGCCAGCAGCTCGATGAAAGTATAGATATAGCTGCGCAGATAGGCGCCCTGCTTCACCGCCACCCGCGACACGTTCATGCCGAACAGCTGGCCGACCGGGATCGCCCGCAGGTTGCGGTCGCGTTCCGGGTCGAAGGCCATGCCGGCGATGACGCCGACGCCCATGCCCAGCTCCACATAGGTCTTGATGACGTCGGCGTCGATCGCTTCCAGCAGCACGTCCGGCTTCAGGTGGCGCAGTTCGAAGGCGTGGTCGATCTTGCTGCGGCCGGCAAAGGCGGAATCGTACGTAATCAGCGGGTAGCCTGCAATCTCTTCCAGCGAAATAGCCTTGGAGCGCGTCAGCGCATGCTCGTGCGGCACCACCACCACGTGTTCCCACTGGTAGCACGGCAGCGTGATCAGGCCATCGACGGCGGCGATCGACTCGGTCGCGATGGCCAGGTCGGCCTGGTCGTTCTTGACCATCTCGGCGATCTGGCGCGGATTGCCCTGCAGCAGCGACAACCGTACCTTCGGGAAACGCTGCATGAAGGCCTGCACCACCTTCGGCAGCATGTAGCGCGCCTGGGTGTGGGTGGTGGCGATCGTGAAGCTGCCGCTGTCTTGGGCCGCGTATTCCTTGCCGATGCGCTTGAGGCTGTCGATCTCCTGCATGATCAGCTCGACCGACTGCAGCACCAGGCGGCCGGGTTCCGTCAGGCCGCGGATACGCTTGCCGTGGCGGGTGAAGATATCGACTCCGAGTTCTTCTTCCAGCTCGATGATGGCCTTGGAGACGCCCGGCTGCGACGTAAACAGCGCCTTGGCGGCATCGGTCAGGTTGAAGTTCTGGCGAACCGCTTCACGTACGAAGCGTAGTTGGTGGAGGTTCATTGCATTTTCTAAAAATCAATCCCTACGTGCATTTTACAAGCTTGCTTATACCTCAGGCTCATATAAGCAAATAAAATCTCAGTCGTTTGGAATAAAGCTCTATTTTATTAATATTCCATTAGTTTGGGTCAGGACTGGCCCACCGCATCCACAGGATCTTGACCATGTACCGTTACGACCAATACGACCACCTCATCGTGCGCGAACGCATCGCGCAGTACCGCGACCAGGTACAGCGCCGCCTCAACGATGAGCTGACCGAAGAAGAATTCCTGCCGCTGCGCCTGCAGAACGGCCTGTACATGCAGCGCCATGCCTACATGCTGCGCATCGCCGTGCCCTACGGCCTGCTGTCGACCGCGCAGATGCGCATGTTCGCCCACATCGCGCGCAAGTACGATCGCGGCTACGGCCACTTCACGACGCGCCAGAACATCCAGTTCAACTGGATCGAACTGGAGCAGACGCCGGACATCCTGGCCGACCTGGCGTCGGTCGAGATGCACGCGATCCAGACCTCGGGCAATTGCATCCGCAACACTACCACCGACCAGTTTGCCGGCGTCGCAGCCGACGAGATCGTCGATCCGCGTCCGTTCGCCGAAATCCTGCGCCAGTGGAGCACCTTCCACCCCGAGTTCATCGCCCTGCCGCGCAAGTTCAAGATTGCCGTCAACGGCGCCGTGGAAGACCGCGCCGCGATCGCGATCCACGACATCGGCCTGACCGCCGTGCGCAACGAAGCGGGCGAAGTCGGCTTCAAGTTCATGGCCGGCGGCGGCATGGGCCGTACCCCGATCCTGGGCAGCGTGATCAACGAATTCGTGGCCTGGCCGCACCTGCTGACCTACACCGAAGCGATCATGCGCGTGTACAACCAGTTCGGCCGCCGCGACAACAAGTACAAGGCGCGCATCA
>Ga0308160_10005281_pt1 | contig 13533 bp, 12 predicted proteins | sample PhyFR1_FD_201036 | JGI IMG/M metagenome (GOLD analysis project Ga0308160, IMG submission 201036) | Phyllosphere microbial communities from UC Gill Tract Community Farm, Albany, California, United States - DLSLF.R1 | ecosystem: Host-associated > Plants > Phyllosphere > Unclassified | place: USA...
CTCGTCTGAACCTGTATAGTCATTGCTCGTGCCACTCCGGACATGGAGTGTGCGCCGCCTTAGCTCAGTCGGTAGAGCGATTCACTCGTAATGAATAGGTCGTCGGTTCGATTCCGACAGGCGGCTCGAACGGAAAGCCCTGGTCAGGTTGTGCTCGTGGAGTGCAACGGCCAGGGCTTTTTCGGACCCGAGTGCACACAGCAGTGCACACACGGATCGATGCCGGGCGGCCCTGTCAACACCAACCAGCGCCAGCGGTGATGCGGGAAGGCGAGCGCATGGCGAGCGAAGTTCAGGTCGACGGCATCTTCCTGTCGGAGGCTGTGAGTCAGATCGACACGGCGCTGCGAGCAGACCAACGTGTTCTCATCGCCCTTCGGCTGAACCACGACGATGGCTTCTGGGATGCAGTCGACCAACTTCTCACGTCTTCGGTGCGATGTGTGAACATTTTCTGGACTCGGCAGAGCGGGGAGCCTAGTCGCCGCGCCAACCGGCTCCGAGCGCGTTTTGGCCTGCCGGAGGCTCCACCGAGCCCGACACTGCGCGACGTTCGAAACGGCTTCGAGCATTTCGACGAGCGGATCGACGCCTGGGCGGCCAAGAGCCTGGGTGTCTACATCGGTCGCACTCGGATCGACGTCGACGCGCCATTGTCTTCTCTGATCACAGTCGGCGACGGCCGGGTACCCCAGCATGAGATTTTCGCGCGCCTCTACCGCGCGAACGGCGAGCTGCACGTCTTCTCGAAGGCGGTCTCGCTGACTGCCCTTGTGCACGATCTCACGGCACTCAGGGCGAAGTTAGTTCCGCACACGCCGAGCGGGTCGTAATGATGCCTCGGCTGGGGCCAGTTCGGGCTCTGCCCGGCCATCAGCCTTCCTACGCCGCGACCGGACGGCGAGACAGTAATGTTCGTCGCAGTAGCCGCTCTGCTGGCCTTTCAAAGCACCGGAACACCAAGCCCGACAGCGCCACACAGATGACGATCACGCCGACCAGGATCCCGACGCCTGCCGCGAGTGGCACGTCGTTGCCGACCACCTGAATCACGGCAGTGATCACGAGCATCTGCAGCAGATACAACGCGAACGACCACTCACCAAGGGCGACATGCGCTCGACTCCTTAGGCCGGACCGTACCCGCGTCAAGTCAGCAGACGCCGCCGCGACGACCAACAGGATGGACGCCGGCAAGAAGACCAGATCGAGGAGACCGTACGGCAGCGTCGCCACTCCCACTCGCTCCGCAAGAAGCGCGTTTCCCCCAGCCACCACGACGTACCACCCAGCAGCCGCCGCCAGCGCGGCCCGGAGCCCGACGCGGGGCGTCCACCCCGCGCGGAACTCCGCGGCGACAAGGATGCCCAGCACGAACTCGCCCGTCCTGTACAGCGGGTTTGTGTACGAGCTCACGATCGCCGCATCGGGTACGCCCAACCGGGTCAGGCCGAAGTAGCCGACATTCCAGAACGCCATCACGGCGACGACCACCAGCGCGATTACGAGCCGCTGCCGTCGCGTCATCAGCATCAGCGATGCGATGAGGAAGGGGAACAGCAGGTAGAAGAACATCTCCACCGACAGCGACCAGCTCGGGCCATTCCCGCCGGCCCGCCAGAACTCCGGACCCCAGGCCTGTAGCAGCGGAACCGACAGCACGACGCTTGTCCAGTTGTACGCGCCTACGCCAGCCGAGAGCAGCACGGCGACCAACAGCGTCATGAGATGCAGAGGGTAGATTCGCGCGAACCGCTTCACCCAGAAGTCCCGCTTTCGGTCCGTCGGACGCCACGTCCACGCGAGGATGAAGCCGGACAGCACGAAGAAGAAGCCGACCCCGACAGCGCCGATCTCCGCGAGCTCAGACAACACTGGGATGGGCGCGAATCGTGGGACTGCGTGGCAGAGCAGCACGGCGAACGCCGCGTAGAAGCGCAGCCCCGTCAGGCTGTCTAGGCGAGCACGGTGCGGCTCGGTATCGAGAGACGTCATCCGTTGCCCCCACAGGTCGAATGCCGCTGAATCTAGCAGTGTGTACAGCGAGGACGAACGACGAGTACGCGACGCCTTCCCCGAATAAGGGGCGAAGCCATTCGTGAGTTGCGCTTAGTATCTCGTTCATGCAGGTACACGACGCGAAGGCCCTCCTTGAACTCATCGTTGAGTACGGCAACGAGAAGAACGCCATGGAGCTGCGCTCCGCCTACGGGCCCGACGAAGGTGACAGCTCGCTCGACGACATCGCAGAGCGGTTCGCAAAGGTCCTGACGGAAAGCTGACCAGGACGACAAAAGACCCCCGCAGGCTCCAGAAGGAACCTGAGGGGGTCTGTTGTTGCCCGCTCGTCAGGCCATCCGTGTTATCGCGTCCTCGAGGATGAGGTCCGCCACGCCGGCCTGGCCGTAAGCGTTGAAGTGCACGCCGTCGAAGTACATACCCAGGCCGCCGGTGCCAGCCGTGACGCCGGCTTCGAGCGCGCTACGCAGGTCGGTCACGAACGAGTTCGGAGTTGCCGCGGCTGCGGCGTACACCGCGTCCACGTACGCCTGATACGGGTAGGTGCGGGCAGCGCCCGTGATCGACGGCTCCGGAAACACGATGAACTGAACTGTCGGCTTCACCGTGACCGGAGCGATCATCCACGCGGCAGCGTTCGTCAGCTGCGTCTGGAACAGCGCAGGGTCGACGTTGCCGAAGTACTCGTTGAACCCGAACTCGATGGTCAGCATCCGCGGCTGGATGAGGCCCATCGACTGGAAGATCAGCGACGTCGAGTCGGATCCGTAATCGGCGACCTTCGCTGATCCCTTGCCTGCGTCCCAGAAACGGATCCCCTTCGAACGGTCGCCGTTGTAGGGCATGATGCCGTCGATTGCGACGTTGCCCGCCGAGCCTCCAGTGATGCGGATGGTGTGGGTTCCGGCTGAGAGGCCGGTCACCGAGAACTTCGTCGCCTTGCGCGCGGACGTCGGCAGCGCCCACGGCTGAGCAGCACCGCCGTCCACCGACACCGTTGCGGTGGTGCTGGCGGTCGCGAGCGTGCCACCGAAGACGTCCACGGAGTCGCCGGTGAAGGTGAACTGGATCCAGTCGGACGTGGCGGTGAGCGCGAGTGAGCGGGATGCGAGGCCCGAGCCGACGGCGATGAGGTTGCCGGAGTAGGTGACGCCAGCCGGCGTCACTCGTCCGTTCGCGCTGCTCCCGCCGACGAAGAAGGTCTGGTAGAACGCGGGGACGTATCCGATGCCGCCAGCGACTGGTGCGATGAGAGGGAAACGGCTGCGGAGGGTCAGCTGCAGACGATCCAGCCATCGCACCTGCCGCCCCAACGCCACTTCGTTCGCGCCGTTCGCCGGGCCACCCTCGGTCATGGAGGTGCCCCAGCAGACCCAGTCGAAAGGGGCAACGTCTCGCCGGCTCAGACCGGAAGTGAGCGCTCGCTTCACGGCCTGCCGCGCCGAGCGGGCTGTGGTCTTCACGAAGCGCCCGTCGAGCGCGGCACCTTCCACCGTGGTCGGGTCGCTCAGGTTCGCGGCGGACCTTGCACGGACGTCGTCGGGCAGCTGCTTGGTCGTCGGGTCCGCAGCGACGAATGGAGCGACCGCGGCGGCAAGAGCACCCCCCTCAGGCGTTCCCGGGTCGGCGAGGTTCGCAGCGAGACGCGCGCGGACGTCGTCGTCGAGCTGATGGGTGTCCGAGTCGACGGACGGGAGGAGGTTCGTGCCCATGATGAGCCCTTTCAGTCGTGGGCCGGGTCAGCGTCCGGCTGGTGGTAGTCGGCGCGCATCTGGGCGATGCCGCGCTCGTCGAACGTGCCGTCGAGGTCGTCTTCCGCGAGCAGCTCGCGGATGTGTGCGTCGACGGCCGGCGGCTCGACCGCACGGCCCCACTGGGCCCGGACCGCGCGGATGTACTCGCGGAACGCCTGACGGACGCTCCGGAGGGTGGTGGCGAGCTGCGCGTAGCCGCGCTCGAGCCGCTCGACCCGCTTCACCCACGGCTCGATCGCCTTCGCGACGGCCGCGTCGATGCGAGCCTGGGTGTACTTGTCGAGCTCGATCGCCTGGTCGAATTGCGACGTCTGCGACTGCGCGCGGGTCTTCGCTTCCTCGACCCGGGTCGACCGGCGGGAAGTCCAGATGGCGATGCAGCCGGCGATCAGCGCGACGACGACCGGGGCGATGTACGGCAGGAACGGCTCGATCGGCGAAGACGCGGCGGTGGCCGCGGCGGCGATCACTTCCACTGGTGCACCTCCCGGTCGCGTGCGATGTCGCTGACTCGCCACGACGGGACGACGGCCATCGCGAGGATGGCCCAGCCGACGCCGGAGCGGCCGATGTCACCACCGACCGCCCCGGCGAGGAACACGGACGCCGAGTACAGCAGCAGCAGCCCGAGCAGGAAGCACTTGCCCCAGAACTCGATCCGCCACAGCAGCGCGGGGAACGCGATGCCGCAGAGGCAGACAAGCGCTGTCGCCGACAGCATGAGGCCGAAGGACTGGGCGTACCCCTCACCGAACGAGTCGCGCAGCGCCGGAATGCCGCCCAGGTAGCCGAAGATGCCGAACGCGATCGCGAAGACGTCGAACGCGGGGAGGCCGACCCGGAGCAGCCACCGCACACGGTCGTCGCTCGGGTCGACCCCGTTCGGGCCCCAGATGGACGCGGCAGCGAGCCGCTTGATCAGACGGATGGGGTGCATCCGGTCACCTCCGGGTCAGGATGCGGCGTGCTTGGGCTGGCCGTCGTCGCCGAGGCCGTCGCCGGGGACGAGCACGTCACCCTCGCCAGGCTTGGTGGGATCCGTGTTCGGCACCTGCATCGTGGCGAGCGCGGTGGCGATCGCGAGGACGAGGGACAGGTACGGGGCCCATTCGGCGGGGATGAGGGTGGTGCCGGCGGTGAGGAGTGCGCCGAGGAGCGCGACGAGGGCCTTGGCGTACTTCTGGATGGTTGCGAGCATGGTGGGGTCTCCTACTTGAATCGCTTGAGGGCGGCGCGGATGATCTCGAACTCGAGGTCGTTGAACGTGGCGGGCTTCTCGGGGGTGGACTTCTCGACGCGGAGGAGCAGGTCGCGGACCTGGGAGCCGGGGAACGTCTTGCCGGCGACGCGGATGTTCGCGATCTTCCAGGTGCGTGCGCCGATCATGGCGAACCAGTAGCTCGCTGCCTTCATGACCTTCATGTCTCGTGCCTCTCTCGGTGCCGGCTTGGTGCCGGTGCTGGTGGTGGTCGGTGCGGGTGCGCGCACGGCGGCGCGTTCGGGGTAGATGTTGAAGTGCCAGATCTCGCGGCTCGAGAAGAACCAGCCGGTGTTGTAGAGGCCGTACTTGCGGCCGAGGACACCGTCGGGGTGGTTGCCGTCGAGGAGGTTCCGGGCGCGGTCGCTGAGGACTGCGCCGCCCGGGCCGCCGAGGTCCGCGGCGTTGCCGTGGTTCCCCGGGTCGTGGGTCGACGTCCAGGTGCCGCGCGTGAACTCGTCCGGGTGCGGGCCGAGCTCGCAGTACGCGGCGAGGACGCCGTTGCCGTTGAGGTAGTCGACTCGGAGCCCGTACTGGTCGGGGCGGGACCGGTCGGCCTCGTTGACGGTCACGACGATGCCGTAGTCGCGCTTCAGCTCGGCGAGGGCGGCGATGAGGTTGTACCCGGCCTGCACGTTCGACATCGCCTGAGGCTTGCCGTGAGTGCGTCCGGGTAGCTCGGATGTTCCGACGATGACCGACATGCTGGTTCTCCTTCGGGTCAGGCGATCTGGTAGTGGCCGACCAGCAGGAGCCGGTCGGTGTTGAGCGCGATGTTCGGCAGGGCACCGTTGAGGTTCGTGCCGGACTCCGTGCCGAGGTAGGCGATGCGGTCGAGGTTGTCGCCGTCGGTGTCGCCGTAGACGGCGAACCCGTCAGCGGAGGAACCGTTGCGGAGGTACCGGCCGGTGAGGATCGGCGTGTAGTTCACGCCGGCGGGCATCACGGCCGGGACGGGCAGGGTCAGGTACCAACGGCCGGAGCCGGGGCGGGGCCCGTCGCGGAAGTAGATCGCGTACTTGACCAGGCAGGTGGCACCGACGATCTGCCACGTGCACGTCGCGTACCCGAGGTTCCCCACGCCAGGGTTCGCGTCGACACCGCGGAGGACGTTCTGCGTCACCCCGGTCGACTGCCCGACGATGACGCGGCCGTTGTTCGGGTCGCGCATCTCGTTCGCGTAGATCGTGCCGATGAGCGCCGCGGGGGCCTGCATCTGCACCGTCGCGGGGCCGCCGCCGGGCGACTTGATCGTCGTCCGGCCGATGAACAGGGAGCCATTCGCGAACGACAACCCGTTCTGCCGGGCCGATGCACCCGACGGTGGGGTCTCGGGGGCGGGGACCCCCTGAATGTCGCCGGCGAGGGCATCGTCCGAGTCGTAGAAGTAGACGTGACCGCGCCCGCTGGTGTCCTTGCGTATCTCGACGCGGGTGCCGGACTCGGAGGTCTGTACGACTTCGGCGACGATCTGCTTCGCCTGGACGACCTTCGCGAAGAGGTAGTCGATGACCGCCTGCGGCATCGTCGCACCCTCGGTGACGAACAGGTTCCCGACGTTGACGGTCTGGATGTTCGCCGTCGACGCTGCGATCTTCAACGCGACGAGGTCCGCGATCGCTGCCTGTCCCGCCGTCAGCTTGCCGACGTCGAGGTTCGCGATGACCTCCGACTCGATCTCTCGAGGCGTCCACACGGGGGCTTCGTAGGTGCCGGTCTGCTGCCACTGGCCGACGATGTTCTCGGCCTCGTTGATCATGAACCACGTCGACCCGGTCGGCGCGGTGCCGTCTGGTTCCCCGGTCGAGAACAGGATCAGCGTGATGCCAGCACCGACGATGACGTTGTCGACCCGGTCGGACAGACCCGTGATGTCGGCACCGAACGCTGCCGCGACGTCCTGCTGAGCGTCGAGGAGTTCAGCCGCGGCGTCCGCGAGGTCCGCCGCCGCATCCTCGAACCGGGCGAGGAGGTCATCGTCCGTGGCGATGATGTTCGCCTGCAGGTCCGAGACCCCTTCGTTGCCGTCGGCGGCGTCGTCTTGCACGCCCGGCATGGCGTCGTTCGTGACCACTGCCTCACCGACGACCTCGGTGACGCCCACGGCGGCGTCCCCGCCGATCGTGGTGTTCCCGAGCTGGGACGCCCGGCCCATCCGCTCGAGCTGCACCTGCATGTCGAACAGACGGCGCGCGACCTTTTCGGGTCCGTTCATCACTCGACTCCTGATCCGTAGGTGAACGAGTCCGTCAGCTGCAGGCTGATCTCGGTCGTCCCGTTCGTGTTCTCGGTGATGCCGACGATGCGATGCCACAGACCGAAGTCCCCGTAGTGCGGTACCTTCCCCTGGACGAAGATGTCGTCGCCGAGCGCGTACGAGCCGCGGGGGCTGTTCACGTGCTCGTTGACGACGATCGAGTCGACGGCGAGGGTCTCCTGACGTGCGACGAGCTCCGCCTGCAGCCGGGTGACCATGTCCTGCTTCGACTTGATGTCCTTCGACTGCAGCGTCGCGACGCGGCGGAGCCGGCCGTCCCGCTTCGAGATCAGGCGGCGGATGGACCCGGCCCCCTCGCCCGCGCCGATGCCGAAGACGGTGTTCGCGAAGTCGCCCCCGGACGAGGCGGGCTGCAGCCGCACGGCGATGTTCACACCCTGCTGGAACGTGGGCGCTCCGTCACCCTCGAGGCGGCGGCCGGTACGCGGGTACGCGATCCGGATCCGTGTCGCTGGAACGTCGCCGGACCAGTAGTGCTCCTCGACCCAGTCGAACGGGGCGTCCTTCGCGAGGTCGTCGATGAGCCGCCCGCAGTCCGGTGCCTCCCACGCCTCGAGCGCGTACGCGCCGCCGTCCTCGGACTCCTGCTGCTGCGCGGCGCTCTTTAGCTCCGACGCCTTGTCCTTCCGCTCCTTCATCGTCGCGACGATCGCGGCCTGCGCGTCGACGTCGGCCTGCTGCGCCTTGATGCGAGCGTTCGTGGTGTCGAGGTTGCCGTCGCGGCCGTTCAGGGCGGCCTGGCGGTCGTTGACGACCCCGGTCGCGTCCGTCACACCGGTCTGTGCGTTCCGGACTGCGGTCTGGGCAGCGGCGATCTTCGCCGGGTCCTTCGTCTTCTGCGCCGCCGTGAGCGCGCTCTTCGCCGCGGTGAGGGCCCGCTTCGCAGCGGTGAGTGCCTTCTTCGCAGCAGTGAGGTCCTTCGACGCGTTCGCGCGGCTGGTGCGCTGCGTGGCGGCCGTCTTCCGGGTGGTCGCGACGATCTTGCGGAGCGCCTGCAGGGTCTTGTTCTCGGCCTTGTAGTCGCGGACCTTCTCGTCGTAGTACGCGACGGCCTCGATGCGCCGCTGCGTGGAGAACGAGCCGACACGGACCGGGGTGGTCCCGACGACGGTGAGGCCGATGTCGGAGTCCGGGAACGACTGCACGTGCGCGACAAGCTTCCGCACGATGGCCGCCGGGTCGACCTCGGCCCCGTAGTACGGCTCGTCGCCGTAGGGGCAGCCGTAGAGGACCGTCGGGAGAGCGGACAGGGCCAGCTTCCAATCCGGGCCGGCAAACGAGACTTCGGTGACGATGCCACGGAACCGGATCTGGTCGTCCTCGGCGACGGTGACGATGGTGCCCCACTCGTCGAACAGGGGCTTACCGTCAGACGCCTTGCTGTTCGCCTGCGCGGCGGGAACCGTGATCGGCATCGTCCCGACCGCGGACAGCTCCCGAGTGGGCGCGCCGGCGGTCATGCCGCGGAAGTCGTACGAGAGCACTTCCCCGGTGACGGCGCGCTGGATGATGAACCGCTCCATCAGGCCAGCCGTTCCACGAACTGCACGTCCGCGAGGTAGTACGTCGAGTCGACGGTGAACAGGTTCCCGTCGCCACTCGACCGGAGTCCGGAGATGCGCAGCGAAGTGGTGGTTCCCTTCACCGACCCCGGCAAAGCGATCTCACCAGCAACGACGACGCTCTGGCGAGCCTGACCGTTCTGCGCGGCGTAGTTGTAGTCGTACTCACCGAACGCCGTTGAGCTGCCGAGGATGAGGCGCAGCGATCCGGCAGCCTTCGCTGCGGTCTGGCCGCCCATGAACTCGAGTCGAGCGATCATGTGCGTCGCCCAGGACGGCACGTCGACCGTGTACGTGTTCTTCGTCGGCCACGCAGTGAACGTCGACGAGGTCAGCGCGTTGCCGGGGTCGGCTGATCCGAGCAGCACCTGTCGCGATGACCGCGGGTTGGCCATCGACCGGAGGTCGGTGATCATCGCGTTGGTGACGGTCCCGGTGGACTTCGGGAGGTCGACGCGGGCGAGCTCGATGGCGGACAGGCCCTTGTACTGGTTGAGCTCCTGCAGCGATTGGGTCCCGGCCGGCACGTCGGGGATGACATCGAAACGCACGTAGGGTCCGTTGCGAGGGTCCGCGGGTGCCTGGGCGTTGCCGTCGATGTAGGGGTTGTCGACGCGGCAGATCACCAGATCGGACCGACCCGATGCGGATCCGGTCGGGGTGAACTTCACGCTGCTCGTGTCGGTCACGCCGTTGCGGACGGAGTACGCCTCCTGCGCCGCAACCCGGTTGAGGACCGAGCCCCCGCCGGACGCGACCTTCACGCCGGCACCGGCCACGTCGAGCTGGGTGATCTTGAGGTCACGGGGACCGGCGACACCCTGCCGGCCGCCGGTGGCGAGGTACACCAGCTGACGGACGGAGCTCGGGCTGTGCTCGGCGTCGCCGCCGATTGCGAGTGGGACACCATCAAGAGCCATGCGGGGTCGCCCTCCTTAGGGGGTTGGGTACGCGGCACGCCAGACGATCCGCGCGGTGGGTGCGCCGGACGAAGACGAGCCGGAGAGAGTGAAGGTGTGCGAGCCCGGCGGCAGCACCGCGGCGGGCAGCAGCGTCGACGTGCGAGTCAGTGACGCGATCTGCGAGCCGTTGCGGAGCACGCTCTGCCGGCCAGGTCGGGTGTCGATCATGAGCTGCTCGTCGTAGCGGAGCGACGTCGCCGCGGTGAACCGGAACTGGCCGGCGACTTCGACGGTGGGGTTGAGGATCGGACCGTTGATCGTGATGATCGGCCAGGTAGGGACGTCTCCGAGGACGGTGAAGGTGTTCTCGGCGGTCGTGTACCCGCGCGCCACGAGCGGGAACCGGAGTCCCTCGGCAGTGGTGACCCGCGACGTTGTCGCGTACAGGCCGGAGCCCGGCGGCGACTCGATCAGTCCGTCGGGCGAGTACAGGCCGGAACCCGGTGGTTCCTCGGTGAGCCCCGTCGGGAGGTAGAGCCCGGACCCGGGCGAGGACTCGGTGAGGGTGAGTCCTTCGACGTTGCTGTACTCCCGGAAGACGAAGCCACCCGACTGGGACAGCGCGAACGGCACCTGCAGGTAGTCCTCGGGGCCGTACCAGAGGTCGTCCTGGGTGGCGAAGTCGGCGGTGACGCCGACCGCGCCGGAACCGATCGGCATGTATGCGGGAGTGATCCGCCGCGGCCGACCGAACGTCGATCGGCCCGACGGGGCCGTCAGTGTCGCGGTCGCGCCTGGCGTGCGGCGGATGCTGTCCGCTCGCCAGGCCTTCCGGAACGCTGCGTACAGCGCCTCAGCTTCGGCGTCGGTCTCGCCGACGGCGTTGAGTCCGAACGCGACCGTCTGTCCCGCGGTGGTGTCGTCGCCGAAGAAGTTCCCGTCGATGCCCGGGAGGGAGCTGTCCTGGTTCTCCCGCTCGGCGTCGCCGATCTCCGGTGCCTTGTCGAACGGGTACCGCGATGACTGCGAGCCGAACAGGATGACCCCGTCCGGCCCGCAGTCGAGCTTCCAGTCGGTGCTCACTTGTGACGTCCTCCCCGCTCGAGCGAGCTCAGGTAGTGGTCGACCTCGGCGAGGTCTTCCTTGATGACCCCGGTCGAGGTGAGGGTGAGGCTCCCGACGAGCGGACCCCGCGGGGCGGAGCGCCGATCGCCAGCGAGGGCGTCGCTGATGCGCGGAGTGAGCGGCACCACGGCCTCGTCGTAGCGGCCTTCACCGACGTTGACGAGCGTCCCGCCCGGGCGGCGGCCGACGAGGGCACCGGCGGCGAGCTGCGGGACGTTCTGGGACATGCCCTTGAACTCGAAGTGCCACGGCTCCCGCTGCGAGAACCCGAGACCCGTGTTCGCCCAGCCGTACTTCGCGCCGTTCGCGCGGAGCCACGACTGCCCGCCCGCGACATCAGCAGCACGGCCGAGACCGTGCACCGACGTGCCGACGGGAGCGGCGAGGTTGCCGCCGTTCTGGAACAGGGACCACCGGTACGCCTGCGCCTTGAGGTCGCGGTAGCCCTCCGTGAGCCGGAGGATGCCACCCGATGCCTTGTTGGCGAGGTTCCACGCGGCGGCGGCCCCCTTCTGCAGGAGTCCGCCGGTCGCGCCGACACCGGAGCCGGGCGCGAAGCCGCTGGCCTTGGCGAGCGCCGACGATGGGAGTTGCCCGTTCGCGCCGTTGCCGCCGAAGGCACCGGCGTCGGAGGCGATCCCCTTGATCTTGTCGATGACGCCGGAGAGGACCTTGCCGCCGACGCCCTTCGCCATGTCGAGCATCGCGCCGGCACCGGGGACCTTGCCGATGAGGCCCTTGACGAGCTTGCCGAGGGTGCCCATCGGGTCGGAGACGACCGACTGTGCGGTCTCGGCGGCGTTCTTCGTCCAGTCCCACGCCTTGCCGGCCTTGCCCTTGAGCCAGTCCCAGCCGGACGCGATGTTCTTCCCTGCGTCACTGACGAGGCCGCCCTTGGCGTACCCGTTGCGGGCGATGTCGTAGAGCCGGCCGACGCCGAGGCGGTTGGTCTGCTCCTTGGTGAAGACGAACTCGCCCGCGTGCACGATGCCGGCGGGGTCGTACTTGCCGCCGGACCCCGTGTAGCCACCGGTCGCGAAGCCCTTGGGGAGGGCGACGTCCGGCAGGGGCTTCGTGTGGAAGACCTTCGCGAGCTTGTTGAAGTTCCCGATGATTCCGTCCTGGATGACGGTCTCGACGATGAACTTGATCGGGGCCTTCACCGCGGACTTCACGAAGCCCCACGCCTTGGCGATGCCGTCCTTCATGACCGTGAACGCCGCGGGGATGGTGACCTTCGCGATGTTGACGATCTTGTCGAAGACGGGCTTGATCCAGGAGTTCCAGACCCCGCGGACGACGGTGCCGATCCCGGAGAAGACCGGGCGGATGATCGTGTCGCGGAGCCAGGTGAACACCGGGCCGAGGGTGTTGCGGAGGAACCCGACCACGGCCGAGAAGATCGGCATGACGAGCCCGTTCCACCAGGCGGAGAACATGGCACCGATCCAGGTGAAGACCGGCGAGATCACGCCGGACCACAGCCAGGAGAAGGCCGCGCCGAGGGTGTTCCGGACGAAGCCGACGACGAAGCCGAAGATCGACGACACCGTGGTCCACCAGACCGAGATCGCGGCACCGATCCAGGTGAAGACGGGCTGGATGACGCCGGTCCACAGCCAGGAGAACGTCGCGCCGAGGGTGTTGACGATCAGGCCGACGATGCCGGAGATGGCCGAGGCGAAGATGCCGCCGGCCCAGACGACGATCGCGCCGATCAGCTGGAAGATCGGGGAGATCCAGCTGTTCCAGAGGTAGCCGATCGCGTTGCCGATCGCGGTGAGCGGCGGCTGGATGTAGTTCGTCCACAGCGCGGCGAAGAACCCGCCGACGGTCTGCACGGCGAGGGCGATGCCGGCGAACGCGGGCTGCAGGATGGTCTGCCACAGCCAGGTCGCCCCGGCGGCGATGCCGTCCCATGCAGGCTTGACCGCGTTCTCCCAGAGCCACACGAACACGTCGCCGACCGCTGCGAGGGCGACCTTGATCGCGGCGAAGACGGTCTGCACGATGGCCTGGCCGAGCTTCGTCTGGGTGAAGAACCACACCAGTCCGGCGACGAGCGCGCCGATGATGGCGATCGCGATGCCGATCGGGCCCATCGCGATCTTGACCGCCGCGCCGAAGATGCGGAGTGCGCCGGCACCGATGAGGGTGGCGACGGTGCCGATCTTCGTTGCGGTGGTCGCGATGCGCTGAGCGAGGGTCTGCCGCCCGAGGGCGGACGCGTTCTGGTTGGTGATGCCGGTGTTGACGCCGGTCGCGCCGGACGCGACGGTCGTCGCGCGAGCGGTCGCGTACTCGAGGCGCGCGGCCTCAAGGCGGAGGATGTTCCGCTTGATCTGCACCGGCAGGGCCAGGAGCTCGGCGGTGCGGAGCACGACCGAGGCGGCCGCCGTCGCCCGGGAGGCGAGCTGCCAGGCGATGAAGCCGGCAACGATCAGCGGCATGTACTTGACGATCGTGTCGACGTGGTCGGCGAGGAACCCGAGGACGCCGGCGAGGACGGTGATCCCGGCCGCGGCGAGCTTGCCGGCGGAGTCGCCGAGCTCCGGGAGCTGGTCGCGGAACGCGGTGAAGGCCGGGGTGAGCTTGGACAGGGACGCGCCGACGCTGCCGAGGGCGGTGTCGGTGT
>Ga0308160_10005282_pt1 | contig 13532 bp, 17 predicted proteins | sample PhyFR1_FD_201036 | JGI IMG/M metagenome (GOLD analysis project Ga0308160, IMG submission 201036) | Phyllosphere microbial communities from UC Gill Tract Community Farm, Albany, California, United States - DLSLF.R1 | ecosystem: Host-associated > Plants > Phyllosphere > Unclassified | place: USA...
GTAACTGGTCGAAGACGGTACTGTATCAGCTTTGCTTTTTAGAACGGTTTGGGAGGGGTTTCAATGATCTCGTTGACGAAGAGGCTAGTAATGGGATGTCCGGGTTCCGTATTGGATCGAGTACGGGTTTTAAGTATTATGATATCGGTATGCAGCTTCATGTACACTCCATGGCTTACGGTAGGTCATGGTCATCTAAGTACAAGCCCAACTGAGTGGGATAAATCTTGGGAATCTGTTCACGTCAGTCGAATGACGTTCCTACTAAGGTCAGGTACCCGTCCCTGATTGTCTTGGTACCGCATTCGAGATTCGAGTCTTTACCCGGATCTTCAATTTGACCATCAAAATGGCCCGCCCAGCCAAAGCTCAAGCTAGCTGTTTCTGGCGAGCATCATACCACCAGAGGAGACTAGCAAGCCAAGAACTCAACAAGCTGGGCCTGAATAGCTGGATGAGGTAGTCAGCTGATCCCGGACTACAAGGACCCCACGGCTCCCGGTCCTCTTTGTCGATCCCTAATCAGGGCATAATCACTAGGGTATTTTGGAGGAATATAAGCTGAGCTCAGCCATCATTATATTCCGGTGATCTTGCAGCGCTTTTCTGGATCGACCCATCACTATTTCACTATCATCTTGTTGACTTTGTACATGTATTACTGGGAGAATCATCAATAAGGAGACCAGGCGAAATACGGTCAAGAGGAAGGAACCAATTCGCGCATCATAGGTTTTTGGAGGATGTGGACTATTGACAATGTTCTGCTTGCTGGAGTATTGGGCGGACTAAGATTAGTCCTCGGGCAGATGGATGAACAAAAGTTCTTCTTTTATTGGCCTACGGAAACGACACAATGTCAGGTGAGTGAAACATTACTGTTTGATCGTCAGGTTGAGGGATTTATGCTGATGATCAGATTATCGACTTGACTTGGACGAATGCTACGCCACCTTTTACTGCTTATATCATGTACGCCCTATCTACCTTCTCCGATACAGAAGAGCTGATACCATGGCAGTCCGATCTACAGCCGTCCATTCGTTTATGATATACCTGATGATGCCTACTCGAATGGGCTTGGTCGTTATACGGTAGGTCGAAATTCCCCAGAAGTCATGCCGCACCCATACTGACCCCCAGATTGAGCTACAACTACAACAAGGGGCATACTACACCATGTTCATGTCGGACGGTCGCGGCTTTGGATCAGGAGGATCATCCGAAATTCAGGTTGTCGGCGCCTCCGCCTCGACATCATGCCTCAATACGATATCGGCAAATGCAACAAATCAACAATTCTCATTCTCACCCGCTGGCCGGGCTAGGGAGTGTCTCAAAGGATTCGATATCACCTGGAATGGTGGACCGCAAGATGGACCTTATAATATGAGTATAATACCCCTCGATCAGGCTTTCTACCCTTACGAAGTGGAATTGAATAGTGGAGGATATGATGGGGATTGGCAAGTCAACATGACGACCGGGACCCGATTCACGGTCATGATGAAGTGAGTTCCTCCTGCCCGACTAGGTATGATGATGGCTGATGATAGCTCGGCAAGAGGATATGGACGAGGAGGCGTAGCTGGGATATACGAAGTCGACAATTCCACACGATCGGATTGTATTCTTCAAGAACCCCAGCCGACTGGAGTCTGGCCAAGAGGACTAGCCACCAACACTCTGGCTAGCTCTACAAATCCCCCCGAAGAACCCTCATCAGGACTCAGCGGAGGTGCAATAGCCGGGATCGTCATTGGCGTACTCGCCTTTTTCGCTCTACTAGGGGTAATCCTCTTCTTCCTTTTACGTCGCAAACGCCGTCGACAGGCTCTGGAAGATAAGGAAAGGAGGGCAGTGAGTGGTGGAGGCGGGTATCAAGTTGATCTCGGGCCTAGGTATGAGGAGTCTGTCAGACCAGGTGGGACTGAGGGAACTGTGGATCCGTTCAGAGGGGACAGCTATGATCTGGGCGATGTGGATGGTACACCTGCAGGCGAGGAAGTATCTCCTGGAGGCGGTGGATCACCCGATGGGGGTACGTTATCATCGACTGCGGGCTTAGCTGGCTTAGGAGCTGCCATGGGCACCGGGACAGCAGCGGAATCCTCAAGACAAGCGGGACCATTACCTCAAAAACGAACATCGCTAGAAAGAGAAACATTACGTATAACGAATCCGGCAAACACATCAGATATACCGACAATACCTACCGGAGCGACATTGGACGATTCACCACCGCGCGATACGAGACTCAGAGCAAATCATGATAGGGAAAGACAACGGACCTTTAGACGACATGAAGATGCTGGACGGTGGAGAGCTCCAGAAAATGAAGAAGTGGTGGATCTACCACCTTTGTATACGGATATTCAACGAGATCGAGATGGGGCTAGTGATGGGGGTCAGCGGTGATTGATCAGGTCTACAACAAGTATACTGTCACCTTTAAAGCATTGCTGTGCAATCTGTAACGGGATGTCTTGGATGCCCGCTCCGTTGGGGTGTTTGTGATCGTCAGCGCTTTATCACCATATCATCAATTCATCATTTGTCATACTCACCATACAACAACATACATCTATCAACCACCTAGTCTTCTTACATATCATATACACCCATTCAACCACCTGCGAAGACACAGATCGTGAGTATCCGTCCTCAGACCTCGCTGACTGCTAGACGCGACCCCCGCCAGAAACATACGCGACCCCACATCACAATGCTCACTGCGAACGACATTCCGGCCGTTCAAGAACGTCAAGATCAAGTGATGTTAGATATGCCATCGATCGACATGAACAGTTCACTCACCTCAGATGACCGATCTTACGAGCAGCAAATGGTCGCTTTGAACTTGGATCTCTCGCGACTTGGTCGCGATATGCCGGCCGCGAACGACATCGACGCCCTTACGGAATCTACACTCGTTCAACCTACCACCGACGTCTTCTCGAATATACACGAAGGGACGAGCGTTGACGTCTCACAGACCTCAGCTGGTGACGAGGAACCCGCTCAACTGAACAATCTCACGGCACAAAGGAAGGTTGAAATGGAGAAACTCAGGAGGGATATGGCTATGATCAATAGGCGCATGGAGAACAGCGGTTTAGCTCCTCCCTTGGTCAACCCGACATACGAAGACATACGGGCAATTCGTCGTTCCAAAAATCTATCTCGTGAAGAAAAGGACGCTCAAGTGAAGGAGCTTGAAGCGGCAATGAAAGCGTACCGAGCTCAAAAAGGGAGAGAATACCTCGCCTTTCTAGAGCGTGCCTCGCGTGCTGAAATTGCTGAAGAATTCAAGTCGCTGAGCTCTCGATATAGGCGAGGTCCCACCCTAAAGACCGAAAAGCGTATCAAGAAGAGCAAGTGAGCATACTCCATCCCCCTTTACTCGAGATGACTTGACTCGGTCGTGTTCTGTTTACTAAACTAGGTACAGCTTTGTAGATATGAATGCAAGCTAGTCGGACTTGACAATAACGGACGTCATCGCTATATGTCCGAGCTTTCTGTCCAGCTCAAGGCAGTATCATCACATTGGATTAACGATAGACCGTTTGGCAAGCTTACACTCAGGAGATGTGTGATTTGTAAAGGACACCAACTTATGCCTCAACTTGCACTAGTAAACTCAATCTCGATCTTCAATTTGTCAATGCACATACGAGTGAAGCGGGATGTCTCGTTTCGGTCGACCCAGTGGCAAGCGATGTTTGGACGTCGCGACCGTGGGTATATAAGCACGGTCCCGTTGCCACTACCCATCGTTTGTATTTCTCACTTCTTCACTCAGAAACTCAAAAATCACAAGTCTTCAGCTCCACAAGTCATTCCCTCTTTCAAAATGAACACAGGTCTCTACTCCTTCATCATGCGGTCCATGGAAGATCGGCTCAACAACTTGAGCTTGAATACAACTCTCAACGTATCAGCCGGTCAGTCTACCTTGACCGTTGCCACCTCCGACAACGACATCAACCCTTATATCGACCATCCGGTTTCCCTCGAGTCCTTGTACGACCAGCTCAACATCTTGAGGTCGGGGCCGACTACCAACCCAGACGCGACAATCGGTCGATCCACCTCCCACACTGGCCCTATCGCCAACAGTGCTATGAACACTGCTTCCAGCCTCACATGCATCGTACAATCCTTGCACCGCGAACTCGATGTCCTCTCCCTGGGACCCGCTACCGATGATGGTACCAATGGTCAGTCTACTTCTCATGCCGCTCCAGCCAATGGCGGTATGCTCGACATTGGGTCTATGGGCTTACATACCTCTAGAAACGACATCACTTCTGCCTCTCAGGCCAGAGCTCTCCGAGCGGAAAGACAGGCGCAGCTCAGTAAGTTGAGAAAGCAGATGGACGAAGTCGCAGACAGAATGGAGAACCTGTCGATGGTAAAGGCTGTCCCGGCAGCTGTGCCGACCTTGAGGGATATTGAAAAGGTCAAGAGGTCAGAGACGTTGAGTGATGAGGAGAAAGACGCTCAAATAGATGTACTTCGAAAAGCCATTCAAGCAGCCAGGAGGGCTTACCAGTTGAAAGAGAACAAAGAGTTAGCTGCTTTTGTAGATCGATTAGGTAACCGCTCCGGTCGCTCGGATGCCGAGGTGAAAAGGCTCTACAAGGAACATGGCCTTAGGCTCAAAGTCAAATCTGGTGTAAACAAGAAAAGGTGAGTTGTTATATGGGTATTGATAGGGATTTGAGTAACAATGTAGGGTAAGTAGAATCTTGATCCAAGGGTTTAGTCTCATAGGTGAATCGGTAAGTTATGTATACGGTAAGCGACAGTATAAAAGTCATATGGATCGAAGACTCCAATGTTGTGCCAAGCTGACGTGAATACGTCCCCCGGACGTGAGTTCTAGATGTCAACTTGTGTACCCATGCATATGTATATTCGTGTATCTAATCCAGACCACACCAAATGGCAATTGAGTCGCGTCCCTCGATCTGACTTTGAAAGACCTGTGTTATTAAGTTTCATGTACAAGTTGTCATCGACTCAAGCTTGCAGGCGACCGTCCCATTGTGTACCCGGGCTGGTCTAAACTTTAGTGTGGGAAGTTTGGCTCAAGCTGTCGACACGTCGACTCCAGTCTGCTATCATTCTGCATACCACATTCAGTTCAGCTTTCTATTATATTATTATATCGTCATCAAGCACGATGGAAAAGCCAAAGAAACCCCCATCAAGTGAGTGCCCTACCTCCCACCACCTTGATCTGGCTGTCTCCTGCACGTGAGCGACGCGCTGATATAGCTAGGATTTTACCACAAGATCGACCAACGACTCTTCAAACCCCCACATGACAAATCTGTACCTTGTAAGCATGTTGGTCGTACTGGCCATACTGGTGGACTGGCGCTGATCAACCAGACCTGCTCTCCGAATCGGGTCAGCTCAGACGAGCCAGGACTGAACCACCCAGTGCAGACTGTACGAAAGAACCCGATTATCCATATCCAGTCCCTGCCGAAAAGTTGGATCTCGCCCTACGAGTGGCGATCCGTGAAGCTGAACTCGAGCTTGAGATGATTCAAAGAATCAACGAGACAGAGGCTGCACTCGAAAGGGCTGTGATCAAAGCAGAACGAGCCGAGGCAGCAAAGAAGATAGCTCGCGTGGCAAGGATACGGGCTCGGGAGAACGAGAAAGAGTGGTTGGTGCGGTTGGATAAGAAGGACGCGCTCTTGAGAAAGAATCTGGCGAAGTTGGATCGGAAACTTCAAAAGAACGCCTTGAAGTTCGCAAGTCAAGCTCTTGCTATTACGGCGACGTAAGATTAGTAAGAACATTTATGTTGTCAGATTCAAATCAATAGCGTATACGCAGAAATAGAACCATGTTATCGCTCTTTACTTCCTCCGAGATGTCCGCCTGCAGTCTACCGCAAGAAATACAGTGTGCTATATCTCAGCATCCGTTGAGGCGTCCGTGTCTTCGCTGTGATACGCCAATGCATGGTATTGTATCTAGGCGAATTCGGAAACACAGTGCTCTCCAGGTCCGTAGGGCTAGAAGAGTTAGTATGGCTCAGACAATTGAAGACGCTCGTCGGCCTCACCTTTGTTGTCAATCTGCTCGTCAGCACGATGCTTGCTCATACGACCGTTTTAGACTCACGAAGTCAGACCAGCCGAGTTCTCAGAGGTGTATCGCCCAGTCTGAGGTCCTGGCTGCGGCCTCTCTCCCTTTGCTAGCGCGTCCAGAAGCTTGATCGTCGTCTCTGGCGTCAAGTCCTCGTAGTAGTCATCACCGATCTGCATCACTGGAGGAATCAGCTATGGCCAAGGTGAGGTGAGGAAAGCTTACTTGGTGCGTTTGAGCATGCTCCTAGACACTCGACTTCCAGCAATGTGAATTTTCCATCCTTTGTCGATTGACCTGATGTAATGCCCAACTTCTTGGTGATGGTCTCCAAGATCTTGTCCGATCCACAACCACCAAGCTGACATGGGGTGGTAGTACATAGCTGCAGGAAGTTGGGAGCGACAGGTTCTCGGTTGTACATTGTGTAGAATGTCGCAACCTGTCTGTTAGCTCATATCACAGAATTGAGGATCGTCAAGCTCACCTCGTAAACCCTCATCTTGGGCATTTCTAGTAATTTGGCGACAGCATTCATGACACTGATACTGGTCCATCCCTGATTCTGCCTCTGTCCGATATCGAGAATAGGCATAACAGCTGCCTTTTTGTATTGGGGTGGGTAACGGGCGATGATCTCCTCACATCGCTTCATGTTTTCCGCATCGAACTCGAATGGGATCTGACCGTCAGCTTCAGCTGTTCTTTGATGGGAGCGGATTAGCTGAACATACAGATGGGTTGTTGTAATCGGTATCACGGTGCTAGATGTGTCAGTCCCCGTTTACATCCGGATTTGGAGAACCTACAACAAATAGCGATTCCGATCTACGCGAGCTTGAAGAAGTGAATGTTCGCCTTGCAGCTAGGCTGGTTGCCTGCCTTGATGTGCCTAGGAATGTTCGTGCTAGAGACATGGTGTATGGGTGTATGGTGTATGTACAGTGGTCTAATGATCGTATCCTGGTTGGCTCTGTCTTATTTCCATGGTTATATTTAATTCCAATTAATCCCAAGATCGTATGTGGGGTTACCCCGCATTGCTATAGCCGCAATAGATCGAGATTACGATCCGTACTCATATGGAATAGATGGACCATATCTAGACACCGTCAACTGCATACAACCACCACGGACAGCAGCATATAGGCTGGACGATCACTACAGGATAGGCTCAATCAACATGTCGTTCGCATCGTCCTCAGCAAGAACATTGCGAGCTCGCACCATCCCAATCGCAACCGCATCCGCCATCTCGGTATCGATATACGCAGTCTATACGACATGGCAAAACCCGCTGTTAGCTGAAGACCTCACACAAGAGACCGTTGCTTCGATAAACAAAACCAAAACCAAATTCGCCCTGCCCTCGACCGCATCACCATATACACCACTTGGGTGGGGGAACAATCGAAATCTGACCCTATCAGCCGATCAACAAATCGCCAACGTGAAGAAGCCGGCACCATTGACTTTTATCGGTGCTACACCTTTAAGAGACCTTGTCGTGGCCGAGAGATACGGGGCTTGTATAGATGCAAGAGGGGATTGTTGGATGTGGGGTACTGGATATGATCCTTCTGGGGAGTTGGGACGATCCCTAAAGGGCAAGGTGAGCCTTTCTTCGGCCATTCATTTGGAGCATGTCTGACGTGCAACAGAAGCTCAAGGAGCTGGCTCCTGCCCGTTCCAAGCTCATCGCTCTCAGCCGAGATGGTAGATTATACGCAATTGCTGCATCCAAAGCACTCCAAGCAAAGCGGAACGACCGGAACGAGCAATCCTGGCTATCATACATCTTTGGCACAAACCCCGGTGTCGACTTCTTCGAACTGAAAGCTCAGGGAGGCCTGAAGCGAGGGGAAAAGTGGACCGGGGTATCAGTCGGAACGAACCATCTTCTGGCCGTCACCTCCACCGGTCGATCTTTCTCATTACCTCTTTCTCCCCAGGCCAACTCCCACCGTCAACTAGGTACTCGACAAGAGTTCTCTCCTCCGCCAGGCGATATCCCTGCCGAAGCTGACCCACGTTTCTGGCCCACTTTGACTGAGATCCCCTCTTTGACCGGTATCCAGATCGCTCAGGTCGCTACTTCCGATAGATCTTCCTTCGTCCGCACACCCAACGGACGAGTCCTCGGATTCGGAGCAAACGAAGTCGGTCAAATCGGATTAGGATCAAACGCAGCTGTCGAGATTGTACAAGTCCCAGTGGAGATCGTTTTGGCAAAGGGTTATCCTGGCGGAACAACCCTGAGTTGTCTGGATATCAAAGCTGGAGGCTCGACGACTTTCTTCACGGTAGAAAGGTCCGCTCCTGGGAAAGCTGGTTCCTTCATCGATCTTCTTGCTTGCGGCAGCGGAATCAGTGGTTCTTTGGGTAACGGTCTATGGAGTTCTGCAAACGGGACGCCGTCTAGAGTCAAGACGTGAGTACTCGAGTCTACTGTTAGATCCTTCACTGATATTCAAAGTGTCAGTGGTCTCCAAGAGTGTAAGCTGTGTGGCTCTGTATCGTGGTGTCCAGCTGACAGTCAGATTCGGAAAAGGCAAACGCTTTCCTACCCCTTGGCATCTCCTCACTATCGGTCTCCCCATCACCCAGTGCACATGTCTTCGCAGTCCTAGACTCCGCGAAAGAGGCAGATGAAAAGGGCTTAGGTCAAGGCCTTTACGGCAAGGACGTCATGGTATGGGGAGGTAACGGTCAGTCTCTCATAAACTCCTCGTGGTCAGATATTGACAAGCTCAGTCGACTACCAATTAGGTAACGGTAAACGGTCAAGTCTCGCCGTCCCACAACATCTCCCTCCCCTCGTTCAGCGTCTTGTGGACCCATCAGGCGCATTAGCAGCAGAAGCAGGTCTCAGCTCCGGAACTGTACGTTCTACCTCTTCGTTGGGAATACGATTTGACAGAGTAGCTCTCGCCAATGCCTCATTCCCGTTTACAGCTCCATCAGGGCAGGGCACACGCATACGACTTGTATGGCAAGCTGATCAAGAGAAACGTTAACTGCGAAGAAACGGTCGTAGCCGGGTGGAACGCTTCAGTTCTGTACAACAAGATCAAGGATTGATCGTACGGTATGCATTACTTAACATCGCGTCATCTTCATGAGATATCACTTCTCAGTCTCAGGTAAGCCATTAGATACAGCATCATCGACTGTCTCGCCTCGATTCTCGGTTTCATCATCGGATTCTGGATGGGTACTCGGCCAAAGGGATCCGGGTATAGTCCAATCTTTGTTCCGGTCCATGAATCCTTGCTCCAAGATCCAACAATCCCTGTGAATGGCCATAGAAGGATCCCCTTGGCCAAAGAGGTTGGTCGGCGCTCGGCCAGATGTACACTTGTCTCCTAACGTGCAGAGATTGGAGAAAAAGGTGGTCTTGCCAGTGGGGTCCACTTCTTCCCGAGTTTGCCACGCAACATGGGAGATGTCATTCGACTGATGGCTGGACATGATGGCGAAAGATGGCTTGCTTCCGACGCTGTAAGTATGGGCACAGACTAGAGGCTCAACTGAGGGACACGTACAGTGGTGCTATTGAGTGTTCGATGTGCGGAAGAGGTGGGAATTTGGGAATACCGATCCACTCTGCAAGACCAGCCCCTACATATGCCTCGTATTCAGAGGTTTCGCTCCACACAACCTCAGCAGAAGGCCCCAGGTCAAAGGATGCCAGCCATCTCTGGTATGTCACCACGAAATCATCTACTGGTCATCGTATTCAGAAGGCTAGTGGAGCGTGATGACGAGCTGGAAGAGATGCCGCAGTCGCTCTGACCGAGGTGTGGATATCGCCCCCCATTCGCCGTCAAGCAGATCCTTTCATTTGTCATCTTCTCTCGATGGCCTATGAAATGCTAACATCCGTTCCCTTTGCATGCCGATTCGTTCCCTGTGAGCCATGAGACTGATGACACTCACATGATCGCAACGACCTTTCTTCAATAGCTCCACATCCGTTTCTTGGTCGACACGCCTACGAGTCATCGATCCTTTCAAGAGCCACTCGCCTTCTAGCCCCTTGAGTTCCTACCCAACATGCTCCGGCCGATATTGTCCTTTCAAGACAGTGCCAGAAATATACATCCATACATGCAGAACCTCATGTCATACCTTCGTCCGGCATCATATTCGGGTCCGAACGCCTTCCATGTGAAAGTGAAAGTCGGCTGCCTCGGCGTATACTGGCGAACTCGGGATCCTTTGTTGAACGTCTGTATCACTCCTATAAAGCTCAGCCTATGCGAGCAGTGGGCTTGCAAAAACCACCCTTCTTGCCACCCACCAACACATAGAGTTCACGATGTCGGAAGATCTCCAAACACAACATACCATTCAAGCTTCAGTCTTTGACGATGGCAGTCTCAGTTGCACCGTGATTGCGGGAGTCAGCTGGAATCAAATAGACAAGCAGTCTGAGAGACCGTCAAGCTGGAGATGTGCTTACGAAAAGTGTGAAACCAGAGATACAGTATTGGAGGAAGGATCTGCTTGGAGGTCTAACGCGACTGCCGACATCCCAGAATCGTACATCCACGATAAATGTCTCGCTGCAGCTCGCAATGAGGAGAAAGAGTTGGAGAAAAAAGATCTCGAAATTATCGCGGCTGCCGATGGAACGACAGGAACTACCCTCTCTGAGGTCCTAGACAGTGTGCCCGAGGTGGAAACTCTCCAAGCTGTCTCCCTTCAGAAGGGTCCATGATTCAGCTCGCGAAGCCTCTGAAGGGCTCGACAACGCTGACGTTGTTGGGCGAGGCTTGAGAATTAAGTCGGCTTTAGGAGCAAGAGCTGATGACGGCGGCATTACTCTACTGTATATAGATCAATGCCAGGAGTAATGCATGTGTAGCTAACACGGGCGATGAACCCCCAGAAATCCCGTGGCTACCAAGCCACGATGAAACTATAAGTCACACTGGGATTCGTCGGACGATCTCACTGCGACTGTGAGGGACTGGTCACTCCACTGACCAGGCAGCAGTTCAGACAGCACCAATGATCAGCGGGCGGCCTCGAGAAGGCTGTTCGTGCAGGCAGCAAGCCTCCAGACGCCATATAGCTTGCAAGAGACATGTTGTTTACGCATATACATTTGGGTATTACTGGAGGATACTCTTTCTCACTGGGGCTCACCCCTGGTAGCCGGCCCTGAACCAGACGAGGGTGTGTTCAGTGCTCCGGCCCGATCGAGGCTACTCGCTGGGCTGTGTTTCTTCTCAGTACCGAGGGCCGGTGGGCCATAGATTTTGTTGTAACACGCTGAGTGGAGACGGGGTTGCTTCATGGTCGTACCGACAACGACGTTGGACGATCGGTAACCATCCTCTCCGACCGGTTCTTCCAATCGATCACATGTTGACGACCAGCAGTAGTATGCCTGTCGCTCCTCGAGGGGGGTACCATAACCTTCCGGTTCAGATTGTGCCTCGCCACTCTGCGATACGTTGTTGAGCGACTGCGCATTCTGCGATGCACCCTGTGTTTTAGGTATGTGGACCGTCAGCCACTGCATCGTTTTGATCCTCCTGTCGGGGTCTCCCGAGGATCGGCCCGGAAGGCTGTCGTAATCTGTCGAGTGCATAATATGTTGTTGGTGTGATGATTCAGATACAAAGATCTCAGAATCCTTCCCACTACTCACAGGTCGATAAGTCATGGTGTAAGAAGTCTCTCAAACACAAAGGAGAACCGGACAGTGGAGCGACCGTTTGTGGATACACGTCATTGGGAGATCCGTAGGGTTTGGAGAGGTATTTTCGAAGGCGAAAGTGGAGCTGAATCAGTTGTGCGAAGTCACAAAGATCATGTGGTCTGGTACAAGCCAATCGGGAATACCACTCTGTTTTCTGCACATACATGTATGCTTTATTACATACATATCATAGGTATGACCTACTGCGCGCCTTCCTCGGATCCTGGCGTGGTCGATGACTGGTGAACAGGCTCAGGATCTGGCATCAAAGGACTGTCGACGGTGTCGTCCACCACCGGGGCGGGATCAATCGTCTTCGTCGGTGGCCGGTTCGAAGCGTCGAGCATCGGCAACATTTCCCCTAGTCCGTCATTATGACCTAGAGACAGCCATCCCGCTCTCAGTCCGTTATTGACGACCGTCGATAAGATCCGCTCAAAGTTCTCATTTCTGTACGTCAGCTCTGATCGTATACCGGAGATGCAATGACATACCTCTCCCGGACGTCATCTATCGATTCTTTCCATGCCCCTCCCTTTTCTAGCAGGTCTCTGATAGACTGCATGTTCTCCTCTAAGCCTTCTAGGCGCTCTCGAACATCATCCCTTCGTTTTCCTTCTTTACGATTCGAGCGATATGTCTCTCCCACTACTAGGCCTGCAGCTACCAGAAACAGGAAAGATTCTGCCAGTGTCGTGGCTCCATTCTGTACGGCCCTGATGATCAGCTAGACTGCTTATACTGAGGGAGACGACTTGCCGTGTATCGTTCAATGGTTTGACGTTATTGGGTGCGGTATTTAGTAGACCCATCCGTAATCTCGCTTCTGTCCTGTGCATTCTCTGCAACATCAGCTTTGTCCTCTAGCTCCGTGAGAAACTTGACTCACTTGGGCTAGCCCGATACATAGATTGCGGAAGGATTCATGCCTATTCCCTACATATCAGCCTGGCTCGGAGGCCATAATTCATGACGCACTCGGCTGCCTGCGACTTGATGGTATTGGCTATAGGTTTCGCCAGTGTCTGTTGATCAGCACCCGTCCCGAGCATTGCATGGCAAGAATCTTACCCTGACTGCCAGACTAAACAGCTTTACTGATGCCATTGTATGCTGCTGAGTGTGATGTATAATGTATAGGTAGAACAGCTTTGACTATCACCACCTCCTCGTCGACTCTTTGCCGGCAATACGCGCGTACGAGAAGATGCGGCAAGTCTCAGCTGGACAGTGACGTGGGCAAGCTGAGACCTGGTGGACGTTGTGCGTGCCTGAGCCTCGCGTCACCTGACCGACCATAAACACCTTCTCATCTTGCTCATCTCGTTATCGTTCTTGACCCACATACTATCCCTCCTCACATCTCGCATCGCAAAGAAAAGACCGTGCGGTCGCTTCCAGCTCGTATTGAATCAGCGTGATACGTATACCAAGCAAGATGAGTGTTACCAACGGCGAAAGTGAGATCAAACCGGAGATTTTGAAGACTTTGTTGGTGGAGGAGACCGTGTATCTGGTGCCAGAACACTTTGACGATCTCGCTGCCGGTATATTGGCCAGAAAGGCCGTGGTAAAGCCCTTGACTCCGCCTCTGTCGACATCGCTGACATGGTAGGATCTTGGAGCGACCATATCCACCGAGGTATCCGAAGCGAGCTTGATTATTGTCAATGATGTATCGCCTTTTTGGAATATCGATACGCAA
>Ga0308160_10005283_pt1 | contig 13530 bp, 17 predicted proteins | sample PhyFR1_FD_201036 | JGI IMG/M metagenome (GOLD analysis project Ga0308160, IMG submission 201036) | Phyllosphere microbial communities from UC Gill Tract Community Farm, Albany, California, United States - DLSLF.R1 | ecosystem: Host-associated > Plants > Phyllosphere > Unclassified | place: USA...
ACGTCAGTAACTGGTCGATTCCGATAGTGAAAGAGTAACGTACCCTCCAGCAACGAGACCGATGGTAGCTCGACACCTCGAGCTGATGACCTTCTTGGTACCACTTGGTAGCCTGATTCGGGTCTTTCCATCCTCACCGTGTCCAATGACGGTAGCGTAGTTTCCAGATGTCTTGGAAAGCGCTCCTCGGTCACCGACCTTCTCCTCGACGTTACAGACGATCGTTCCTTCGGGGCATTGAGAGATGGGGAGAACGTTTCCGACGTTTAGGGTAGCTTTCTTTCCACAGTAGATGAATGATCCGGTAGCGATTCCCTCGGTAGCGATAAAGGTTTCCTTTCGGAGCTTGTACCTGTATGGGTCTCGGAAGACAACAACGGCGAGGGGAGCACCACTGAACAGTCAGCATGGTTCATATACGCCTATCCACTTCCTGCCGTCCATTGATTCCCTCCTAAAACTTCCCCTACTCCACATCGCTTCCTTAAATCTTCATTTTCCACTCGATCCACCCCATCTCTCCTCACAAAGCCGCCTCCAATGACACAAGGATTGAACAAGACCCACCGTCCAGAGTCGTGGATGATCTCCCTAACAACACCCCTGATGTAACCGTTCTTCTCGGCGAAATCCAAGTTCCTAAGCTTGGCGGGGTTCTTGTTGAGGTTGGTGTGGGCTCTGAAGATTCCACCAGATTTCCTTTGGGCTCGGATAACTCGCTATTGGGTTAGTTGTCTGTACTATGTATACTATGGTCTATGTTACTTACACCCATTTTTGCAATATAACTTGATGGTACAGAAGAGCAGCTAATCACTCCTCATTCAAAGGACAATCCAGCCCACGCACCATCGGCGTAATCCGGTAATTCAGTAGGTGGTGGCAGACAAAGGGGAGTGTGGCACTGGCATATCGGATCAATTCTTAACACCGATGTAGTCGCGTTGTGCCTCGAATGTGGCTCCGGACGCATGCAATCCCGCTGTTTATTCAATCACACTCTCAAGATGATGGATGCATGGACTGACTACCTACATCGTCACTCATTGCTCATGGCTATTATTACTAGTACATATGACACCTCATCGACACATTACTTCTTCTTCCCAAAACCTAAATGCAACTTCAATCGCTTCCCAGGTGTCGTAACCTCCTTCTTTTCCTCCTTTGCAGCTGGTGGTAGAACAGCCGCCGGTTTCACTTTCGGTTTCGTCTCTTCAGCCTTGACGGGTTCTTTCGACATTGATCCTCCTCCAGCTGCTTTTGCTATCCCCAATAAACCTGCGAATCCCTCATCATCCTCTTCTTCCCTTTGCCTCTTTGCTCGCATACGCATAGCGACGTCTCCTAAATCTTCTTCCAACTCTTGCGTGGCATCTACCGAGCCACCAGGCTGACGAGGAGACTGAGTTCCATTTGATCCATCCGAATCGGATCCATCATCATAATCAACCAAAGAAGGTTTAGATCGAGTAGTCGGTGAACGTTGTACACCCGTATTGGCCCTTCCTCGAGTAGGAGGAGTAGCTGTTGGGAAAGGGGGTTTCGGACGTTTAGTGGGTCGCTTAGGGGTATCCTCTTCATCTGAACCATTGAAGTAATCTTCCTCTTGAGCTTGGTTCTTCCATCCAGATCCAGATCCAGGATTGGAAGAAGCTTCCGCGTCGAGTTGAGGGGGTGCAGGGGGAGGCTCATTATTCTGTTCCCAACGTGTTGTGAGACCTTGAATGAATGCGCGGAGATATGGTCGTTGACCTAGTGCTTCCAGGCGTGTGCGATAATTGTCGAAGATATGGTTGATAATTGGCTTGATGTTTTCCTGTCTGTTAGCTTGTGACTCAGTGTCAGGCAGGTGGAGCTTACTTTACGGATCAGATCAAGGACGTCCATACAAGACGAGCTCAACATGTTATCTCGTGAACTCTCTTCCTCGAGTAGATCAAGTAAAGGCGGTATCAGATCCTGCTTGACGAAATATCGATGGATAAAGTGATTAGGCGTTCTCAAGCATGTTCTAGCGAACCGCAAGACAGCTACTAGGTCAGCATCTCATTCTCACGAGCATCAAAAAGACTGACCATGTCGTAAAGGCTTATCCTTGATTTGAAGGAGGTTGATGACTGATTTGGAGATAGGGTTGGATAGGATGAAATATGAAGCTCGATGGGCGTGGTGTGAAACACAAAATGATAGGAGCTCGACAAGCATGATGAGGAGGGATATGCGTGATCTAGGGAATCTAGGTGGGGGGTCTGACTATCAGCCAACATTCCATTTTACTTTAAATCGACGTACTCTCGCTATCCATGTGAGGCAGGTCGGTTATCGGTCTGAATAATTGCGAGGCTGATGTCTCGTAGAAGAATGTGATGAAATTGTCGGCTAGCGGGCCCTCTTTGCGAGCAAAGATCGACTATTCATCAGCCGAGCCTTCCGAAACGAGGATCGTAGCTCACCTCGCTCTCATGTGGGATATCCAGTAAATGACGGATACTATCCGATAAATGACTTGCTAAACCGGTATTATCCGTCAAGCCCTGTATACCAATCATCTCGGCCAATAACGTCGTAGCGTCCGCATCATGTTCTTTGAGGATATGATGTCGAACAGCATTCGTATCATGTTCCAGCGTAAACGTAAGGATCTCACTAGCCGTATGTAAGATAGGAGCTTCACGACGACGGAACGCCCATTCCACCACATGTAATAGACCTCGATCGATCAGACCGCGATATAAAGCTATACGGCCTATTGCTTGTAATGGTTTAGCGAGAGTGAAAAGTTGATGAAGGAACATGAGGGTATCGCGTTTCTTTTGATCTAGAGGTGAATCGTCCTGGATAGGAGAAGCCGTTTGACCTTTGAAGACCGATAATAATTCGACGAGAAGGGAATCGTTGTTTTGAATGTGATTGACGATATCCACTTGACTGAAGTATATGAAACCGTTGAGGATACCGAATGTTCCTTCATCCAAGACTCGGGAGAGGACGACTTCTTTGAGGAAATGAAGGCGGTAGGTCTGGTGGATCTTGGTTTGGATATACTGGTCCTTGATCTCGATTACTTGGCGGAACTTAGCGGTTTCTTGGTAGAATTCACGGTAGGACGCCTTGTGAGTGGGAATTTCTGGGTCGTCTAATGATCAGTCACTGTTCCAGGCGTAGCCTAAAATGACCTACATTCTAGGACGCCAAGTATTCCCATGAAGACATTGTCTTTGAGCATCAAATCCAGCATCCCATTATCATTCAGCGTCACTACTTATCAGCATCACACGATCGAGTCTCTATGTGGGACGTACGGAGTAGATGAACAATATTCGAAACAGCATGAATATCCTCCAGACTTTCCAGATCTTCCGCCTGCTCAAAAACAGATATCAGCTGTTCCAGCCAGTCCTACTTATCAGCACCGGCAACCCCAGATACAAAGTACGTACGAGCCCATCATAGTGAACATGGACAATACGGTCGATGATCTTATCCCTTCCAACTGGTGATTTGGCTTGCATCTGGAGGAAGACCTGTTGATCCCTTGTTGTCAGCTCTATGCACCACGGCGAGGTTTCAACCTACTTGATATTGGCAAGAGTCAGGGGTACCCAATGCGTACGAGCGTGTTCTGAGGCTCCAGGACCGACTACGGGAGATAACGAGAACTTTTCCGATGATACTGATCCATGATCCGCGTCGCCTTTCATCAGCTATTTCCAAAGACGGCGAACAAGTAAGCTTACTGGGTAGATTATTCAGATGCCTCTGAACGTCGCCTATGAATGACCAGATATCCTCACATCCATCTGGATCTTGGAACGATAATGCTATATCGAGATTACTCTGAGGTTCCGTCCATACTATCAGTGTATCTGCAAGTCAGCTCTCTTGCCAGACCTGCACTTGGAAGACTGTTAAGAGGGACAACGTACCTTGTTGACGAGCATAAATATCCTCCTTCTCCACTTTCGTACTCAACAACAATTCCTCTTTCAAGAACCCCCCTTCTCCCTCTGCTGCTCCTCCCCCTTCCCCATCCTTGCCTTCCGACATATCTTCCGCTTCAACAATAATAAGGGCTAAGTCCTGAGTATCGTCGTATACACCTTTACATTGACCTGTCCCTCGATCGAACCATGATGCATCTCGGAGCTCGTACACCTACTATTAGCATTCTCTCCTGATCTTCCGAGGATGATCAAGACATACCTTGACTCTCTTTCCGATATGTGAAGGACCAGCTTCAATGACCATATCTTCACTCTGATCGTTCCCAGACCCAGCAGCATCCACTTGGACCGACATATCCTCCCCACCTTGTTGACTTGTCCCTGTCCCGGCTACTCCCCCATCCCCAGTTCCCTCAGCCGCCGTCGCGACACCACCAGAGCCCGTAGCTATTTGAGATGGTCCAGCTTCATTCCCAGCTGTACTTGTACTTGTACTTGTACTTGATGCACTTGTCGAGTCAGACGAGGTCGGTAATTCCGGTTCCGCCATCCTCAACACCGTAATCGTTCCAGCCAATTCCCTTTTTCCTTTTCGACCTTTGCAGTGATAATCGATAGGATCGGATTGATCAACCAAGATCTCCGAGGGTAGGTGTATAAACCTGGCTTAGGTGGTGGATATGATAGATATAAGATAAACAAAGAGTAATCAGTTGAGTGGGTGGAGTGTACTGTTACTATAGATTGTCATTTGATTCCGTCGTCACTTCTAACTCTGTCAATCCCATTCAGTCAATCATCAACCACACTCATACTAATACATATACTACAGCAATAGAGATACATATAGCACGATAGAGATACATACGAATGCTATAGCGATACACGACCCAGCTTCGAGCTGCATCTAACCTTTTCACCTCCGGCAACAACCAGTCAACCAGTCCTCGTGGTCAAGGAGCAATGGCGGGCATCAAGCGAACCACCCCCGACGACCCATACTCTCCACAAGGCCTACACAATAGTGCGAAACGATCAAAATCTTCGCTCGTATTGCGCAACGCGCCGCCCACGCCAGTGCAAGAAAGACCCCTACAACAACGCACGGGCAGTTGGTTCAGCCCATTGGCGGGACTCACAAGTATCTTGAAGGGCCTCATATTCCAGCCAGAACCCAGTGCCCGTGAGTCTAGCCCGGTATACATAAATTACGAGGCTGATGATAGGTTCGACCCCAAAACGGACACCACGTCGCAAAGCAAGACGAATAAGCACCGGCTCCATCTGTGGATCCAGACAACCTCGTCCACGATTGTATCCCGCTCTCCCTGAAGTTATCGACATGACGAAAGAAGCAGACGAACAGTCCGAGGACGATGCGCCTGGACCAAGTCGACATGCACATGCGAATGCCTACGCCCGCGAATCCACCCTTCCTGATATGACAAGGTTGACTCTGGATGCAACCCAGCCGAGGAGGAGGGTACGAGACAGGAAATGGGATCGTAATGACGTTGAATCAGATGAGGAGGATGAAGGACATCCAAGTCGGGCTCGACGGCAGACGCAAGGGAAATCGAGTATACCGGTCATGGAAGAGCAATTGGCTCGGTTTAGGGAGATGGAATTCCAAGCGGAATTGGCTGGGGATGAAGTCGGTCAGCGACACGCGAGAAAGACTGCTCAGCATTTTGAGAGGGCTTTGCGTGATGCTAAAGCAGAAAGAGATGCTAGGAGGGAGAGTGAAAGGGTGTTTAAACCCATCAGTGAGTCCGCCGACTTCCGCACGAAGAGAGCTGATAAGTAGCCGAGGGTGGTACCTTGATCGATTACAAAGCGCGACTAGCTGCTTTGACACAGCCTCAAGATGGTCCTGGTAGTCTATTCCGACCTCAGAGAATACAAGTAGGTGACTTGTGTGCATTAGTGATAATAGACTGACGAGGTAGGCACCCGTGCTCGGGCATAAGAAGAGGACTCATGTTGCACCCGTCAAGTACGTTTTAATCTAATCTAATGATGTCACTAATCCCAGGAAACCAGACGATATCGCCAAGATACTCGAGGGTCTTGATCTTCGTAAGAAAGAAGAGGATGAGGCTTTTAAGAAGGTTTCAGGACCGGCAATCCCAACAGAACTTACGTCCGACGAAATGGCAGTTGTCAGTACCCATACTTATCGCACCCTGGTGAGGCGACACTAAATATCAGGTGAAAAAGACACTATCCAACCCATCATTCAAATCCCCAATGGCAGGTACCGAGCAAGTCGATTCCAGAAACATTGGTCGATTCAAATCCGGTCAATGGCTAGCAGATGATAATATCAGCTATTACCTAGCCTTGATTACCGCTCGGAACGCCTCTGATCCAAAATACCCAAAAGTTCACGCTTTCAATACCTTTTTCTACGCTAAGATTGATGCAGGTGGTCAAAAGGCTGTCAAACGTTGGACAAAGAAGGTATATCTCTCTTGAACCATGTGATGAGTGAACTGATGCCAGGTTGATATCTTTTCTAAAGACTTGATATTGATTCCTATCAATGTTGGGGGTATGCACTGGATCGCTGCTGCTATCAATATGAACAAGAAACGGATAGAGTATTTCGATTCTATGGGGAGTTATGGGTCTGCAATGCAGGATGTATCAGAGGTGAGTCTGGCCTCCCGTCCCTCCTTGACTCGGACAAAGTGACTGATGATCAGAACCTACTCAGCTATATCCGGGATGAACATCAGGATAAGAAGGGTAGTCCATTCGACACATCCGATTGGGAGTGCACCAACTCCAAAGTGCGTACCCCTGCTGTATCCGTGAACGCGACTGATGAACAGAAAGCACCACAACAAACCAATGGTTCTGACTGTGGAGTCTTTACATGTCAGACACTAGAACTTGTCGCCAGAGGTGTCGACCCTATAGATAAAGGATTCGAATTCTCACAGACAAATATGCCATTCTTTAGGCAGTTGATGACCTACGAGACCGCTACCGGGAAATTGAAGAAGAGGTGGTAGTATCAAGGATCTTTGAATTAGGGATAGAAGTGTAGAATGTTGTATCATAGTAATATTGAATCGATGTTAACGATAATTACTATTCTGTCCTAATATCCCTTCATATATCCCTTTCTCGTTCGGCTAGCTCACGCATTCTTCCTAACGGCTGGGACTGGTCTTGCTCTAGCCGCTGGCCCTGGTGCTGGTGCAGTAGCGGCTCCACCTCCGAAGAACATGTATTTCACCAATCCCTGCGTTGCGGCTGGGACTACGAATAGCCAGACCCATTTGGGAATGTTTGTTGTGACGCCACCTATCTTGTGGTGTGCGGCGATGTATAGTTCTGCGCATCGAGTACTGCTTGTCAGCTCACGCATTTATCATCCTCATCGCCCAGCGGTGATGTGGACAAGTATGACCTCGGCACGTCCGGCGCCTCAGTGGACTCACAAGAATGGAACCGGTTTCCATACCGTCAAACTTTCCCAGTTCTTATAAGCCATAAAACTAAACAATTTCTTGCCCTCCGGACTAATACTCCTGGTCCCTAAAAACCTAACATCCTCCCCTTTATTGCTCACAAATATCAACCAAGGTGGTCGAGTGATCATCCATCGAGCACAAGTTTCCCATTCGGTCATATAATCGAATCGAGCCCATTGTATCTTCTTTAGATTTTCAAGTTTCTGGTCGCGGTCTTCTTCTAGTGGTGGTGAGGCGATGTATTGGGATGCTGGGGATGTTGCGTTGGTGTGCATTTCTAGGAAGTAGGTTGATGCTGGGTCTGGGACTGTTGGGCCGCCGTATAGTCCTCCGTGTCTGGGTGTCAGGTCTGGTACACACTGAGCATCCCAGCTCTGGGATGCCCAAGACTTACAGAACGATAACCCAATCCCCATCCCAAGCTTTCATCTCCCTATTCCAATTCTCATCCGTCAGCCTGACAACTCCAGCCTCCCGATCACTCTGATCTCTAGCCTCATAATCAAAAGGTGTGGTTCCAAGGTACACCTGTGCCAATTTCTTGCCCATTCCAACATACTTCTCAGCTTGTTCCTTCAGAGTCGAGGGGGTGGGGGTGGTGCTGTCCAGTCTCTTTGTTCAGCCTTATTCGTGTTAAGAAGATGGTGTACTTACGGGACTTGATTCTGCCCCAGGACAGCGAGCGCTAGCGGTAGTAGGCATAGGGGATTCAGACGCATTGTAGTATGTAGAATGTAGAGTAGAGTGACATAGACAGATAAGAGGTGAATCTCCATTGGATAAAGTGGGGATTCAGGCACTCGGTAATAAGTGGCATCGCGTGTGTCAATCTGGACATCGTGGTCGAGGTTTTGATAGCGAAGTATGCATATGCTCGTATAGTTATAAAATATCTTGATGGGAGTATAGCTACCTCACTTTGCAATAAGATATACCACAGTCGTGTGGGAGTTCGCAACACACTTCACACTACTTCTTACTACCTAACATTCAGGCTGCTCTGCCCGTAATGACCGGACCCCGGGCCAACACTGGTCTCACACCCGAGCGTCAGCGGTCTCTCCAGCTCATAGACGATCGTCTATCCCTTCGCGACAGGTTCGGCCGAGACCACAGTGCCCGCGGATCCCAAGTTCACTTATCGATAACACCCTTCCATCGGAAATGCCCGGCTGTGCACCTTGACAGAGATGACACTATCTGGAACTCGTAACTGATCAACGCCCAGAGGATCCGGTGCACCACAGCACCATAGCCCACAAGGTACCATCATTATTGAAGTGATCAACCCCGCCGAGATACCAAGCCGAGCGGCTGGAGTGACGTAAAGATGCCCCGGTGATGTGGGGTAACTCTTGACTAGTTCATGTCCGAAGACGGTATTCAGGTCCGCCAAAGGCTGTGCTTCAGCCACACACACACACACCTTTGATTACTTGAATAGAGCTTTGACGTTCAAGATAATCAAAAGCGATGCATTATGGCTTGATATGATCATGAATATAGATATGTAATCGTGCGCCTCTGCCGTTTCTCGGCTGATAGACCTGACTGATGCCAAGGATAGATACCTGGTTACTACCTCTTTGAGCTCCATCGGAAGTTCCACACACGTCACAGCCAAGAATTGAATGGATTATCGCCACCCTGTTCCTTGGTGCTTTCCCCTATACACTCTCGCTTCTCGCCGTTATGCCGAGGAATTACCCTACAGAAGCATCGCGGTAGATCGGATACGGTACTTAAGCATCTTTCGATATCATCAGCCCCACCCTCCTTTCAACTTGTCAATCGATTTACATCAACAACAACAGAACTATCAACCACATTATCAGATACATACACAATGTCTGCACCTGATTACAAACCCAACTCATCCATGGATGGAACAACAGTTAACAACGGTAATCAGGGTACATCCTCTGGCCGAAACGGTAAGGCTCCCTCGCCTACCGAATCCGAGGAACTCAACCGATACGTTACAGATGATACTCCCCGAGTCAAGAGGGAGCCAGCTCCCCTCCCGGGTGTCATGGTACGTCTTTCTACCTACATTCAAGATCTCATATTGATACCTAGACCGTCCAGCCTCTGAGGAAGAACGAGTATGTCCCCTGACGAGATCGGCGATAGGTCGCTGATATATCAGGATGCAACCCTCCTACGCACAAGATATGGGTGTTGGTGGTATTCAGCATGGATTCTATGGATCGATGATGAATGGCCTCGGATCACTGGTCGGTACGATCGGTATGATCCCTTGTTGCCCCTGCCCCAATCCCTTCAAGGATGTCCGTAAGTATTTTTAGATCAATAATCAAAGAACATGGCTGATGAGAAGAACAAGGATCGGTCGGTCTAGTATCTCGATTCGGTCAATTCTACAAGTCGGTTGATCCAGGATTAGTCAAGGTCAACGTCTGTTCCGAGACTATTCGAGTTGTCGGTATGTCTCTCACTCCAATCCTGCAATGATGGCTGATGAATAGACGTCAAGATCCAATTGACTGGTGTACCAAGGCAAATGGTCCAGACCAAGGATAACGTCTCCGTCGATGTCGACAGTGTTATCTGCTGGCACGTCATCTCGCCTTACAGGGCCGCATTCGGAATCAACGATGTCCGAACTGCCCTCGTCGAGCGAGCTCGTACGTACCACATCTAACACATGTAGTTGGGCTGATATCAGAAACCACCCTTCGACAGGTCGTAGGTGGTCGAGTCCTCCAATCAGTCATCTCGGATCGAGAAGGTCTAGCCCAAGAAGTCGCTGAGATCGTATGTCCCCTCTTCCCCCCGTGCTTGAAGAGATACTTATAATAGATCGAAGCAACAGCCGAGAAATGGGGAGTAGCAATCGAATCGATCTTACTTAAAGATATCAACTTCTCCGTCGAGCTTCAACAATCCCTGTCATCCGCTGCTACTCAGAAGCGAATTGGTGAATCCAAGGTTATCGCTGCTAGGGCCGAGGTCGACGCTGCTAAGCTCATGAGGCAAGCTGCTGATGTGAGTCTCCCAATCTCTGGTCATCACTGAGAGGTGCAAACACTGATATGCAGATCCTCGCTTCTCCCGCTGCTATGCAGATCCGACAGCTCGAGGCTCTACAGAATATGGCAAGGACCTCTGGATCCAAGACTATCTTCGGTAAGTATCTCTGTTGAATATTTGAACAAGCAAGAAACTAATGACAGTCCCAATGAACTTGGCAGGAATGGGAGCAGCAGGAATGGACGGTAACACCGCCGCCCAACAAATCGCTTCATCCGGAGACCACCCTTCCGGAAACTCGCCATCTGATCAAGCTAGGATCAACGCCCAAGCAGGTCCTGGACCAGCTACGAACGCTGGTCTGATCAGTCAAATGGCAAACATCTAATTTCGGCCTGTGAATATGGAACCGTGAATGTATTTTTTCGAATCGTCAGAATTGTCAACTTGTCAGAATTGTCGGAATTGTCGGATGTGTTTCGGTAGGATTTTTTGTCGGAATGTGGGTGTTTGGATGGGGCTTTGGCTTTATAATGTCCTCGACTGAGATGTATATATTGGATTTCCCCGCTTAGCATTGGAGACCCGAGTCTTCTGAACGTTTTCAGGTCTCTCCTTCTGAACGAGAAAAAGTGCTGCAGGCGGTGTGGACAGAGTGACAGATCACCAAACCGACTGCCTGCATATGGATCCGACCAACGCCGGGGTGGAGTACCAAAATGGCAACCCCGACAAACACATTCGCGCTCCTCGACACCACGACGATGTCGATGAGATGAAGTCAGACTATGAGTCGGAACGACGAACCTCTCTAGGTGGTCGGCCGACCCTAGAGAATGACGAAAAGGAGCCGGTCCACGCAGAGTCCACCAGTTACAGGCGCTCTTATGTTGGTTAGGTGTCGTGCGTCATACCGACTTGAACACTATTAACTGACTTTGCTAGTTCCTCCGTCTCACATCCTATATCAATCAAAGTCAAGTGTTCATAAGACTGTTACAATCGTATCATAATCGAAGACATCTATACCTCTAGCCCACATCCTCTCCCACCCCACTGAACCCCTAAGAAACACCTATCACGGACCCGGGTCGTCCAATGGGCGCGATCATTGCGATCATTGCCATTTAACCTATCATCAATATCATCCCATCTGAAGGATAAGGGCATTAACCTCTGGATTCAATTTGAACGCTTCATAAGACGCCCTATTAAACATTGAGAATTCAGTCTCATTCTCTGCGAATTATCAGCATAGTCCTACGACTTATCCTCGACCGAATGGGGGGAAATGAGGTAAAGAGAAAGAACCAGGAAAAGAAGACGATGGGATGACTTACGAGCTCCAATTTCAGCAAGGGTCTTTTCCTTGGAATGATCTGACATTATCCATTCATCATGATCCAAGTTGATAATCAGATTTGTCGTCTACTTATCAGTTTTTGCTCAACGACACTCTCTATATCCCTTCATCCCATTTCCTAGTATTCTTCACTAGACCACGATAGTCTGAAGCCAAGTATTGATTATACTTTCCCATACGACACTTTTTTTCTTCACCTTCACCTTCACTGCTCGGTAGCAAAGAGAGTAAACATACCTTATGTCCATGAGCAAGAGTATATAATTTCAACGCATCAAGTTCTAAAGTCTTGTAGACTTTATATCCAGGAGTAGTTTGAATCACTATACATCAGTCCATGTCCATCTCCTCGTCCCATCTCTCTCTCCATCTCCAATTCCATCCGAAGGTGAAAGCAAATATGATGGAGGTAGAAAACATACAATCCCTAACCCTCTGCATCAGACCCCCAACAGTCTCTTCCATCAAATTAACACCTTTAATAACCATAGATTTCTGTGTCCTGAACTCAAAAGACTTGATGATTCGGATAGTCAATGTAGCATCCGTCTGAGGGAGGAGTTCGGATGATAGAGGTTCATGGTACTGCTCTTGAGCTTGAGGTTGGGATTGAGGTTGGTCGGACATGTTGATTTGATGTGCTATAATGCACTACTTGATATGTATTATGTCGATACTGGCATGTTCTGATACAAGTGACAAAGAAACGCGAACAAGGTTAAGTTGATCCTTTAAAACCTCAGACACGGTTCCTGAGATCCAAACACCCACGTAACTGAGCTAACAACGGCAACTCGGAATGTACGACGCATGCAGGCACTCGCAAGGCAACAGAGAGAACCAAGACTGTAAACGAGACAAAGTAAGCCGCAACAGTTTGGAAAATGGCTTCATAGACAAACAGACTCGGGGACGAAAGGGATATTTAGAGTAATAGGGAAAAGGAGTTGAATTTACTACCAGACTATCCTCTACTTAAGCGGCGGCGGTGGGCTCGTCCTTGGCCTCCTCGTCATCCTTTTTCTCTGCATTCATCAGCTTTGTTATCGCGTAGCAGGGTATGATTACTCACCTCCGCTCTCGTTCATGTCCGAGGTCCAGAGGGTAAGGTTGTCACGCAAGAGCTGCATGATGAGGGTAGAGTCCCTGCTCTGTCAGCTACGCGCCGAGAGGTTGAAGAAGTGGACTCACTTGTAAGACTCCTCAGATAGAGTGTCGAGCTCAGCAATGGCGTCGTCGAAGGCCTGCTTGGCGAGGTGACAAGCTCGGTCGGGGGAGTTGAGGATCTCGTAGCTAATCATCAGGACTGTACTAGAAGATGATTCAGAATAGACTCACTAGAAGACGGAAAAGTTGAGGGCGAGACCAAGTCGGATGGGATGCGTAGGGGGGAGCTCGGTAACGGCAACATCGGAAGCGGCCTTGTAAGCCTCGAGGGACTTGTCGGATGAGTCCTTTCGCTTGTCACCGGTAGCGAACTCGGCGAGGTATCGGTGGTAATCTCCCATCCTGACAAGTCAGCGCGGTTAAACCCAGGCGATGATGAGATGACTCACATCTTGTGGTAGAAGACCTTGGACTCTCCAGTGGCGGCGGAAGGAATGAGGTGCTTCTCGAGGACCATGAGGATGTCCTCACAGATCTTGGCGAGCTCGTTCTCGATCTTCTCCCTGTAGGACTTGATCATGACAACCTGGGGCTCGTTGCCCTTGCTCTCCTCCTTCTGCTCGATGGAGGAAAC
>Ga0308160_10005284_pt1 | contig 13528 bp, 21 predicted proteins | sample PhyFR1_FD_201036 | JGI IMG/M metagenome (GOLD analysis project Ga0308160, IMG submission 201036) | Phyllosphere microbial communities from UC Gill Tract Community Farm, Albany, California, United States - DLSLF.R1 | ecosystem: Host-associated > Plants > Phyllosphere > Unclassified | place: USA...
AGCTCAGACCGAACACCTGAACGCCAACTCACTTCTTTCTCTGTAAGGCATACCGGGCGGAGGCACGCCATAAGGATTGTAAACCGGATCAAAGTAGACACTCCGCGTCGGATCTCTCAGCTTCCCATTCTCGTCGTACAGCCCTGCTTGCGATGACGATCCTTCGCCGTCTCCCTCTCTATCGCCTCCGTCGCCTCGCCTCCCAGTCTTGTAGACCTTGTCCGCTGCCTCGGGGTTCGCAGCGACAAATTTCTCCTTTGCTTCCTTGACATTACGGAGTTCCGTCTCGAGCTTCTTCAACCGAGACTTGATGTCATCGCTGGGTTTGGCTACGAGTCAGCTGGTAGAGATACTAGGGCCAAGCAACACACATTGTCCCTTCAGTTGTTTGATCTCTGCCTCGAGGTCTGGTCGTCAGCCCACTGATCACCAATATGGGAGCAAGGAGCTCACCCCGAGTGTCTCGCTTGACATTTTGCGTGTCTCGACGAGCTGTTCGGGCTTCTTTGTTCTAGAAGTCAGCATCACGCATCCACAACGCTTCGCTACCTTTTTCAGCTCCTTCGCTTTGATCGCTTTGCCTGACGTTTAGCTGGCACTAGACCGTTGTCGATGCAGCTCACGATGCGCGTCGATCGGATTTGAGGATTTCTTTGCCATTTCCACCAGAGCTCCTCGACAGTCCTGTTGTCTCCGTTTATTTACAAGGTGGACAGCCCCGAGCTAGCCGATATCGGTTGAATGCAAAAGTCAGTACAAGTCGGTCATCAACAGCCAAAACACCAGCAACTACCCGACCACCTCCACCCGTAACTTTATTCAGAACCCCCCTTAGATCTGGCACCTGGCGTCATCGCTCATCTGCTCTATCAACACCTCTTTACCCATCTCATCCAGCAATGTCAGGAGCATACGCCTTCAGGAAGATCGACATTGACGCGCTCGACGAGGATATCTTGGTCCCGTCGGACTTGTATGACCCGGATACACGATCACCGGAGGAGGTCGGGTCGGCTGCTACGCAGAAAGCAGGCGAGGCTCGGGGACTCGTGTCGAAGTGCGTGTTGCCGTCATCTTTCGCACTGCGCTCTGAGGGAATCTGGATGATGCTGATAGCAGGGGTGATATTGCTGGAGCTCTCAATGTCATTCTCACCGATACGCCGTTCGGCGAGGGTGTTGATGATGCCAAAGTAAGCTCTTTCCCATCTCGGCCGCACAGCCCAAAGACGCCCAGGCTGATGAGCAGAACGCTACTGCCAACGCAGTGTTGACCATACTCAACTCGACCCGAGCTGCGGAGATACCGAACATCCTCAAAGGGCTGGGAGAGGACCAACAAGACAAGTTAATGGCGTATCTTTACAAGGTGAGCCGGGTCGCTCCTTATACATGACCACGCTAACCGTTAGGGAATGGCTGGACTGGGACAAGGAAGTGACACCAGCGGATCCGTCTTGCTCACATGGCATGAGAAGGTGAGCCGACTCGACGGCATGCAAAGAAGAACCCCACTCACGCACAGCTGGTCGAGGTCGCAGGCGTCGGATGCATCGTCCGGGTCATGACTGACCGCCGGACCGTTTAGGGGACAATTGTATGCAATTACGCAGAAGACATCGATGCATTCCATTGTACTTTAGTCTGACATGACGTCCCATCTATCCCTACTAATCCCGATATCCACGCACCGCGCATGATCACTTCTTGCCGTATCGCGTCTTCTTGCCGAGGTCGAAGGGAATGTACTTGTACTTGATCATATGTCTGGACGTGAGCTCGCGTAACACAAGCGAAGGAGCAAACTTACTGGATCTGTCGTCGCATGGTAAGGCCGAAAAGAGTGAGGAAGTAGATAAGCAGAATTGGCCAGTAGACCGGGACGTCGGTCGCGCGGGTGATAGTGCAGAGGAGGGCGATTCCGTTGGCTTTGGTAGCAGAATACCAGAACTTGAACTCTGCTCATCAGCTCAAACTCCACGAGTATGATCATGTCAGCTCACCTGGCAGACGTCGGATGAACGGTCGGAATTCCTCATCGTCGTTGCTGCTTGAGAACCCGCTCATCAAGCCTTTGATACCGCCACCAGACTTTGGTCCGCTCGATCCTGGCAATCCTGGGGCACCTTCCTCAACATCATCCGCGGCAAGATCATCCGCGACCGACGGGTCGAATCGGGGTTGCAGGAACGCGAGGAAGAGGTTGAGGATGTAAATAGCCAGGGCGTAGCAGACAATGTACCACTGTCTCGTCAGCTCCGAACGCCCATCGATTCGCTGCCCACTCACGCCTTGTCGGAAGATGACGTTCAGCGCAAAGACGATGAACAGACCCAGCGTCACCAGCCATCGCTCAACGACATGCGGTGTTGATCGGTCGAGCAAGCCTTGGAATTTCCTTCCGTACACCGTCGTGTTGTCCCTCACGATCTGCGCAACGTTCTTCTCCTCTGGCAGACCCCCTCGCATACCAGCGCCTGTTCCTGGACCGATCGGAGCGGAAGAGTACGAATTTGGCTGAATGCCAGCCAAGCCAGATCGCTGTGGGAATCCGGACCCGGGACCTGCGGCCGGGACACCGGACTGCGGTGGGCCTTGGGGCGGGGCATTAGGATATGGGTTGAGATTGGGGTATGTGGCAGCAGACTAGCGTTAGCTCCTAGATTCGTCGAATGACTTGGTCAGCTCACCATAATAGATGCGTAAAGTCGAGGTGGAAGTGTGAATTCGAACTGACTTCGACGTGTAGCTGTGTTTGACCGCGCGGCTGATTATCATCTCGACACGTCACCTTTTTGTCACGTGGCTCTCACCGCGTCCACCAGTTGATCCAACCTCTACTTCTTGTCAACATCACCTCTGAACACCTTGTAGCCTTTGCTCCGCGGCATCTCTCAAGCTCAAAATAGTCGTTCTTGTACATCTTGACGACTGCCAAACATACAAACCACACGATGAGGCAATGCCCGTCCATCACGCACCTCATCAGCCGTCTCCGCTCGCTCGCCCTCACCTCACCGCCTGAAACCGCACTTTTCTACGCTCGGCTATGGCACGCGATCTTACCGCCCTCACCGGAAAATCACGAGTGTCTACATGTACTAGCACTCTGCTACCTCCAGTCAGGCCAGGTCTACACTGCATTGGGCTATGCGCGAGACACGGCAGATCCGATAGCTGAGCATGCCGACCATACGCTGAAGGTCGGTACGCGGAGCAGTCTGGGCTGTTTCGCTTGCGCAATCATAGTCGGGAGATGCTGTGATCAGCTGGGGAGGTTCAGCGAAGGGAAAGAAATCGTCGAAAGAGCTCTCAACCAGTCAACACCGACAGGTCCGTCGTGTGACATGCTCGTTGGGCTGGGGAACTGACAGCAGCTCTGCCGACTCTGGCTCCGGCGTCCACATCAGCTACGGCTTATCTGACAATGGCGGCATTGTCGCGGAAAGGCAAGGCACCGGAACAAGCTGTTGACGCCTATGCGAGGGCTTTGGCGGAAGATCCGTGGCTCTGGGAGGCGTTCGTCGGCTTATGCGACATAGGTAAGTCAATCGAGTCCGATCTGGCTTCAGACCTGATGTATAGGCGCTCCACCATCTATCGACAGCGTTTTTCCGAGCCCAACAATAACGCGGTCATCATCACAAAGTTCGAAACCGCCTCTTTCGCCGAACCCAAACCCCATGCCGAGGAGCTCAGCGTCCGAGATCCCTGGTATGCCTTCACGCCGGCAGCTGAGTCCATTGTCAAATGGATCGCAAGGTCTATTCACGCCGGACGTACATCATGTCGGGCCGAGGGTGGGAATGATGGGCAATGTGTCGGCATGGGAGTGAGCTACTTTTTACGGGCCTCTCGGATTTCACTCATCTCCAGAACGCCATCAAATGCAGGCGATACGACTTTCCCGACCATCCACCCCTCTGGGCTGCCCGCAGTGTCCCGACGACCTCTTCCCAACATCATCTCGGCCTTCATTCCCTCCTTACCAGCTTCCTTCCGCTCGAATGCAAACACTCCTGCATCAACACCGCTTAGTTTCGAGAATAATCACGTCAAAGGCCCGCCAGCCATGAAACGACCTCGAGGAGGACATACTCGACGGCCAATAGAAACGCCTCAACATGTCGTTCCGCATACGGGCCGAGATTTGAAGTCGATCGAGCCGAACGGAGAGGAACTGGCTCCAGTGCGAAGAAGTTCACGCTTGAAATCGACCACAAAGCCCTCCCCTAGGGTGAGCAAGCATCGGGTCGTCGCTAATGTCAGATTCGGGAACCTAAAGAGGGTGGTACGCGCTCACGATCTGCAACGTCCATGTCGTCGACTTCAGCCGCAACCGTCGAAGTCTCTTCGCCAACCTCCAGTGATCCGTCATCTTCCGCGTCCACAGACGAATGGCTTCGCGATCTGCTCCGGCGGTGTGGGCGTGCTTACCGATATATGAGCATCTACGCCTGTCAGGAAGTAGTCGACGAGATCAAGGCTTTCCCAACGGACGTGATCAATTTTTCTTGGTGCATCGATCTAGCTGCCAAGGCATACTTCGAAATGGCAAACTACAAAGAATGTCGACGGCTATTCGACCTATTGTTATCAGTCGAGCCATACGCCATACAGTCCATGGAGCTCTACTCGACGGCATTATGGCATCTCGGTGACGCGCCAGCGCTATCCGCACTATCACAGTGGCTCATCGCCATCGACAAAGAGCTTCCGCAACCCTGGATCGCTGCCGGGAATTGTTTTTCGATACAGAAGAACCACGACGAGGCGATGCGGTGCTTCCGACGAGCGACGCAGGTCGACTCGTCCTGCGCCTACGCCTGGACGTTGTGCGGCTACGAAGCGATAGAGATGGAGGAGTATGATCGAGCGATGGCTTTTTATCGCACGGCCATACGCACCGATTCGAGACACTACAACGCTTGGTACGGTATGGGGCTTGTCTATCTGAAGATGGGCAAGGCGAAATATGCGGAGCATCATTTCAGACGAGCGGCAGAGATCAACCCAACGAGTCCGGTCCTGCTCTGCTGTATTGGCATGGTGAGTCCCGCCGTTGTGTCGTTGGGAGAAAAGCTGACATCTAGGTTCTGGAACAGATAGACGACCAAATGCAAGCTTTGTCGTTCTACGATCAAGCGTGTAAATACGCTCCGGAAAGCTCGATGCCGGCGTATAGGCGTATCCGAGTATTGGTCGCACTGGAGCGGATTGACGTGAGTCGCACATTGACGGCGTATAAGCCTACGCTGACAATTAGGAGGCGGTGTGTTTGCTCGAGCCACTCGCCCGGACTTCGCCGGATGAAGCGAACATCCATTTCTTACTTGCGAAATGTTATCTACGACAAGGGAGACGGAGCGAGGCGACACTCAGTTTCACCGAAGCGAGGGAGCTGCAGCCAAAGTTGGACAACGCAATCAAGGTAGCAATGGGTGGCGGAGGGGAAAGCGACGAAGAGGAAGAAGAGTAGAGCGGAGGCGGCCTTTGGGTCGCGTAAAAACTTTGGCCCTCGCTGGCACTGGGGAAGCAGCGTGGGTCAGTAGACGAGGGAGGGAGAGGAGGGCCTGACGAGGCTATATGCTGGGAGTGGCGTGGTGGCGCGTTGCCGAGACCGCCTTGATGCGGCCAATCTTGGATCTGAGGGGATTGACGATTTACGACACTGCATCGACGACTGCATGCACCTGTTGTCTGTATGCCGGGTGAAGGATGAAGGCGTACGGCGGGCACTGACGCACTCGTGTGGCGGGGGATTCGCAAAGGGGAAGGACGCTTCGTCAAGAAAGTGATGCTGTGTCCAACCGATGGCGAGGGCAGGGCTATCACAACTGATTATCGCGTACAGGGCTTTGGGAGTCTCCGACTGAAGGCTGGATATCTGGCTACAGGCTGATTCAATTGATTGCCCTTGCTCTGCACCTTTGTGCGGCTGTGATTCGTGATGCTTTAGCCTACATCCTCTTCGCCACGTTCCGCTGGGAGTAGTGCTTGGAAGCTGTTATACAGTATCGTGGAGTAGGGAATAGTATCCATATGTATGCAGGCAAGCTATGAGTCCTAGACCGCGCCCGCTTGATCGTCACATCCTGCGCCACTGGGGTGGTGGCTCGGTTCAATCAATCACACCGCCAATTTCATCGCTGTCGGAGGAGCTGTCAGAGTTTCTTGAGCTGCTTGTAAGCTTACTCTGGAGCTCGTCGACTTACCTTCGCTTTCCAATGTGCGCGCATGCCATTCGCGCCGCGGTGCTGTAGGAGAGGGTTGTTCTTGGCGGCGGCCCATATATTCTCCGTGATGATCTTATCGACAACCTCAGCGAAAGCTCTCTCTTCCTCATCGGTCCATGCCGCCTGGACATCAGTCAGTACAGAAGCAGCCAAGCCAGGTTCAGTCCTTCCATTCGTCGAGGAACCAACTGCGCGACCGGGTTCCCAACATACTTTCTTGACAGACCGTTTTGACGGGCTCTCGGGCCCGGACTCAGATTTGCGCTTGGCTGTCATATTGCCGGATTGTGGTGGAGCCTGCTCTGGTCTTGGTGGTGCGATGTTTTCCATCAAGGGATATTCTAGCACACGCCGCGCTAGATAAGAGAGATGAGGATAGTGTAGGGTCCGCACCCGATTCAGTTTCAAAAGGAATGGCCACACCCTCGATTCCCCCATGTTCCGATCTTGGGGCACTTGATGAACCGTTCGAAGATTTCAAGGTCTCCGAGAGGGCTCCCTCCCTGACTAGCGCCATCATATGGAGCGTGTGATCAGTGCGTTTCTCAAAGGACGTCTGATGGGTGATGGCTGATGTGAGAGGGTCAATGAGGTGTGGCATTGATCACACGGGGCCGAGATGGCTGACACGGGTGCCTTGTAAAGACGATCCGTTGCTGACTCCATGGCCGAGCTCGGTTCCTGGGGTTGAGCGATGCGATACTGACATTGAGAAGGACAAGTGACTGTCGGTTTCTCGTATCGTCCTCCTGCATCTCTCGTATCTTTCTCCTGCGGCAAAGTCTTGTCGGTGATCATCAGCCGATACCTGCCAATTGCCTCGTAACACCACGCGTACAGTCATCTCAAGTTCGTCAACCATCGTCGTCAGGGATTACTTTGGCTGACGATAGATGCCACCTTCAATCTCTTGGAATGATGAGCACACTGTACGTCTGGGCGCCAAACTTGGGACACCCGACCCGCGTCCCGTCAGCCACGTCAACCAGACTTCTCCCTTTGCCCACTCGTGTTCATCTGATCCAGCCACCAGCTATTTCTTCCTCCCCGAATGTACTGGCGGGAGGTTGCTGTCACACGCCCAGAACTGAGCTTAGGAACACCTCATCCGCGGTCTCATCCAGCTTGTCATCTCGAACCGACCTGCTCTGTACCAAATTCCCGAGCTCTCACCTTTCGCTTCCAACGGCGGGGACGCCATCAACAAGAAGCTTCAGCAGTCTCTCCGTAAGATGACGGCTGCGCTTGGTGTCCCGGGCGACTTGGTCGGCGAGGCTGTTGGGAAGGGCAAGAGTCCCAGGAAGCCGAAGACGAAGGATGGGCCAAAAGCAAAGGTGAAAGGCGAAAGAGACGTCAAGGAGGAGGTCAAGCCGGAATCCCAGGCGAGCGCCAAGAGGAGACGTCCGATGAAGGAGGAAGAGAGTGCTTCGGGCTAAACCGGTCATGGTGGCCGCCTGCGAGCCGTTCATGGGCATGTAGATATCTCGACGCGGTCCAATGCATGCCTTGCACAGCTAGTCGGACTCATCTTTCGTCTTCTCCTGCTTCGTCTTCACCCGTTTGATCTTACACCCAGCCTGCGTGGTGCCGTTGGTCGCACGCTTCTTGCTCGATCTACCCTTGGACACCGCGATGATATCTTGCACGACGTTTGGCTCCATCCCGTTGATCTTTGCGAGATGCTTGCACTGCTCGATGATTTTCTGCGAGACTCGGTTGCCGCCGTGCCCATCAACTTCGCCAGCTAGACCAGGCAGATGATAGAGGCTCGAGCGGGATGAGAGCAGATGTTCAATCGTCCCGCGAACGAGAGTGGACTGAGCTCAGCTCTCGTTGCCGACTCAAACGCTTGGCTTACGGTATGCTGATCTGTCCATGGTTGGTTGCCGCCGGCTCTTGTGTTCGAAGTCTTTGACGCCATGCTTCTGTTGACTTTCGCCGATAGCAATGTTTCGATCTCAGAGAATCCGTACGGACTCGTTGTTATCAGACGGTAGATTGATGGCTTGAAATTTGTCACTCTGCCGTCGATATATGAACGGCCGCTGTAGTGGTCAGTACGTCATGCAACGTCAGGTCAGTCAGGTCGGCCATCAGTGAATCTCTCCCGATTCGGCATTCTGCCTTCCAAAGGACCCCAGAGCCAACCTTGACGACACTCACACGCCGAACCTCTCCGTCCGAGGACGAGATGGTGATGGCCCGCTTTCCCGCCGCCAGGATTATAAGCAGGATTCCCTCCTTAATCCTCACTGCTCTCTTTATCTCGACTTGCTGCCGTACTCTACTCACTTGCCGCTGCACACTCCTCGCATCATGGTCAAGCGAGTGTCCTCCGAATCCTCCGAAACCGACTTCTCGCCCGCGCCGTCTCAGCTCAAATCCTCGGATGACGAGATGTCTGACAACAAGCCTTCACCAAGGGCGAAGAAACCGCGCAAGTCGCCCAAGAAGGAGGGTGCTGCGGGTGCCAAGCAGGGCAAACGCGTGAGTCATATTCCTTCGCACTTACCCTTTCACAGCTGACGAGATCTGTCGAGACCTGGTTGCAAGTCGAACGAACCTTGACTGACCGCAGAAATGGACCACCGAAGAGGAGATCATCTTCATCCAAGTGCTTGAGAAGCTATGCGGCGCAGGCTTTTGGCACGAGATCAAGTCGGACGGGCGGCTCGCGTACCGCGGTCAGCCGGGGATCCGCGCTCACTATATCGCACTAGTCAGTGAGATGCGGTCAACTCGATAGTCAACCCGGATGTAGCTAATCAGCAGTTCAACAAGTTGAAGAAGATGACAGGCACCGAGGCGGCGTGAATTGTGGTTTCGCGATTCCGGACGACCCGGTCACAGGAGACAGATATGCCATTATTATAGGTGTGATGACATGCGTGACTATCGTAATTCTTGGCGTAGGGTGCGGATGAGTTAACGACGGGATCAGCCGAGGTAGTGGTAGATGAGCCAGAAGCTGAACAGGGTGAAAGCAGCTCCGGCGAAGAAGATCCAAGCGTCTTGCTTCCTGGATGTTAGTGCCTCCTTCGAATCCGCTCCTCTCAGATCTCTGTTCCGGCTCGATATCGACCGGACGAGAGCAGGATCCGAAAGCAGAACTTATTCGCGGCCCGACTCACGTTCTCCTCTCGACCCATCCGATCGTCTCTCTGCTCAATCCCAGCGTGTTGGCAGTATCCAGCAACCTCCGCTTTGTCCCCTTCAACATCCCCTTCTGCTCCACCAAATTGTCCAGCACCGCCCGTCCTTGCGCGATATACTGATCTATCGAGTTTTCGCTCTCCTGCAGAAACGTATGTTCGCGTAACGAGAAGTCTTCCCGAGCCGTGGGTCCGCCGTACGCCGAGGCGTTCGGCGCAAAGGGCGATTCCGGGAGGGCAGATGATGGGGCGTTCCGTCGCATCGTGGTTTGTGATGTCGAAGAATAAGGATTGCTCGACGAAGAAGACGAAGAGAAGAGATCCGTGCGCGACTGGATATCAGCGAGACGTGTGCTGCTTCAGACGCTCGTACGGACCTTTTGGTGTCCTTCTTGTTTCGCTTTGTCGAATCGCAGTTTCAAGCTTGCGTGTTCAGTCTTCAATTTGGCTACTCGTCTGGGATCAGCTTAGACCATCGATGTGCAGTATTGACAGCGTACGTCTGGGCCTTCTCCCTCGCGGCGGTCACCATTTCCTTCTTGGCCATCGAGTCGTAGTCGTCTATCAGCCGACTTAGCGCGCCGAGCGTGGTGGTGATCTGGCCTGAGCATGTTAGCTTGTTACCCAGCTTGACTCGCAGCGAGTCATGACTGCACAGGTGGAGCGCAAATCCAACTCACCCTGTACCCCCGGACCGCTATCTCCAGATTCCATCTTGCCCAAGTCCGCGTTCAGACTAGCGACTTGCCGCGTTCCGAGCTGATTGAGGCTGTTCATTTTGTAGAGAATGCCACAGTTCACGTGTATACTTTCGAGACTTTGGTATAGATGATGACGAGGGACGAATGACAGTGGTGCAAGGAAATGCAGCGTTGGAAGGTTGTCCCGCCGGCTTCGCGACTTCTTCGAGAGCGAGAATCAACGTGGCATAATTTACGGCATCACCCAGTCCACCTTTCATGACTGTCAGCCGCTTTCCGACCTTGCTATGCTCGTGTGGCAGCTAGCTTGCATGTCGCGTCTCATAAGTATCTCATGGTCGAGCTGGACCGACTTGTGGAATGCGGAAGACTTTGCCCGCTCTCGACGCATCGGCTTCGGCGACGGGGACGAGCGGTGACGCACTTCGAAGTCGTCGGCTAAAACGCATTTTGTTGACCGGATCGTTTCAACTTCGACATTTATAACAGAGCAGAAACTAACGACTCTTCGTTGAAGTTCCCCAACAAAGCTACCTGCCCCAGCGCCTATAACAGACATGTCCGACAGCGTGATCAAGACCGAACAATGGGTCCTCGGACCCGACAACACGCCTTTCTTCACAACAACTGTTCGTCCCTTCAAGTCGCCATGATCTGACATCCAGTGGGCACCGGCTTCAGGCAACCCTACTGCTTATGCGTTGTTCGTCCACGGTTGGTCTCTGAGTGTCGTCTCTCCTTTCGATGCCTGACACCTAGGTTTCGCTGAGCATATCGGGCGCTACGACAAGTTCTTCCGCAAAGTCGCAGCGGAACCGTACAACATCCAAATCCTCGCGTTCGACCAGCGCGGACACGGCAGGACCTCGATGAAGCCACTCACTGATGAAGATGAAGAGGTGAAGCAGTGGAGATCGGAGGGAAAGACAGTCAAGCTGGAGAAGAACGGCAAGAGGGTCACAGGTGGCTGGCCGAGGATTATGCCCGATATCGAGTGGTTTGTCCAGCACGCGTCGAAATTGGCCAAGGCAGCCGGCAAAAAGCTCTTCCTCTGGGGCTTCAGCATGGAGAGTTGTAACCCCACCTTGTGAGAACGTACACTAACGACCAGGGCGGCGGAGAAGTCCTTGGATTCGTTACTCGCTCAGAAGGCCCACCGAGCGCAGAAACGCTCAAGTTGATTGACGGCGTTATCGCTGGCGGACCTTTGATCGAGCTTACTGTGCCCCAGGCTTCTGTTAAGGTATGGAACAGCCAACCATTTGTCACCTGACAATCAGGTCAAAGCTGGTTCTATCGCGTCTAGCATCGGTCTAGGATCTTTCCTCGTCCCTACGGCTCTGAAGTATGAAGTGAGTTCTACCCGGTCATAACGAGCTCCACTGACTTGCAGGATCTGTCACACAATGACGAGTCCAACCAAGCCAACAAAAACGATCCGCTGTGCGAACAAGTCGGGTCTCTGCGCGGTGTGGCGGATATGATCAACAACGGTGCCCTCCTTTTATCCGCTGCTCCACTTGAGAAGTTCCCGCGCGACCTACCGCTTCTGGTGTACCACGGTGACGAGGACCGCATCTGCAGTGTCGTTGCGTCTCGCGGATTCGTGGAAAAGTGCAGCGCCAATGACAAGACGCACCACGCTTTCAAGGTCAGTGCTCACGCGCTGCGATATTGCCGGCTGACGGCAGGGCATGCGCCATGAAGTTCACAATGAGCTCGAACCGACGCCGACGGAGTGCGCGAAGGTGGTCGGCGAGTGGATCGTTCAGCGTGCCAGCGCGGAGGTCGGCCAGGCGAGGTTGTAAGCTGCGTGTGACGCGTCATCTGGACGACGTGGTCTGCGTAGTGTGGGCGTATAGTAGAGAGAGCAGACTTCTACCGGCGAGATACCTGTACATAACGTTTCATGTGATTATTATAATCGAGCGGCAACCAATCCCTTCTCCACGTCGACGTCCTCATAGTTCCTTGACCCCTGCACCGGAGCCGCGTAACGAATTCCATGCCCCACCTACACGCCGGGCGACCCAATGACGGAACACCATAATCGCGTTGACGTTCTCATCCTCGAATACGTAGTATGAGAATCGGCGAGCGAGGTAGGCGATGTGTTTCGGGTAAAAGTTGATGACGGACCACCAGAAAGTGACTGTTATCGCGAGGAAGATGGTCACTGGGTTTGTCAGTCCTCGTCCATGTTTGAAGGCGGGCCAAGATGGGACATACGTAGCAAGGCGTTCTCCCAAGGTTCCAACATGTTCAGCGCAAATGTAGAGTAGAACCACATCCTACTATCAGCTCTCACTCGAATATAATCACACCGCCGGTGGTGATTGCCCATATGGCTTTTGGTGATGAACTGCGCAACGCCTGGCGCCGTCCCCAACGGCGAAAGAAGGCACTCACCGCCATTTCCAGATGAGCCGCCCGAGCCTACTTTCCGGGACCCGGGGGTACCTCAACGCCGGCTTCGGATGTAATGTCGCCCTGCTTGCGCTCTTGTCCATATTGACGTCCATTGCGGGCGGTTGGGAAGTGGGCATCGCGGTGGAAGTTGGGTAAGTTGGGTTGACGTCGAAAAACAACAATCGACGTCGTCACGACATCGCGTTTCAGCATTTCCGTTGATGCGACTGATTTCGGCTTTTATATCGACACCTCGGTGCAACTCTACAAACGGCATCCCTCTGCGCCCTCTGGAGTCGATCTCGCGGTGGAGATCCACGAAATGACGACTCCTCGCCCCGTGCTGCTTCCTAGAGCACCGCTGGTCTACCTTCATCATCCTCATCATCCCTCTACGCTCCTGCACCTACCATCCTCGAGCGCGGTCACGCTCGACCTCATCGAGTATCACACCCCCCGGCTACTCTACTCAGGTATCTTGTCAAGACTGGGCTCGGAAGTCGGCGAGATTTCAACATGGGACGATTTCACTCGGCACCTCCGACAACATCTCGCTGGGTCGGGGCGGAAGGGCAAGCGGAAAGCGGGGGACATGGAGGATGGGCAAGAGGATGAGAACGGTAGGAAAGGCAGTACAATCATCCTGACACACGCTGAGAAGCTGCGTACGGTCATTGGACCCGGGTGGGCCGTGATGACACGCTTAGCGGAGCTGGTACGTCGTGCACGATGTTTGCCGTGTCCACCATGTCGAGCGACACTGACTGCAGACCGGGACGGATGTCAGTCTAGTGCTATGTTCCGCTTCACCATGGGAAGAGACTCGGCCTTATAGAGGCGATGCCCCCGAGCCCGTGCATATCTACATGCCGGCTCAATCGAAGGACGGCAAGTCTACCACCCGCTGAGTGCTGCCTGCAGCTGAAGCTGACCTCCAGAGATTATGCGGATTCTCTTAGCCGGTAGCTCCCATCCCCTCTATTCTCGCTTCCTCGACCTCATCCTTGCTGCGTTACTCCATCTCCCGCCAC
>Ga0308160_10005285_pt1 | contig 13528 bp, 9 predicted proteins | sample PhyFR1_FD_201036 | JGI IMG/M metagenome (GOLD analysis project Ga0308160, IMG submission 201036) | Phyllosphere microbial communities from UC Gill Tract Community Farm, Albany, California, United States - DLSLF.R1 | ecosystem: Host-associated > Plants > Phyllosphere > Unclassified | place: USA...
GAAATGGTGCGTTTGACGCATGTGCTTACAACTGAAACAGATTGCAGCAGCGCGACAGCAACAGGGGAGAAAAAGCGGGGGAGTGAAGCGAGGAAAAGCGGGTGCCCGGGTACGCCTGATCAGGCGCCCCGGCGCACGCGGGCAATCAAATGCGGCTCCCGGCTTTGCTGCGATCGGCCAGCACGGTCGGCTGTTGTGCCTGTCCTGCGCCCGGACGCTTGCCCTTCACGACGACCACGGCCATCCTGGTTTCGGTGGCGATGCTCGAATCCTGGATGGCGGCCGGACGGGCCTGGGCTTGCTCCAGCGGGCTGCCCACGAAGCTGGCGCAGCTCACGGCGGCGAGGGCAACGACGAAAACGGCTTCCATGTGCTTGGCGATGTTCACGGTGTGTCTCCTTGCGGGTGGGTTTGCGATGTGTGCACTGTAGTCAAAGCCGTCCGCGAGCTCCATCGGATTGCGACGAGGTGCATGAAAAGCGGGATGGCCTGCACAAAAGGAGGGCCGACGCGCTGCTGCCAACGTCGCTCAACTCGGCGTTAAGAGCGGGCTTTTCCGTTCCCCTCCGCTAGTCGTTGGCGGATGCGGCCGATTCCGGTCGCGCGACAGGGGAGGAGTCGATGTTCGCCACGGTATTCGCCGGACTGGCCGCCAACGGCCGCGCATGGCGCCGCGCGCGCAACCTGCGTGCAGGGCGCACACACGGCAAGCCGCGCACCCTGGCCGTCTCCTGGCAACCGGGGCCGCGCCTGTGGCTGGCGCTGCCGGCACTCGGCCTGGTGGCCGGCGGCGCGCTCCTGATCGCGCAGCACGCGCGTTCGCTCGCCGCCGTCGCGCCGGCGGCCGCGCAAGGCGGGCCGGTGCGCAGCCTGGGCGCCTTCCAGCCGGCGCTGCCGGGCATCGCCTTCAGCGTCCCGTCCACTTCCGGCGTCAAGCTGGGCGCACAGCCGGGCGGCGCCTTGCTGGCGCTCTCGAACATGCGCGCCGAACGGCCGGTCGTGATCGACCTGTGCAGCCAGGCGCTGGCGGGCAGCGGCGGACGGCTGGCGCCGCTGCGCATCGGCTATCCGTTTGCCGAGGTCGCGCGCTGGGCCGGGCGCAATGCCGGCGGCGCGAATCCGGTCACGCTGCGCAACGTCGTGCTGGCGGGGGCGAGCATGCCGCGGGTCGACATCACGGGTGCGCTGGGTGCGCCCCTGCGCCTGAGCTGGCAGGGGGAGGCGCGCTGGATCGGCGACGCCAGTGCCGGCGCCATCGCGCGCGGCGGCAAGGGGACGGCGCTGCTGGACCGCGAGGGCTGGCTGGTCTGGGGCGAGGACAAGGCGCTGCGCATCGCGCGCCGCGCCAGTGCCGCCTGCGCCCAGGGCGGCGAACTGGTGCTGAGCGCCTATGTTCCCGGCGGCGCCGACGGTGCCTTCGTGGCCGCGTTTCCGGAGCACGGTCCGGTGCGCAGCGCGCGCCTGGCGCCGGGCGACTACCGCGTCCCCGGCGAGGCCCCGGCCGCGCTGGAAGACGGCGCCTTGTTCGACAGCCTGCTGGCGCGCGGCCTGGTCCGTTTGACGGCGGACGGCATGATCGAGACGGTCCCGCGCGACCTGGCGGCCTGGCGCGCGGCCGATCCGGCGCAGCGTACGGGCGACCTGCGTTCCTGGGATGGCGTGGTGCTCGATGCCGACGGCCGGCGCCTGCTCGAACGTCTGCATGCCCGTGCCGATGGCGCCTATGTGCGCGAGCAGATACGCGTCTTCAACGGCGAGCGGCGCCTGCTGGCCTGGCGCCTGCGGCCAGGCCAGCAGGACGGCGCGTGGCTGGCCCAGGCGGGCAATATCGCGGCCGGCGCCAATGAGACCATGCCGCTGGGCGCCGCGCGCCTGTTCGACAGCCTGCCGCAGGGCTGGGCGCCCTGGCAGCGGCTGGCCGACTGGCCTGCGCATGGCGCCAATGCGCGCCTGAGCCTGCTGCTTCCCGCGCCGGCGCGCGGCGACGAACGGATCGAGCTGATGCTGGCGGGGCGGGTGCGCGCGGTCGAAGGCGCAAGCCTGGCCGGCGGCCGTGCCGTCTGCAGCGGACGCGCCTGCACCTCGCCCGACGAGGTGCGCGAACTGGTGCTGGCACCACAGCCGGGCGCGCGCCGGATCGTGATCGAGGCGGCGCCGCTCGACCTGGCGGCAATGAGCGGGAATGGCGATGCGGCCTATCGCCATCTGCAGGTGAAGGATGGCCGGCTGGCCTGGCAAGCGGTCGCGCAGCCGGCGCGCGCCGCCACGGGCGCGCCTGTGCCGGTGCGGCTGGCCGACCGCAGCGGTGCGCCGCTGTGGGAAGCGGGCAGTGCGACGCGCGACGCGCGCACTGCCGGCCTGGCGACCCTGCTGGGACTGGACGCGCGCCACGGCAGCAGCATCGCCGGCATGCTGGCGCGCCTGCCTGCGCGGGATGGCAACCCGGGGCGTCCGCATGCGGCCACGCTGACGCTCGACCTGGCACTGCAGCGGACCAGCCAGGCGGTGCTCGACTGCGTCGGCCTGCGCCGTGGCCAGTGGGACGGTGCGCGCTGCAGCGGCGGCGTCACGCCACTGGCGAAGCGCCAGGCCGGCCTGGTGCTGCTCGACACCGGCAGCGGCGACATCCTGGCGGCCGCCGGCAGCGGCTTGCAGGCGAACGCGCCCTGGCCGGAGCTGCGCGACTTCGACCGCGTCGATCCGGCGCGCAGCCCGCTGCGCCAGGCCGCCTTCCAGCACGACGGCGGCGCCGAGCGCAGCCCCGGCTCGACGTTTAAGATCGTCAGCGCGCTCGGACTGGAACTGGCGGCGAAAAGCGATCCCCGGCTCGACGCGCTGCTGGGCGGCATGCCGCTGGCGGCAATCAATGCCTATGCGGCGGCGCGCGGCTACGCCTTCCGTACCGATGGCGCCACTTATCCGTTCGGCGGCAATGGCGCGCGCATCACCAACTTCCGCGACGGTACGCTCGACCGGCGGGCCCAGGACGGCAAGCTGGGCCTGTCCCAGGCGCTCACCTACAGCCTGAACACCTGGTTCGCCTGGGGTGCGGAGCTGAGCGATGCCAGCCTGCTCGGCAAGCCCCAGGGCGGCGTGCCCAGCCTGCGCGCGCTCGACACGCAGGCGCTCACCGGGGTGCGTCCGATCCTTGCGATGGCCAAGCGGCTCGGCTTCGAACGGCCCTTGCGGCTAGACGGCGGCCTGCTGCCTGACGACTACGACTGGCGCAGCTGGGATGCGCTGCAGGCCAGCGTCGCCGGCTTCGATCCGATCGGTTCGCGCCACGAGCTGCGCCAGATGGCGATCGGCCTGCGCATGCAGGCCACGCCGCTGCACATGGCGCTGGCCGCCGGCGCCGTGGGCGAGGGCAGGGCGATCAACCCGCGCCTGCTGCTCGCATTGGATGGAAGGGAGGCGCAGATCCAGCCGGGCGCCCGGCTGGATGTGCGCCTTGATCGCATCCGCGCCGGCCTGCACGGCGTCGTCACCCATGGCACCGCGGCCAGCGCCTTCCGCGCACCCGAGTTTGAGCGCCTGCGGCCCGGCCTGTTCGGCAAGACCGGCACCGCCCCGGTCGGCGACGCAGGCCAGGCCACGGTCTGGTTCACCGGCTGGCTCGAGCCGGGCAGCCTGCCGGGCCAGAACCGGCGCCTGGCCTTTGCCGCGTTCGTGAGCCGCTCCGAGGCCACCGGCGGCGAACACGCGGCGCCGATCGTCGCGGCCCTGCTGCGCAGCATGGCGCAAAAGCCTGAACAGAAGGGCGAGTAAGGCTCTCCAGCGCGCCTTGTTTTTGTGTTTCTATGGCATTATTTGCAAAATCCGCAAAATCTATTAATGGGCGGATACGTCACTGGAACATGAGGTAGGTATGCGTTTGCCGGGAACCCGGTATCAGGAGCCAGGCTGGGAGCAGGTGCGCAAGCTGCTGGGGGGCTGTTCGCTCGAGGCCTTCGCCCATTGCGACCTGGACGGGCTGCTGGCCGCCATGCCGGTCGAAGAAGGGCTGGGCTTGTACGTCGACCTGCTGGCCGAGCGCCTGCACGCGGCCGCGCGCACTCCGCGCGGACAGGCGGCCGGCAACAGCTATGGCGACAGCGTCGCGGAACTGGCCCTGCTGCTGGCCTACGAGCTGGCCGCGCGCCCATCCGAGTGGGAAGCGCTGCGCACCGCGCTGGCCGCCGAGCACGCGCGCCAGGGCGCCTGCTGGCGCCGGCCCGGCGGCGAAGCGCTGCTGCGCAAGAAGGTCAACGACATGTTCGCCCTGCTGCGCGACAAGGTCGACGCCGACAACTACCAGGTCGCCTGCGGCCGCCCCTGCAGCCCGAACCGCATCTACGCCTACCGCATGCTCGATACCGCCTATGGCGAGATCGCGCGCCTGTTCGCCGGCTGGCGCGAGCACCGGGCCCAGGTCGGCGCCATCCTCGGCCGTCCGCTCGACACCGCGCTGCCGATCGAGGTGCGCCAGCTGTCCTCGATCCGCGGCTGCCGTCCCGAATGGATCCTGGGCTGGAGCGCCACCCTGGAGCGTTTCACGGGCGCGCCCGGGCCGCTGCACACGCGCTCGAAGCGCTTCGACAGCCTGAAGGACAATCCGGCGAAGATAGCCGAGATGCTGGCGGAGATCGGCGAATACGAAGCGCTGTCGAGCAATCGCGACCGCGACTGGCTGCAGGATGCCGACACCTCGGCCGCCTGGCTCGAGGATTACTGGCGCGTGCTGGACGAATCGGACGCGGCGAGCACGCCGGGGCCGGACCTGATCCTGGAGGCGCTGGAAGACGAGCTCGATGTGCTCGATGCGCCGCCGCCGGACACGCCGGCCGATACGATTGACCCCGTACTGGCGCAGCGCGCCGTGGCGGTTTCACTGCCCCCCGGCTTTGTACAGGCAGCGGCGGCGCAGCAGGAGCCGGACAGCTGGAGCGCGCGCATGCTGGCATCCGAATCGCCGGCGGTGCGCCTGGCCGTCTACCTGAAGCTGCTCGGCCCGGAAGACGACAGCTATCCGGATGCCTGGCGCGACCCGGCCACGAATGCCTTGCCGACCATGGCGCAGCTGGCGGCGCTCGACGCCGTGTCGCTGCCGACCTTGCGCAAGCGGCGCGATACGGCGATCGCACGCTTGCATGCGACGGCAGCGCCAGATGAAAGAAGCAGGAGGAGCGAATGACGAATACCGATACCAGGCTGCGCGAGCGCCTGCTGCTGGGAACGCGGGTCGAAGGCGACCGCCTGATGCTGGCGGACGCCGTGCTGATCGCCGCGCTCGACGGCAGCCGTCCGTTGCGGCCGGCCGAACGCGCGGCGCTGCAAGGCTCGCCCTTGACCACGCGGCGCCTGCGCACGCTGGCTTTGGCGCGGCGCGCCGGCGCGAATGAGGACTGGCGCGGCAGCAGCGGCATGCTGCGCGCCGCCGACAGCGCCCAGGCTTTACTGGACCTGGCCACGGACGACGGCTGCTGGCGCCTGCATTTTGTGGGCGATGCGCAGGGGCGGCGCGTGATCCTGCAACTGCTGGCGGACGCTCCCTTCGCGGCGCGGCTGCTGCGCGAGGCGCCGCTGCTGCGCGTGCTCGACGGCGCCGGCGCCGAGCTGCTGGCCGGACGCCTCGACCGCGACGGCGAGCTGGAAGGCGCCTGGCCCTTCATTGAGGCGCCGGAACATCACTTCCAGCGCCACGGCGCCGTCTTCACGATCCTGCCGGGGCCCGGATGATGCTCGACCTGTTCAAGCGCATGGCACGTGCGCCCGTATTCGATGCCGCGGGATTGGGGACGCGGCTCGTCGCCCGTCCCGCGCCCGCGGGCTGCCTGCTGCCGCCCGGCGCCGTCGGCGTCGCGGTTGACGCCGGCGGCCACACGCGCCGCATCGCCGCCGGCGGGCGCCTCGGCCTGACCGAGGCCGAGAGCGGCTGGTGCTTCCATCCCGGTCCCTACCAGTGTGAGCTGGTGCCGTTCGCCGCCGCGCCCGAGATCGGGCTGCGCCTGCATTTCGCGATCGACAGCCCGGACCCGCGCATGACGCAGCAGCGCTTCGATCTGTTCCTGGCCAGCGAAGCGGCGGGCGACCTGGCGCCCGAGGCGCTGGCCGCGCGCATCGAGGCGGCGCTGCAGCGCGAGCTGGCCCAGGGCAACCTGGAACTGCCGCCCTGCACGACGCTGGACGAATGGAATGCCTTCCGCGCCGGTTTCAATCAACTGCTGTACACCCGCTTCGGCGTGACCGTGGACGATTGCGTGCCGGTCGACCTGGCGGGCACGCGCGACTATGCGCGCGAGCTGGCGGCGCGCGCGCACGCTGCCGCCGCACCTGTAGCTGTATCCGCGCCGCTCGTGGCAGCCGCGCCGCCAGTGCCGGCGCCCGATGTGGCCGATCCGGCGCGCGCCGATGCCCGCGCGTTGCGCCGCCTGTTCCTGGAACTGCCCTGCGTGATGTGCCGCGTGCGCCAGGCGGCGCTGCCCCAGGGGCAGGACCTGTTCCGCCAGCAGCAGGCCCTGATCCAGCGCCTGGACCTGGTCTGCCTGGCCGCATCCAGCATGCCGGCGCTGGCACTGGCCGCGCCCGGCCAGCCGCTCGATCCGGACAATCAGCTGCGCCGCGCGCGCCACAGCCTGCGTGCGGCCGAAGCGCTCGACGAAGCCTGGGCCCTGCTGGCGCGCTTCGAACGGGCCGAGGACGAAGGTTTGGAGCTGCTGTTCGACGAGGCCGAGCGCATCGTCGCCAACCTCGAAGCCGAGCTGGCCGCGCGCAAGCGCGTGCTGGCGGAGGAAGACGCATGAACGCACCCGTATTCAAGCGGCCCGAGACCGTATCGGTACGCAGCCGGCTGCAGGACGGTGGCTTCGTCACCGTCACCGCCACGCGCCGTCCCCGTGGCGGACGCGCCGACGTCAAATGCAGCGCGCCCGGGGCACCCCAGCTGGCGGCGCGCATGGCGCAGGTTGCGCGCCTGGCGCGCCACACGGAAGCGCGCTACGACAGCCGCGACCAGGTCGTGATCGGCATGGACCGCGTGCCCGGCGCACAGGAGCGCGACTGGGAACTGGCCGTGGTGCTGGCCGACCGCGCCGTGCGCGGGCTAATCGTCCTGCCCGCCGACGCCGTGGCGAACGGCTGGTCCGAGGACTGGCAGCGCGGGCGCATCGAAGGCCACGCGGTCACCGATCTGCCGCCCGCAGCACTGCGCGGCGGCCCCGGAAATCTGCACCATCTTGGTGCGTTGCATGGCCAGCCCGACGCCGCCGTCTCGGTGTCGAGCGCGCGCGCCTGGTTCCCGCTGCATAGCGGCGGCATCAACGACAGCCTGTGCTGGGTCGAGGTCAGCGTCTATCCTTTGGCGCCAGGGGAGGCAGCAGGCGAGGACGCGATCGCCGCGCCCGGCCTGGACGGCGTGCGCCAGCAGGCCGTGCGCCAGGCTCTGCTCGGCGCCCGCGACTTCGACGGCGCAGCAAGCGCGCGCTGGCGCACCACGGTGCGCTTCGGCCAGGACGGCCTGCATGGAAATTCCTACGAACTGGCCCTGGTGCTGGCCGACCGCCTGGCACGCGGCCGCGAATTCGTGCCGCGCGGGCGCATCATCGCCAGCGGGGCGTCGAGCGCCTGGCATGCGGGCCTGGTCGAAGCGGTCGAGGGACTGGGGCCGAAGTGCGCGCTGATCGAGCGCGAAGCCCAGGCGGGCGACCGCGTCCTGCTGCCGCGTGCCTGGGAGGCCCAGCTGCCTCCGGGACTGCTTGACGCGCTACGCAGCAAGGGCGCCAGCCTGGCCTGCGTCGAGCGGATCGGGATCATCTAGAATACGCATCAAAAGGAAGGACACAGATCATGGCCCAGATGTTCGGTTTTGGCGGCAGCCGCTGCCCACGTTGCGAGCACAGGAATGCGGGCGGCGCCGGCTATTGCGCGGCCTGCGGCATCACGCTGGGCGCGCCGCGCACGCCGGTGCTGGTCGATAACCGCTGGATCGCCGGTCCCGACGAACTGGCCGTGTTCTTCGGCGTGCGTGCCTTGTCCGGCCTTTTTGTGAAGACCCTGCGCGTGCCGGCCACCGCGCGCGCCTACATCCTGCAGGGCGGCCAGGCCACCGAAGTGCCGCAGGGCGAGTACGAGATCGAGGGCTTCTTCTCGCGCCTGAACCACCTGCTGCGCGACGGCCACGCCGAGATCCTGGTCACGCGCACCAATGCGCTGCCGGTCGCGTTTTCCTTCGACGACCTCGAAACGGCCGAACACCTGGCGGTCGGCGCCCGGTTCACGGTCAACGTACGGATCGAAAACGTGCCGGCCTTTGCCCGCCATTTCATGACCATGCCCGGCACGGTGACTACCGGCCAGCTGCGGGAATTGCTGCAGCCGGCGGTGCGCCAGCTGGCGGCGGAATTCGTCGGCGCCCGCTCGCTGCGCGAGATGGCGGGCCGGCGCGAGCTGCGTGCCGAATTCGACGAACGCCTGCAGGGCGCGCTGCGCCTGCTGCTGGCGGACTATGGCCTCGGCGTGGTGGCGGTCGACACGCTGGCGCTGCGCCACGACAAGTTCGACGCCAACCGCGCCCGCATCGGCACCCTGTGGCTGGCCGCCGACGAACGGCGCGTCAAGCTGGAGCACGCGCGCCAGCTCGAGGAATTGTATGACGAAGGCGAGTGGCACAAGATCACGCGCGAGGAACAACAGGCGCGCCTGCGCCTGCGCCGGCTGGAACTGCGCCAGAACGACACCATCGACCGTGCCGAGCTGACGCTGGCGAATGCCGAACGGGCTCAGGCCGTGCGTGCGCGCGAGCTCGACCTGTTCGCGCGCGTGGCGGAATCCAAGTCGCGCCGTGAAGCGGTGGAGCGTGGCGCCGGCGAGATCCTGCTCGAGCTCGAACACGAGCTGGCGCAGAAACGCGGGCAGCGTGCGGTCGAACAGGCCGAGTGGCGGCACCTGCAGGCGCTGGCCGCGCTGCGCATGCGCGGCGCGCTGGAGGTGGCGCAGCAGGAAGCGCTGCAGGCGCGCACGCTGGCCCGCCAGCGCTTCTCGCAACAACTGCTGACCCAGCAGATCCGCAACAAGGTCGAGCAGGCGAAAGAGATCGAGGACGCATCGCGCAGGCGCGCGGAACTTGCGCGCCTGCGCGCGGCGGAGGACGAGGCCGCGCGCCGCGCCCAGGCGCTCGACGAGGAGGAGCACAAGGCCCAGTTCGACCTGCTGGTGCTGGCGAACACCTCACGCCGGCGCGCGCTCGAGCGCGAGGAGGAATGGCTCGAATTGCAGGGCCAGGCCCGCCTGCGCGAACAGCTGCGCGCCGAGGACCTGGAAGCCGAAGGCGTGAAGCAGCGCCTGGACGCGCTCAAACGCGAGGGCGGCCAGCAGGAATCGATCGCCCAGCACGAAAAGCTGCTGCGCACGATCGAGGCCGAAGAGCGCCACGCGCGCGCCGCGAAGGAGGTCGAGCTGCTGAGCGAAGAGCGCCTGCGCCAGCACGCCCTGGAACTGGCGCGCCTCGACATCACGCGGCTCGACGCGATCGGCCAGCTCGACGACACGGCCAAGCTGGCCGTGGCCGCCGCGCCGAATGCGGCAGTGCTGGCCGATTACCTGAAAACGCGGGTGCACGCGGGCATGGATGCGGACCAGCTGGCGGCGCTGGCCGGCGTGGTCGCCGCCGGCGGCGCGCTGAGTGCGGCAGATGCCGCGCGCCTGACCCAGGAAACGCTGGAGCGCGAACGCGCGCGGCGCGAGCTCGAAGTCGACAAGGACCGGCGCCACCAGCTCGACCTGCTGGCGCTGCAGAACGACGTCAACAAGACGGCGCTGACTGCGCAGGCCCAGGCGGTCGCTGGTGCCGGGCGTGCCTGTTCGAATGGTCACCCGGCCCGCCCCGAGGACCGCTTCTGCGGCGCCTGCAGTGCGCCCCTGCACTGAGCCGATGCAAACCGCCATCGACAAGATCCGCGAGCTGCGCGCGCTGCACGAGGACGGCCTGCTGAGCCGGCAGGAATTCGACCAGCGCAAGAACGCGATCCTCGATGCCGCCCATGCGCCGGCGCAGGCGCCGAGCGTTGCGGTGTCCGCGCGCGGCACCGAACTGGGACTGATGGCGGGCCAGCAGGTCGGCCCGCCGAACCGCCGCTACCGCCTCGAACGCCTGATCGCGCTGGGCGGCATGGGCCAGGTGTGGCAGGCGACCGACCTCGCCACCCATGCGGAGCTGGGCCACAGCGCGCAGGTGGCGCTGAAGATCCTGTCGCCCGAACTGACCGAGAGCGCGAGCCACGCCAAGCTGCTGGTGCAGGAAGCCACGCGCGCGCGGCGCCTGGCGCACGAGCACATCGTGCGCGTCTACGACTGGGCCCAAGATCCGGCAACGAGCAGCTATTTCGTCATCATGGAATGCCTGGAGGGCGAGGACCTGGACAGCCTGCTGGCGCGCGAAGGCGCGCTGCCTTTGTCGCGCACGCTGGCGCTGCTGCGTCCCGTGGCCGAGGCGCTCGACTATGCCTGGGAGCGCCACCGCCTGGTCCATCGCGACATCAAGCCGGCCAACGTGTTCGTGACCGCGCGCGGCGACGTCAAGCTGCTCGACTTCGGTATCGCCGCGCGCGCCCGCGCCGGCGGACGCACGGCGCTTGAAGCGCCTGCCTTGTCCGGCACCCCCGGTTACCGCGCGCCCGAAGCCGGCGCACCCGGCAGCGTGCCGGCGCGCCAGCTTGACGTGTACTCGGTGGCCGTGATGGTGCACCAGATGGTGAAGGGACTGGCGGCGCCGGCCATCGGCGAGCCGCCGCGTCCGCAGGACCTGAGCGATGCCCAATGGGAGGCCTTGCGCAGCGGTTTCGCGCAGGATCCGGCGGCGCGGCCGGAAAGCGTAACGGCGCTGCTCGACCGGCTCGCCGCGTCCGATGCGCCTGCTGCCATACCTGAAACGATCGTCGCCGAAGTCGCCGAACAGCCCGCGATTTCGGCGCCAGAGCCAGTGCCCGAGCGGGCACCGGCGCCAGTGTCCGAGCCCGTCGACAGCCAGGCGGACGAACGCAACCGCAACGTGGCCGCAGCCGCAGCCCAGGTCGCGCGCCAGCAGCTGCGCGAACAGCAGAAGCGCGAGCGCCTGGAAGCCGAAGCCGCGCGCAGTGCCCGCCGCGAAGCGCTGCGCGAGCAGCTGGCCGCGCGCCGCGACGAGGAAGTGGCGAAGATCCGCCAGGCCCAGGAGGCGGCCCAGGAAGCGGCCCAGCGCAAGGCCTTGCAGGCCAAGGCCGCCGCGGCCTACCTGGCCGAACAGGAACGCGCGCGCCAGCAGCCGGCGCCCTCGGCACCGCCGGCACCAAGCCCGGCGGTGCCGCCGACCCTGCTGCGCGACCGCTTCCTCGATCTTGAGGGCGAGGGCCCGGAATTGGTCGTGCTGCGCGCCGGCCGCTTCCAGATGGGCTCCCCCGAGCACGAGAGAAAAATCGCCATGGCCTGCGGCGCCCAGAAGAACTGGCTGGCGCGCGAGACGCCCCAGCACTGGGTCGGCATCGCGCGCCCCTTTGCCATGGGCCGCTATCCGGTGACGGTCGGGGAATGGCGCGCTTACGTGGAAGCCACCGGCTGGCAGCCGGACGGCGAGGTCGACTGGTCGGCGCCGGGCTTCCCCCAGACAGACAGGCACCCGGTGGTCGGCGTGACCTGGGGCGACGCCCAGCGTTACGTGTCCTGGCTGAGCGAACGCACCGGCCAGCGCTACCGCCTGCCCAGCGAAGCGGAATGGGAATACGCCTGCCGCGCCGGCACCAAAACCGCCTACAGCTTCGGCGACGCGATCGACACCAGCCTCGCCAACTACGATGGCAACTTCACCTGGAACGGCGGCGCGCGCGGCGAGTACCGCCGCGGCACCACGCCCGTGGACGCGTTCGCGCCGAATCCCTGGGGCCTGCACGACATGCACGGCAACGTCTGGGAATGGGTGCAGGACGTCATGCACGACAGCTACGAAGGCGCGCCGCTCGACGGCAGCGCCTGGGAAGAGGGCGGCGAACGCGCGCGCCGCATCCTGCGCGGCGGTTCCTGGCTGTACAACCCGCGCTACCTGCGCTCGGCGCTGCGCAATGGCTTTTCGGCCGTGATGTCGAACGATATCGTGGGTTTCCGGGTGGTGCGCGAAGTGCCTGAGGACGCAGACGAGCACGACGCATCCTGAGGACGTTTTCCAGGAGTAGCGTGTGGCCGCCGGCGCATGCCGGGAGTAAGCTGGTACGGTGATTTCTCTCGCATTCAGGAGGCGAGTCATGAAAATCCCCGAAGAGCTGCGCATCCCGGCGATCGTGTTCGGATTGCAGGCGGCGCTGCTGGCCGGCTGCGGCCTGATCTTCATCGTGATGCTGACGCAAGGCCATTAAAGGCCCGGTGGGCAAACTCAGGCGCCGGCGGCGCGGCGGTCTTGCGCCGCCCGTTCCTGGCGCGCCAGCTGCGTGGACGGCCCCTTGCGGTGTTCCGGATAGGGCCGGGCGGCAAAGCGCGCGCCTTGCGGCCAGCCCGACAGGCCCGCCGTGGCGCTTGTCGGCGTCAGCGGGGTTTCGATGCCGCTGCGCGGATCGAGGTGCCAGAAACCGCCGTCGCGGTGGAACAGCAGCGGCAGCCCGAGCGCGGCCAGGCGCGGAGCGGCGTCCAGCTTGCGTTCCGGGTCCATCACATAGAAGGCTTCGTGCTCCATGCCGGCATCCAGGCGGTGCAGCAGGATGCCGTTCGGCAGGACGGCGGTCACTTCGAGCACGGCAACGCCGGGAATGCTGGCCGTGAGTTCGATGCGCATGCCGGGACGCAGCGGCGTCGGCGCATGCTTGCCGGGCCAGCTGCCGTCGACCAGCAGGCCATAGCGCGACACGTCCTCGATCTCGAATCCTTCGCGGCCGCGCCGCAGCAGCGCGTGGCGGCCCGAAATGCGGCGCGTCAGGCCTTCGAGCAGGAGCCCGGATTCGCCATGGTGCATCAGGCGGATGTCGGCGTCGATCGCGCCCGGCTCGTTGCGCCCGATCACGCATTCGTCGAGGGCGAACAAACGCAGGTAGCGTGGCACGCGGCCGGCATCTTCCTGCACCAGGCAGGCTGTCCCGGCCGGGCAGGGATGTTGCGCGGCCTCCTCCGGCACGTCGATCTCGAGCAGGTCTTCGTCCCAGGCGATGCTGGAAAAGCCGAGGTCGATCTTGCCGCCGCCCTCGTTGTCGAGGTCGAGGTGGGCGATGCCGGCGTTGGTCGCGCGCAGGTCGATGTCGAGCGCGCCGCCGCCGGTGCGGGCCTTCAGGCGTGCGATCGAGGCGTCGTCGGCATGCACACGCACGTTCTTGTGGGTGGCAAGGAAAGTCTGGTGGATGTCGTGCAGGCTGGCGTCGGCGCGCGGGGCCAGGATCAGCAGGGTGGCGATCCAGGTGCGCGCGGCAGCGCCGCTGGACACTGCGCGGCTGTGCAGTTCGAGCTCGATGCGGTACTGGCCGTGTTCGAGTCCGCGCGAAGAGAATTCGAGGAAGACCGGCAGCCAGTCGCCGCGCACGGTGCGCGTGAAGCTGTGGCGATC